>Ga0208716_1000440_pt1 | contig 17588 bp, 17 predicted proteins | sample NGESurdeep092012_8_FD_184482 | JGI IMG/M metagenome (GOLD analysis project Ga0208716, IMG submission 184482) | Arctic peat soil microbial communities from Barrow, Alaska - NGEE Surface sample 415-3 deep-092012 (SPAdes) | ecosystem: Environmental > Terrestrial > Soil > Wetlands > Peat ...
CCGGACGGCGATTCCCGGGTCTGGAGATCCTGATCCATCCGGTGGCGGTCCAGGGCGAAGGCGCGGCAAGAGAGATCGCGGCGGCCCTCAAGCGTCTGGGGTCCCGGACGGACCTGGATGTCCTGATCGTGGCGCGCGGCGGGGGATCGCTGGAGGATCTCTGGGCCTTCAACGAAGAGGTGGTGGCGCGCGCCATCGCGGCAAGCCCCATCCCCGTGATCTCGGCGGTGGGGCACGAGACCGACGTGACCATCGCGGACTTTGTGGCGGATCTTCGGGCCCCCACGCCGTCGGCGGCGGCGGAGCTGGTGGCCGGTTTCGTTCTGCATCGCCGTGTGGACTCGCTGCCGCTTCCCGTGGAGCCACTCCCCAACGTCGTGTGCCGGAACCGGTGGCCCGCCGCGCCGCGTGCCCTCTCCCACCGGGCCGCCGCCAGCGGAGTCCGCTTCGGCGCGAACGACCGGGCGTCGTGGCTGGTGCTGTGTGCTGGAGCCAGCGGGCGGCGCGGTCCATGTACCGGGCGAGGCGGGCGTGGTGCTGGTTGCCGGCGCGTTCCGCGCGCCGGCAACCCTTTCGCCCTTGTGCTGCGGTCTGCGCGCCCCCGCCGCCGTAGTCCCGCGCGGCTCCCTGGACGGCCGGAGACGTCGCCAACGGCCTTCCAGACGGTCCGAGCAGTGTCGCCGCCCCGTCCCACGGCCATCGGAAAAACATCCAGCCCTGCTCAGCCCGTGATGCCAAGGACCACTGACATCACATTTGCAGCCGGAGCTAGTGTAGTGCGTCAGAAGTCCTGTTAACGCGCTTCCCGAAGATTTCCCGAAGATTTCCCTGGACATAGGGCGTGGAATCGGTTAGGCTACTGTTGACCCGTGGCGGTTCCCTGTGTTCAGCCCCGGCCCATCTCATGGAGCGTGCCTACAAAGTTTGGTTAACCGGTGAGCAGGAGGATGATTTACAGCGCTTTGCACGAAGCCGCACGCTGCCGGCGCGGCTGGTGGCGCGGGCGAAGATGCTGGTGCTTGGTTCGACGGGACATGGTGCCGAGGAGATTGCGGCGCAACTGGGAGTGGCCCGGCAAACGGTGACCCGGTGGCTGGGCCGATACGAGGCACAGGGTATGAAGGGCATGGATGATGCGCCCCGCTCGGGGCGTCCGCCCCTCATCCTGCCTTCCAAAATCGCGGAGATCGTCGAGAAAACCACGCGGGAGACGCCCGATGGCGCCACCCACTGGAGCACGCGCACGCTGGCCCCCGTGGCCGGCGTCAGCCCATCAACGGTGGGACGCATCTGGCGGGCGCACGGTTTGAAGCCGCACCGCGTGAGTAGCTTCAAACTCAGCAACGATCCCCGCTTCGCCGAAAAACTGGAAGACGTGGTGGGTCTGTATCTCCACCCGCCGGCGGATGCGACCATATGGTCGCTGGACGAGAAGTGTCAGATCCAGGCATTGGACCGTACGCAACCCGGCCTGCCCTGGAAGAAGGGCCGTTGCGGGACGATGACGCATGATTACAAGCGCCACGGGACGACCACGCTCTTCACGGCCATGAATACGCAAAATGGAACGGTCATTGACGTGTGCATGCCCACCCACAATCATCAGGACTGGATTCGCTTTCTCAAGCTGATCGATGGGCGGACTCCCAAAGACAAAGCGCTGCACCTGATCATGGATAACTACTCGGCCCACAAGACGCCTGAAGTCAACGCCTGGCTGGCCAAGCATCCGCGGATTCACGTGCATTTCACTCCCACCAGTTCCTCGTGGCTGAACCAGGTGGAGCGGTTCTTCCGCGACCTGACGGATAAGTGTATCCGGCGCGGTGTCTTTCACTCGGTGGCGGAACTGCAACAGGCCATGCGCGTCTACATTGACCGGCACAATCAGAACCCGAAGCCCTTCCTGTGGACCGCTCAGGCGAAAGATATCCTCGAAAAGGTCAAGCGGGGTTGGAAGGCCCTACTGGCCCGTGGCTATGCCCCGAAGAAACTGGCCGCACTGCAGAGCATTGAGCGCCATCTGGCAGCCGCAGCCGTTGCGGCTGCTCCTTAATTTAATCGACGAATTCTCCTACCATCTACCCATCGCCGCGCATCGAATGACGCACAGCCAATCCTCTCCTCTTCCGCACTGGCCCGCAACTCGTCCGGGCTTGAGCCAACACGAATTCCAGGACCATTCTCGTCCCGTCGCCCGCTGCAGTCCGCTTCCCACGTACACCCCGCAGATGGCGACTTCCGTTCTCATCTTCTGCGCCGCATCTCACGCGCCTTCCCTCTTTCCAGCCGCGGATCAACCACCACCGGCGACCACGTTACAGGACTTCTGACGCACTACACTAGCTCGTCACATTCGATCCTGGAATTTCCGCCACGCCGCAAGAACCGCGCCTCGCGCGCGCTGGCATACAATGAACCTTAGCCCTAACCAGCCGTTCACTCAGCGGAGCACAGGCCTGTCCAGAAAAAAGACAACCCCGGAGGCCGGGAAAGCCCGGACCGCCCGCGCACCCCAAGCGCCGCCCGCGCCCGTCGTCTCTGGCCGCTGGGAAACCCGCATCGAACCCTTTCTGTCGAAGCATGCCCGCCTGCTGGTGGTTGGCTTCGTCCTGCTCGGCGTCGGCCGCATCGTCGCCACCTACCACGTCTTCGCCACCACCGGCGACGAGCCGGCGCACATCGCCTGCGGGCTGCAATATGTGGCGCAGCACATCTACCGTTACGAGACGCAGCATCCGCCGCTGACGCGCGCCATGATCGCGCTGCTGCCGTACCTTTCCGGCACGCGCCCGCGCGGCCAGCCGACCTTTCAACTGGAAGGCTGGGACCTGATCGCCTACCAGCATCATCCCGAACAAACCGTGACGCGCATGCGGCTCGGCAACCTGCCGTTCTTCGTGCTCGGCTGCCTGGTGGTGTTCTACTGGGGGCGGCGCTACTTCGGGATCGCCAGCGGTGTCGTCGCTACCTGCCTGTTCACGCTGATTCCCACCATCCTGGCGCATGCCGGCCTGGCCACCACGGACATGGGCCTCGCGGCGTGCCTGGGGGCTGCCTTTCTGGCGATGCTGATCTGGGCCGGGGAGCCCACCCGCCAACACGGCGCCGTCTTCGGGTTCACCATGGCGCTGGCCTTGCTCGCCAAGTTCACCACGCTGGGGTTCTTTCCCGTGGGCGCTGGGCTAGCCCTGGCATTCTACCTGGCCGCGGAGCGTCCGGGCATGGAGGGGCTCAAGCAAGTGGTGAAGCAGCGTGCGGCAAGCTTCGCCATCGCGGTGGGCGTCTGCCTGTTCACTGTGTGGGCGGCCTATTTCTTCTCGTTCGGCAAGGTGCCTTTCTGGAATGTGAGCCTGCCGGCCTGGGAGTACTTCGACGGCATCCGCGTGGCATTGCAGCACAACAAGGACGGCCATCCGGCGTACCTGCTGGGTGAGGCGCGGCGTTACGGCTGGTGGTATTACTTCCCCGTCGCCCTGGCGGTGAAGACGCCGCTGGCGCTGCTGGCGCTGCTCGCCTTTGGCATCGGCGTGTGCTGGAGCAATCGCCGCCGCGTGGTCTACCTGATGCCCCTGGCCTTCTCGCTGGGCATTCTGCTGCCCGCCATGAGTAGCAACGTGAACATCGGAGTGCGTCACGTGCTGCCCGTCTATCTGGCTTTCTCCGTGATGGCGTCGCTAGGCCTGGTGCAACTGGCGCGCCTGTCCAATCGCCGGGCATGGGCCGGGGCGGCGGCCCTGGTACTCGTGCTGTGGCTGGCGGCGACCGGCGCGCTGCACCATCCGGATTACATTCCGTACTTCAACGAACTGGTGCCGGGCCAGCCCGACCGCGTGCTGTGCGATTCCGACTACGATTGGGGACAGGACACCAAACGCCTGGCCGCGCGCCTCAAGCAACTGGGCGCCACCCAGCTCAACTACGGGTACGTCAACTCGTACGACAACAGCTTCCTGGAGACCTATCCCGGCCTGCCGCGGATCAAGAACATCCATCCGCTCGAACCCGCCGAAGGTTGGACCGCGGTGTGTCCCACCTTAGATCACGCCACGCAATACGGCCTGGAATACCGCTATCCCAACTTACAGCCCTGGTATGCCTATCTTCCGGTGAAAGAGCGCGTGGGCACCATCGACCTCCTCTATCTGGCGCCGGGCAGCCTGGACGGCAAGAAATGACGCCGCTGGCGACGGGCCTGTTCACTCTGTTGCCCACGCTGCTGGCTCACGCCGGAGTGGCCACCACGGACATGCCGCTGACCGCCTGCCTCTCGGCGGCAAGTACGGCCTGGGCTATCGCGATCTCAGCGTGCAGCCGTGGTGGGCTTACTATCGCCCGGTGGAGAAGGTGGGCACGCTGTGGCTCTACTGCGTTCCACCAGAATCGTTGCTCCGATCGGAGCCGCGACCGGGGTACCCTCCGGGTCGGGAGCGATGCGCTATCCTCCGCTCCGATCGGAGCCGCGACCTGGGTACCCTCTGGGTCGGGCGCGATGCGCTATCCTCACTTTAAGAGGAACCATCATGAAAACTATTTTGATCGGCGCCGGAGTGCTCATCGCCGCGGCGAGTCTGGCTTCCGCCGAAACCAAGACCGGCCTCACGGAATCCGTCACCATTGGCGGCAAGACCGTCAGCATCGCGTATTCCGCCCCGGCGGTGAATAAGCGCGTGGGTAAGCTATTCGGCAAGGACGGCACCATCGGCTCGGATACGAACTATCCCGTGTGGCGCGCGGGCGCCAATGCGGCGACCGCGTTGCATACGGATGCCGATCTCGACCTGGGCGGGCTGGTGGTGCCGAAGGGAGACTACACGCTGTTCGTCAACCTGGCGAATCCGGCGAGTTGGGAACTCATCGTCAACAAGCAGACCGGCCAGTCCGGGCTGGAGTACGATGCCAAACAGGACCTGGGCCGCGTCAAGATGACCGTCGGCAAGCCGCCCGCGTTGGTGGAACAGTTGCAGTACACGCTTTCTGGTACGGGCGGGAACAAAGGCAAGCTCCAGTTGGCCTGGGAGAACGTGGTCGCATCGGTGAATTTTACCATCAAGTAAGGAATTTCGCTCTGCCCCGGCGCGCGCTGCGCACCCCAAAACCGTACAAGTCTTACCGTTGGGCCGTCGCTACCCGCGGGTCAGACCGCTAATTCGCCATGGTACTGCATCTCCTTCGGAACAAAATGGGCCTTGACCACGAGGCGTCCCAATTGGGTGGTGAACAGGATATCGGCATCGCGCGTGTAGAGCGGCAGCATCTCCCGCGAGAACCCGAAGAGGAAGCTCGATCCGGTACCGACCTGGCGAGCCACCACACCCGCCTGCACGATATCCCGGCCCTTCGGCTGTAGACTGCTGAGACCCTTGAGACGGTCCAGATCGTCCTGTTCCTGCCGGCGCGACGCGGTCGAATCGTCGTCTTCGCCGGCGCTGATGGATCGGCCGCCCATCAGCGGAATCCCGCTGACGCATATCACGTAGCGTCCCTCGAAGGCTTCGGGCAGCGGGGATTTCATGGCGTCGAGCACGGGGCGGGCGCTCTCCCATCGCACCGTACCCTCGTAGGGGGACACCGCTCCGCCGCGCGGCGATCCGCCGCCATTTCCGCGCCCGCGCCCCATGCCGCCGATGCCGGGAATGCCGATGCCGCCGATACCTGGGATGCCGATGCCGCCGCCGCGGGAGCGCCCCCCGCCGCCGGGGTATCCGCCGCCCTGACCACCGCCGGGGTATCCGCCGCCGCTACTGCCGGGGTATCCGCCGCCGGTGCCAGTGCCAGTGCCGCCGGGGTATCCGCCGCCATCACCCGAATTCCCTGCCCCGGAGGCGTATTGCGCCTTGATCGGTTTGGCCCAGGGCGATTTGGTGATCAGGCGGTCGATCTCCTCGCTGCTCCAATCGGCGGGCGCCTTCTTGTTCCAAAAGTCCTCGGTGGTTGCGTGGAGCGGCAGCCAGGCGGCCACTCCCGCGCCGGCCAGCAGAAACATTTGGCGGCGGGATAGAAGACAGTCACGGTTGGCAGGCATCATGTACTCCTTACAGCCATGGACGCGCGCGCGCTACTCGCGCGTTTCGGCGGTTTACAGGTCCTTCGCCAGGGAGAGGCCGTCGGCGCCATCCTCGTAGTAGCGCGCCACGCGCCGGAGCTTGCGAAACCCGTACTTTTCATAGAACGCACGCGCCCGCTGGTTCGTCACTTTCACCATGAGCCCGATCCGTGCAATCCCGCGCCGCCGCAGACGGCGTAGCGTGCTGTCCATGAGGGCGGACGCCGCACCCTTGCCGAGGAAGGCCGGATCCACCGCCAGCGAGACCAATTCGGCCCGATTCCCTGTCCTGCCCGGGGAAATGGCGGCGATCGAGTACGCGCATACCTTCGTACCCCGTTCCGCGACTAGGAACAGGCCCCCGCATTTGCGGGTATATTCTGCAAACATGTTGCGATCGTATGCATCCGCTCCGAAGCTGGCCGCTTCGATTTCCAGAATCCGGTCCAGATCGCGCTGCCGGACGCGGCGCACCGCAAATCGTTTGTCCATTTTGTTATCCTTTAGTTTGGCGCACTTGGAGGGCATTGGGGAGCCATGGAGAAAAAAACCCGCAGCCAGAACGTCCGGCCACTTGACAAGGATTTCGGACGCGCGCATACTAAAACCATGTTGCAACTGAGTGGCAACAAGAAATCACCGGAAGCGCTGCTCGCGAGCCTGGTGGACCTGCGAAAAGGCGACGCCGCCATCCTCGACCGGATCGATATGCCCACCGAAGATGCGCGCCGCCTGATGGAGCTTGGTTTCGTCCCCGGCACCCGCATCACCGCGGGAAACAGCGCCCCAGGGGGCGATCCGCGCGTCTTCCAGGTGGATGGTTCGGAAATCGCCCTGCGCCGCGACACTGCGCGCCGCTTGAAGGTCCGCCCCGACAAGCACGCCAAGCCCGACGAGCCCCATAAACCCCTCAGGACTCCGAGGATCGCGTGAGCGATTGCAGCAGTTGCCATGGTTGTGGTAGTGCGGCGGTAGCGGAACTGCTGCGCCCGGCGGCGGTCCGCACGGTGGCGCTGGTGGGGCCGCCCAATTCCGGCAAGACCACCCTCTTCAATCGTCTCACCGGACTGCGCCAGAAGGTGGCCAATTTCCCCGGTGTCACGGTGGAGCAGCACACCGGAATCGCGGAACTGCCGGATGGCCGCGCCGTCAGCATCGTGGACCTCCCCGGCATCTACAGCCTCAACCCGCGCTCCGAAGACGAGCAGGTGGCCTACGACGTGCTTCACGGCACCCGCGCCGGTACCGCCAAGCCGGAAGCCATCCTGCTGGTTCTGGATTCCACCAATCTGGCACGCCATCTCATGTTGGCCGCGCCTATCCTCGCGCTCGGCCTGCCCACCCTGATCATTCTGAACATGGCCGACGATCTGCGCAACCGCGGCGGCAAACTCGATCTGCGCAAGCTCTCCCACGAACTCGGCGCCCCCGTGACCCTGATCAGCGCCCGCGCCGGCGAAGGCGTCGACGAGGTCTTCGATTTTCTGGCCGGCGCCATGGCCAAGCCGCTGCCTACCCTGCTGCCGATGCTGCACGACGTGCCCAAGTGCCGCGAGTGGGCCGGCGTCGTCGGCTCCAAAGCCGGCTATCTTCCGCCCATCGCGCCCAAATGGACGCGCCGTCTCGACGCGGTTTTCCTGCACCCCGTCGCCGGCCCACTGCTCTTCCTGTTCGTCGTGGTGGGCGTCATCCGTACCATCTTCATGGCGGCCCTCCCCCTCTCTAACGCCGCCCAGATGGCCATCGCCATCAGCGGCAAGTGGATTGCAGCTACCCTGCCCCCGTCCTTGCCGACTTCTCTGATTGTGGATGGCGTCTGGAAAGGCGTCGGCAGCGTTCTGGTGTTCCTCCCGCAAGTGCTGTTGCTGTTCCTCTTCATCGGAATTCTGGAAGATTCCGGATACCTGGCGCGCGCCGCGCTGATCGCCGACCGCACCATGGCGCGAGTCGGCTTGCAGGGCAAGAGTTTCATTCCGCTGCTCTCGGCCTACGGTTGCGCCGTGCCGGCCATCCTGGCCACGCGCACCATCGAGAACAAACGCGACCGCATCGCCACCATTTTGATCGCACCGTTCATGACGTGCTCGGCGCGCCTGCCGGTCTACGCGCTGCTGATTGCGGCGTTCATTCCGGATCGCCACTTCATCGGTTCGGTGATCACCGCCCAGGTGGCCGCTTTACTCGGACTCTATCTGATCGGCTTCCTTGCCGCCGTAGTCACCGCGCGTCTGCTGAAGTCGAGCGTGCTCAAGAGCGCGCAGGCGCCCTTCCTGCTGGAGATGCCGAGTTATCGCTGGCCCACGGTGCGGTCGCTCGGGTTGCGCCTGCTGGATCGCGCCAAGGTATTCCTGCAACGCGCCGGGACCGTCATCCTGCTGGTCACCGTGGTCCTTTGGGTGATGGCTCACGTGCCCTACAGCGGCGGCAAAGAGCCCATCGAACACAGCCTGGCCGGCACCATGGGCCGTACCATCGAACCGTTGATCAAGCCGCTCGGCTTCAACTGGAAGATCGGCATCGGCCTGATCACGTCGCTCGCCGCGCGCGAAACCATCATCAGCACCCTGGGCACGATTTACGGCATGGACCCGGATTCGCACGGCCTCGATTTGCAGAAAGCCCTGCGCCAGGACCTCACCCCCGGCGGCGCCGTCGCGCTGCTCATCTTCTTCGCCTTCGCCATGCAGTGCATGTCCACCGTGGCTGTGGTGCGCCGCGAAACCGGCGGATGGAAGTGGCCCATCCTGCAATTCGCTTACATGGGCGTGTTGGCCTACGTGGGCGCCTTCATCGCGTTTCACGCGATTGGCTGAGATGTGGGGCAGGCCGTCTTCCTGGCGCGCGCGAGCACTGGGTTGCCGAAGCGGGCCCTGTCCACACAGTGTTTTCAGAGCAAATCAATGATGGATTCGATGGTGATCGACCTCATCTGTGCGATCTCGGAGAGAATGCCCTGAAGCGTGCCGGTCTTGAGCGGGTTGTGCAGGGGGACCGTGATCGTATGGACCGGCGGTCCCTTGTGCCGCAACCTGACGTGGCTGCCCTTTTGATGGATCACCCCATAGCCGAGGCGCTCCAGTGCGCGGATTACACGATCGCCGGATACGCCGCGCGGCAATTTCATGCGGCTTCGACCGGGATCAACTCGTCCTTTACATAGTGCAACTGCACTAGCCGGGGATGCACCGGGCCGTCTTCGAAGTGGACCGATATTGCTTCTAGGACATTGGCACGAAGTTCTTCCCATGTCTCTGCTTCGGTGAAGATGCCATGACCAAGCGCGCGCGCGCAATAGCCACCTTCCTCAGCGTCGCGAACTTCGAAGATTAGCTCCATGCCCATAGAATACCTGACGCCGAGGGGGATGGCGTCCCGTACCCATCGATTTATCGCGCTGCCAAAACCGCTGCCGGTGAAGGCTACACCGCCATTCAGTGAACAGTATCGCGCTACTTGCCTTCGCCTTCCACGATATCGCCGGCCGCCTTGCCGGCCGCTTCCTGAAATACTTTGGTGAAGAACTCGCGCGCTCCCGGCGAGCAGCCGATGTGCAGGCTGTCCATGCCGTCCTCCACGAAGCCCAGATAGCCTTCCCAACCGAGATCGCTGAGCACGAAGCGCAGGCATTCCAGTTCCGCCGGGGGCAGCACGGAGTAATCGATATCGAACACATGCCCGGAGCAGTGGGCCAGCGCTTCCGGCTTGCCCTTCTGGTTGGCGTAGTCCTCCGGTTCCACCAGCGCGGTAACTATCAGCGGGCGGAACGGCCCCTTCGCCCCCATCTCCTCATACAGGCGCCGCGTCTCGAAGGCGATGTAGGCCAGCGTGCCGATGGCCGAGGGCGAGGCCTCGGAGAGGTAATCCGAATCGGCGGGAAGATTCACGGTGTAGCCGAAATAGTCGGGCCGTCTCAGAGCTTTGACCAGTTTCTGCCCCAACGCGGCGCGAATATCGTCGCCGCTGCGGAACACCAGGTCGTCCTTCTTGAGCCACACGCTGAGCCGGTGCGGCGCGCGGGCATTGGTGACGAAGTCGCTCTTATAGCCCTGCGCCAGGCGCGCGAACTCCGCCGGATCGCGGCGATACAGCGCCAGCAACTGCTCGGCGCGCCGGATGCGGAACCAGTAAGTCGGCGAATAGTCGCGCTGCATCTGCTGCTGAATGGCGTCGTACAACTCGCGGTTCCAGGCGGGACTGTGGGAGAAGAACATGCGCGCCACAGTCATCTTGCCGGCGGGAATGCCGCGGGCGCGCCGCGTGATTTCCTGCATCATCCCCACACATCCCTGGCCGCAGTGGTACGCAAACACGGCCCAATCCTGCCCGCCGAACTTGCGCTCCATCCCCGCCAGATAGTGCGCCGCCGCCGGGATGGCGCGCTCCGGCAGCATGCGGTCGTCGCGCACCAGCACGTTGTACGGTGTTTTTCGCGTGACCGTGCGGTAAGTTGGCTTTCGTTTGCCCTTGGCCTTCACCGGAACTTTGTCGCGCGTCGTCTTATATCGCGTGGCATAAGTCACCTTGAGGCCCATGCTGACGGCCGTGGCGCCAGAGATCTGCATGATGCCTTTGGGTCCGGTGGCGCTCTGCGCCGTGGGGTCGCCCCAGCTCTCCAGATAGCAGATGGCCTCGATTACCGAGGCCGGCATGCCGCTGGCCGCCGCCGCCGAACGGAATAGAGCCTGCAATTTTGGATTGCCGGTGACGCGCTTGGCGCCGGGCAGCGCCCCTGACTCGCGCATGATGCTGAACGTCTGCGATTCGATCATCCGCTCGGTGCGCACGTCCAACAGCTCCTCGGAGATATCGTCGCGGGAGATGCCGACGCCGGACACGCGATTGGTCGGCGTGAAGTGACTCTGTCCACCCGCGTGCACTAACGGTATCAGCGCCAGCAGGAAGACGTAGGGAAATTTCATTTCGTTATTCAGAACCAGTGTAGCCTTAAGCGCGCATGCATTGGCTACATTCTGTGAGACGTGCGCAGCATCGGTAACGGTACGCACGGGGACGGTGAGCTTACTTGCCGGCCGGAGTCCACACCGCGAGCGTTCTGCCGTCCCCCGGAGTGCTGGCAAATTCGCTGGGCCGCGGCTGGCCGGGCGACGCAAAGCAGGTGGTCAACCGCTGGCCCTCCAGTGCCCAGATGCCGTACTGCGGCTTGCCGTCGGCGAGAACGTAGTCCATCGTCTTGGGCGTGTGCGAACGGTCCACCGCGTACCTGGCTTGGAGAACCACCTGCGGGCCGAACTGGACGGTGACTTGGTTCGCCGTCGCGATCCGCTTGCCGTATTTGAGCATCGACTGGGGCAAGGCTTGGCCGTCGCGCACCAGCGAAACCGGGGTCCAAACACCAGCCAACTCGGCGGCGGAGTCGCCCGCCGGCGAACCCGATGCGGCCGATGCATCCGCCGCAACCGGTTCATCCGCCACCAACCCCCGCTGGAAGGTCTCTAGAGCAATCCCCGTACCGGGTGGCGCGGCGAACTCCCGCGGACGCTCGGTGCCGCGCGTCGTCAGGCAGATCTTCCACGTGTCGCCGTCCAGTTCGTAAATGCCGAAGGAGGTGTTTCCCTTCTCCGGACCTTCGTCGAAATGCAGTTCGAAACTCTTGGGCGCTGTGGCTTGGTGGACCACCACCGATCCTTCATAGGTCGCGCCCATGGCGATGGTGGTGAAGCGATTTCCGCGCACCACGATCCGCGCGCCCCCTCTGGACATTTTCTGCCCGTCCATTTCCAGCGACACGATATTCCAAGTCCCCTGCAACCGATCGAGATCCCGCCCCATGAATTCCCTCCGTTCTTTCTTCAAGGAAAGACACCAGTGATTATATCCGCACCGCCGCCCATCCCCAGAATGCGTTCTCTGCGCTTATCTCTGCGTCTGCGCGTCTCTGCGTTGAAGCCCATCCCTCACCATCCCGTCTGCTCCATGCGGCGGAGAATTTCCGCACTGTATCCGTTCATGCGGACGGGCTTGCGGCGCAATGGGGAGGGGATCACGGCAGCCAGGCGCGCCGCCTGGTCGCGATTCACCCTCGCCGCCGGAATGCCGTACCAGCTTCGCGCCGCCGCTTCCGCTCCGTAGACCCCCGGGCCCCATTCGATCACGTTCAGATACAGTTCCAGGATGCGCTTCTTGGGCAGGACCCATTCCGCTAGCGGCGCCAGCGTGAACTCCACGGCTTTGCGCGCCACGCTCCGGCTGGTGGTGAAGAACAGGTTCTTCACCAGTTGCTGCGTGATGGTGGAACCGCCGCGGCCCAGCCGCCCGTCTTCCACGTCCTGATCCACCACCTTCCGCACCTCCTTCCAATCGATCCCGTGGTGCTGGAAGAAACGTCCATCCTCGGCCGAGATGACGGCGTGTTGCAGGTCGGGAGCGATGCGCCCTAGCGGCGCCCACTGCTGGCGCTTCGTGTAGGGCTTGCGGCGGACCCAGGCCTCGATGCGCCGCTGGGCCTGCACCATGGTGACCGGCGGATCCACCCAGCGGAGCGCCACCAGCGCGGTCAGGCTGACCAGATAGAATGCGGCAATCAGCGCCACCAACCAGATCAGGATGGCGCGCAGCCAACTGCCTAACCAACCGCGTTTGCGTTTCCCACTCGTGCGCACGTTACGATGGTAACAACCCTGGAACGATGACCAGACTAGATCGCTTTCTCGCGTACTTGGAATCGCGCCGCCTCACCGTCTGTGCGATCGCCGCCCTGTTGACCGCAAGCATCGCCTGGGTGGATTGGCAACTCCCGGACGTCTCGATCGGCTTCCTCTACCTGTTCCCGATCCTGCTGGCCGCGCCCGCGCTCAACACCTGGCAGATTCTGCTGATGGCGGCGTTCTGCGGCTTCCTCCGCGAGGCCTTCGACCCCCTGAGGTTCGCCCGCGGCGCGTCCGAACGCATCGCCGTCGTGACCGCGGGGTACGCCATGACCGGCTTCTTCGTGACCGCGCTGAACCAGCGCCGGCGCAACCTGGCGGACCATCTGGCGGAACGCGAACGGCAGATCCGCCTGCGGCAGGAGGCGGAGCAGCAGGTGCGCATCCTGATCGAGACCAGCCCGCTGGCCATCCTCACGCTGGATCACTCGGGCCGGATCGCCCTGGCCAACGAATCGGCTCGCGAGTTATTCGGTTTTGAAGACGAATCGCTGCAAGGCAGCGATGTGGCGCCCTACCTGCCGATTCTTTACCGCATGTTGAAGAACCCGCGCTCGGCCGCCAACCTGCGCACCAATGTGGAATGCAAGGCGCATCGGCGCAACGGCGAGGTCTTCCTGGCCCACGTGTGGCTCTCCACCTACCACACCTCGCAAGGAGCGGGGCTGGCCGCCGTCGTCTGGGACGCCAGCGAGAACCTGCGCGATCGCGAGGGCTCGGGCGTCGATTCGATGATGGCCACATCGCGCGTTCTGATCGGCGCCATTTCTCATGAGATCCGCAATCTGGCTTCGGCCGCCGCGTCGGCCCACGCCCGCCTGGCCGCGGAATGCCCGGTTCAGGGCAACGATCAGTACCAGGTGCTGGGAACTCTGATCCAGGGGCTGGAGAAAATCGCGTCCTCGGGCCTGCGCGCCGCCTCGGATCGCGAGGCGGTGGTGGCGGACCTCGGCACCGTGCTCGACGAAGCCCGCATCGTCATCGAACCGGGACTGCGCGAGGCCGGCATCTCGCTGATCTGGGAGGTGGGCGACCGATTGCCGCTGGTGCAGGCCGACCATCACAGCCTGTTGCAGGTCCTCGTCAATCTGGCGCGCAATAGCATACAGGCTCTGGAGGGCCGCCCGGTTCGCGAGGTGCGCATCTCCGTGGCGGTGGAAAGCGACCTGGTGGCGATCCAGTTCCGGGATTCCGGCCCCGGCGTGGCGCAGCCTGACGAGCTCTTCCGGCCCTTTCAGGCAGGAGCACATTCCGTCGGACTGGGCCTGTACATCTCGCGCGCCATCCTGCGCGCCCACGGTGGCGGACTGCGCTACAATCCCGATGGGCCCGGCAGTTGCTTTACAGTGGAGTTGTGGCCGGTGGAGAATCAGGTGGAAGCATGATACCAGTGACCGAGCCGGTCAACCGGCCGATCCGCGCCCTGCTGATCGACGACCACGCGCTTTTCCGCCAGAGCGTGGCCCAGTCGCTGGCCGCCGATCCGAATCTATGCGTCGAGCATTGCGCCAGCATCCGGGAAGCCTTGACGCTGCTCTCGCAGCGGACGTTCGATCTGGTGCTGTTGGACCACGATTTGGGCGCGGAGCGCGCCTCGCAGTTTCTACCCGCAGCCCGGCAGATCGGCTACGAGGGCCGCGTGCTGGTGGTCACCGCCTGGGTCAGTGACACCGAAGCCCGGCGCCTCTTGCGGCAGGGCGTGAACGGCATCTTCCTCAAGCAGGGAGAACTCGGCGAACTGGCCGCCGCGATCCGCACGGTGGCCGCCGGCGGCAGTTGGCTCGACCGCTCGTTCGCCGCGCTCGGCGAAGATCCGGCGGCCGCGCCGCAGGCCGCCGCGCCGGCCTTCAACGATCGGCAGCGCGAGGTGCTGCGCTTCGTCCTGGAAGGGCTGTCCAACAAAGAGATTGCCTGGCGGCTGCAAATCTCGGAAAGCTACGTCAAGGCCATCCTCCAGAGCCTGTTCCAGAAAACCGGCGTGCGCACGCGCGGCCAACTCGTGCGCGTGGCCGTGGAACAGTACGAAGATCAGTTGTAGACCGTGAGTACCTGTAGTTCCAGAATGTACGAAAGATAGACTATCGGGGTCACACTCGTTCGCGATACCTTAGTCCATACTCTTCGCCGGATCTCAGACCCGGCAACCGAGGCAATAGGGGTGAGTGTCGCTGTCGCGCACCACTTGGATTGCGGGGATTTTTACGGGTGAATCGCGAAATCATCAGGCCGCTTGCGGCATGGGATACGGGTGTCTGTTCCACCCCGGTCCTCCAGCCGGGCACCGTTCTGTCCGCGTGCCGGATTGTTCGCCATAACGCGCCCGGCGCCGAACCTTACGTGGTGGAATTCGATTCCGCCGGCCATGGCTACTCCTGCCCTCTGTTCACCTTTCAGGCGCGCACCCAAGCCCTCACCGCCGCGGTGGATAGACAGCCCCTCGAATGCGCCGTAGCGGTTTAGGATTAGGACGGAGCATAGCCCCGCCCACGGGCTAAAATGAGAGCGTGCATCCCGCGACCCATGTTGTTCCCGAGCTTCTTGAGAAACTGCACATCGAGCCAGTAAATTCCGGCGCCTGCCATGGAGATTGGATCGCCGAACCGGCGGGCAGCGAGCTGATTTCCTTCACTCCCGCCACCGGCGAACCGTTGGCCCGCGTGCGCATGGCGGGTCCGGCCGATTACGAGGCCGTGATGGCGCGCGCCGCCGGAACCTTTCTCGAATGGCGCATGATGCCCGCTCCCAAGCGCGGCGACATCGTGCGCGAAATCGGCAACGAGCTGCGCGCCCATAAGCAGGACCTGGGCGCACTCGTCTCCCTGGAGATGGGCAAGATCCTGCCCGAGGGCCTGGGCGAAGTGCAGGAGACGATCGATATTGCCGATTTCGCCGTTGGTCTCTCGCGCCAGCTTTACGGCCTCACCATGCACAGCGAGCGCCCCGGGCATCGCATGTACGAGCAGTGGCACCCGCTCGGCATCGTGGGTGTGATCAGCGCCTTCAACTTCCCGGTGGCGGTGTGGGCGTGGAACGCCATGATCGCGGCGGTGTGCGGCGATTGCGTGCTCTGGCGGCCCTCGTCGGAGACCCCGCTGGCGGCCGTCGCCGTGCAGAAGATCGTCAACCGGGTCTTCGACCGGCACGGCTTGAAGGGCGTGTTCAATCTGGTCATCGGACCGAGCCAGCCGGTGGCCGAGAGCCTGATTGGCGACCCGCGCATTCCGCTGGTCAGCTTTACCGGGTCCACCGAAGTGGGCCGCCACGTTTCCGAAGTAATCGCGCGTCGCCTGGGCCGGTCCATCCTGGAACTGGGCGGCAACAACGGCATCATCGTGATGGACGATGCCGATCCCGACCTGGTGCTGCGCGCCGTTCTGTTTGGCGCCGTCGGCACGGCCGGACAGCGCTGCACCACCACGCGCCGCCTCTTCCTGCAACGCGGCATAGCACCCAGGATCACCGAGGCGCTGGTCCGCGCTTACGGGCAGGTGCGCATCGGGCATCCGCTCGACGAGCAGACCATCATGGGCCCGCTGATCAACCGCCGCGCCGTGGAGGATATGCTGGACGGACTGCGCCGCGTGCGCCAGCAGGGGGGCGAGATCCTGTTCGGCGGCGAGGCGCTGGAGGGCTGCTACGTGCAGCCGACGCTGGTGCGCGCGCAGCCCGGCATGCCGATCCTCAAGGAAGAGATCTTCGCGCCCATCCTGTACCTGATCGAGTTCGACACTCTCGACGAGGCCATTCGCTGGCACAACGATGTGCCGCAGGGCCTGTCGTCGGCCATGTTCACCGCCAATCTGATTTCAGCCGAGACCTTCCTCAGCCATCGCGGCAGCGATTGCGGCATCGCCAATATCAATATCGGCACCAGCGGCGCCGAAATCGGCGGGGCGTTCGGCGGCGAGAAAGATACCGGCGGCGGGCGCGAATCGGGCAGCGACTCGTGGAAGGCCTACATGCGCCGGCAGACCAATACGCTCAATTGGTCCAGCCAACTGCCGCTGGCGCAGGGCATCGAATTCAAGTTCTGACAGCGCGGCTCGGTCTTCTGGGCGGCGCGCGGGCACGAATTGCTCAGAAGCGGACCTCGGGGCGTTTGGCGCACCGCCGGCCTCTGTGAGCACCGCGGACGGCAGTGGTGCATCTTCGCGGAGGTGAGAAGAGGTGAACGCCTTCCGATCTCCGGGATCGTGCGGAAGACGGCAAGCTGGCCGGCCGTTCACCACCTCGCGATCCAGGAAGGCTGTCAGTTCAGGGTGCCGGGATCGCGTGACATGCGCTTGAGCAGGCATTCACCGCCGGACATGCAAGCCCTCGGCATACTGAGTCCTTCGACGGTCACCTCCTGAATCGCAGTCAGGAATTCCTGGCTGCCAAGAACACCAAGCGGGAACTCGAAGGTGACTTTCCGGCCGTCCTCCGCGAACCAGGAACCGCCCACCAGGCTGAATTGCGCCGGATCGTCAGCGCCACGAATTGCGACTCTCAATTCCGCACCGGCAAGCGTCAGTATAAGGCCTTCTTGACTGAAACCATCGCCATAAAAAATATGCATTTCGAGTTTCTTCCATTCTTGTCCAGGTTGGTTCGCTCGAACAACCGTTTGAAACGAATGCCTTCCTATCTAAGTATAGCTAGGCCGAAACGGAGAGCAAGCGCGCGGAGGGAGAGAAGGAGAAAAAACAGCAGGAAACGGAGCATCGGGACCTAGAGTAGCAGGAGGCGGGGTTGGAACCCCACCCCCTTGCGGGAACCGCTACTTCTCTGCTTCTGGTTCTTCGCGATCGCCGCTGCGGTCGCCAAGCCGGTGGACGCGACCGTGGCTCCGCTCATCGCCACGCTCACCAAACTAGTACCTCGACCGAATGATAAAG
>Ga0208716_1000442_pt1 | contig 17550 bp, 17 predicted proteins | sample NGESurdeep092012_8_FD_184482 | JGI IMG/M metagenome (GOLD analysis project Ga0208716, IMG submission 184482) | Arctic peat soil microbial communities from Barrow, Alaska - NGEE Surface sample 415-3 deep-092012 (SPAdes) | ecosystem: Environmental > Terrestrial > Soil > Wetlands > Peat ...
TGAGCCGGCGCGGATCCCGGTGATCGCCACGGCCGCCTCCGCGAGGGGGCGGCCGGTGCTCCCCTGATCGCCACGGCCGCCTCCGCGAGGGGGCGGCCGGTGCTCCCCTGATCGCCACGGCCGCCTCCGCGAGGGGGCGGCCGTTCCGCTTGCGGTCCCCGCGGTGCGCCGGCACCTTGCGGCGGCTTTCCCTCGCGCAGGCGGCACGCGGATTGCGCGCGTCGGGGGCGACCAACCCTAGGAGACTCGCATGGCCACCCGGGAAGCGGTGACGGACTTCGTGGCCCAGCGCCGGCTGGCGCTGGTCGGGATGTCCCGCACCGGCCGGAAGTTCGGCAACGCCGCGTACAAAGAGCTGGTCGCGAAGGGATACACGGTGTATCCGGTGCACCCCGAGGCGGAAGCGGTGGGCGGGGCGCGCTGCTGGCCGAGTCTCGCGAGCGTACCCAAGCCGGTGGACGGCGTGGTGGTGGTCGTGCCGCCGGCGCAGACGGCGCGGGTCGTCACCGAGGCGCACGACGCCGGGATCCCCCGGGTGTGGATGCAGCAGGGCGCTGAGTCCCCGGAGGCCATCCGCTACTGCGAGGAGCACAGCATCCGGGTCGTCCACCACGAGTGCATCCTGATGTTCGCGGAGCCGGCGGGATGGTTCCACCGCGCGCACCGTGGCCTGTGGCGGATCCTGGGCAAGCTCCCGCAGTAGGACGCCGGTGACCGTCTACCTCCTCCTCGGGCTCACGCTCGGCTTCGCGGCGTCGGTGCAGCCCGGGCCGTTCATCGCCTACCTCATCGCGCAGACGCTGTCCGGCGGGTGGCGCCGCACCCTCCCCGCCGCAGCGGCCCCGCTCCTCAGCGACGGACCGATCGCCGTCCTCGCGCTCGTCGTCCTCACGCACATCCCGCCGGCGTTCGTGCACTGGCTGCGGGTGCTGGGCGGGGGATTCCTCCTCTTCCTCGCGTACGGCGCGGCACGCAGCTGGCGCCGGCTCGACCCCGCCGCCCCGCAGGTCGCGCCCGCCGAGCGGAGCTTCGTGCGCGCGGCGACGGTCAACTTCCTGAACCCCGGCACGTACATCGGATGGAGCCTGGTGCTCGGCCCGCTCGTCCTGAAGGGGTGGCACGAGGCGCCGGCCCGGGGCGTCGCGATGGTGGCGAGCTTCTACGGCACGATGATCGCGACCAACGCGGCGGTCATCCTTCTCTTCGGCCTCGCGCGCGGGCTCGGCCCCCGGGTCAATCGCGCGCTCATCGGCGCATCGGCCGTGGGGCTCGCCGGACTCGGCTTCTACCAGCTCTGGCTCGGCTTCCGGCCGGGGTGAACGGAGCGCTAGGCGCGGCCCGGCGCGGCGGTTAGACTACAGCCACGATGGAGCGCACCGACCGCAGCGAGATGCCGTTCCTCGACCACCTCGAGGAGCTCCGGCAGCGGATCATCCGCTCGCTCGCGGCGCTCGTCGCGGGAGGCGTGGTGGCGTTCGTCGTGGTGATGAACGTCAACGTGCTCGGGTTCCTCGCCCAGCCGATCCTCCCCTACCTGCCGTCGCGGAAGCTGATCTACACGCACCCCGCCGATCCGTTCTCGATCGTGATGACGGCGGCGCTGGCCATCGGCGTCCTCCTCGCGCTCCCCGTCATCCTGTACCAGATCTGGTCGTTCCTGAGCCCCGCGCTCTACAAGCATGAGCGGCGGATCGCCCTCTGGGTCCTCTCGAGCGGGACCGGGCTCTTCGCCCTCGGCGCGGCGCTGGCGTATTTCCTCATCCTGCCGATGACGCTCAAGTTCCTGATCGGCATGCAGCCCGACTCGATGGAGCCGATGATCTCCGCCTCGGAGTACTTCGGCTTCACCATCATGATGATGCTGGTCTTCGGCGCCGTCTTCGAGCTGCCGCTGGTCATCGTCGCGCTCGCCGCCCTCGGCCTCGTCACGCCGAAGATGCTGCGCGGCACGCGGCGGGCCGCCCTGGTGACGTGCGTCGCCGGCGCGTGCATCATCACCCCCGGCGACCTCGTGGTGACCTCCGCCGCCCTCGCCGTCCCGATGTACCTCCTCTACGAGGCGAGCATCCTCGTCTCCGCCCTCGTCTACCGGCGCCGCGGCTCGCGCGCGGAGGAGCCCGCCGAGCCTGTCGAGGCGCCGGCCGTCCCCGAGGACGCCTAGCGGCCCCCGCCGTCCCTCCACGGGGAAGGTGTGTCCCGCTGCCGGGACAAACGCAGCGCCCCCCCCGATACCACCATGCGATGTAACAATATGCAAATAAATGACTTGCAATCAGATCGCGACGTGGCACGTCCGATGCTTCACATCCTCACCTGGACGGTGTGCGTCGAGCGGTGGGCCGGGGGCGGGCGGCACGGTCGAGCCGCGGAAGGGAGGATTCGATGAGGGCGTGGGTGCGATGGCGCGCGGGGGCGGCGGTGGTGGCGGGCGTCCTGCTCGCTGCAGCTCCGGCGGCGCGGGCGCAGGGCTCCGGCGATGGCTTCCTCTTCCGCGCGCCGCGCGGGTCCTTCGTGGTGCGAAGCGGCCTCGACTGGCCGGTCGCGAGCAGTGACCTCTTCACGCAGACCATCACCGACTTCACCGTCGGTAAGGCCAATTTCCGCGGCCTCAGCATCGCCGGCGAACTCAGCGCGAGCCTCTCGCCGCGGTGGGATCTCGTCTTCGGCGCCGGGTGGTCGGGCTCCAGCACGGCCTCCGAGTACCGCCATTGGGTGGACAGCAACTATCAGCCGATCCAGCAGACCACGACCTTCCAGCGCGTCCCCCTCACGGCGGGGGCGCGGTTCTACCTCCTTCCGTCGGGGGACCCGATCGGCCACCTCGCGTGGGTGCCCGCCCGGTTCGCGCCGTTCGTGGAGGGGGGGGTCGGGGCGATCTGGTATCGCTTCCGCCAGTACGGCGACTTCATCGACCTCGCCTCGGCCACGAAGGACGTGTTCTCGGACGATCTCAGCACGGACGACTGGGCCCCGATGGCGTACGCCGGGGCGGGCGTGGACATCTCCGTCACCCCGCGCATCTTCCTGACGGGGGAAGGACGCTACACGTGGTCGCGCGCGCACGTCGGCCCGGCCTACTCGGGGTTCCGCAACCTGGACCTCTCGGGTGTGGCCCTGACGGCCGGCGTGGGCTTCCGGATGTGAGGAGGGACCGATGAGCATCGCACGCATCGTCGCAGGCCGCACCGCCGCGCTGGCGGCGTGCCTCGCGGGCAGCGTCCTCGCCGCGCAGCCGGCCGGGGCGCAGACGGATCCGCGCTGGCAGGCGTGGGTCGGGTGCTGGGAGCCCGCCGCCACCGCGACGCGGCAGCAGACGGCGCCCACCCGGGCGCTGCTGGTGTGCGTCGTGCCGGCGCCGGGGTCGACGGGCGTGGACGTCGTGACCGTGGCCGACACGCAGGCGGTCGCCCGCGACCGGATCGAGGCGGACGGGACGCGCAGGACCGTCACGGCCGACGGCTGCACCGGCTGGGAGCGCGCGGAGTGGTCGGCGCAGGGGGAGCGGGTGTACCTGCACTCCGAGCTGACGTGCCAGGGGAACGTGCGCCGCCGCTCGAGCGGGCTGATGGCGCTCTCTCCCGAGGGGGAGTGGCTCGACGTGCGGATGGTGAACGCCGGGAAGCGCGAGGCGACGCGCGTGCTGCGCTACGGCGCCGCGGTCGTGCCGGCCAACCTGCCGGCCGACGTGGCGGCCGGGCTCCAGGGCCGCGCCGCGACCGGCGCCGCGCTCGCCGCGACGGGGGACCTCTCCATCGCCGACATCGCCGACGCGTCGCGGCACCTCGAGGCCGGCGTGGTCGGGGCGTGGCTCGTGGAGACGGGGCAGGACTTCGGGATGAACGGCTCGCGGCTCGTGGCCGCGCAGCGCGCCGGCGTGAGCGGTGACGTGATCGACGTGATGGTCGCGCTCTCCTACCCGCGCGTCTTCACCCTGAATCCGGCGTCGCGCCAGGCGGCGTTCCGCCCCGCGACGGAGACCTCCGGCATCGCGAGCGGCTACGCCGAACGGCGCATGGGGTGGGGCGGCTACTACTACTCCCCGTACGGCTGGGACGCGTGGTGGCCGGCCTACTACAATCCCTATTCCCCCTTCTACTCGCCCTACGGCGGTTACGGGTACTCGCCGTGGTACGGCGGCTACGGCGGCTGGTACGGCGGGGGCTATTACGGCGGCGGGGGCGTGATCATCACCACCGGTGGTGGCTCGTCGGTGAGCCACGGGCAGATCGTGAAGGGGCGCGGCTACGCCCAGGGGACCGGCGGAGGCGGCGGGCGCCAGGCGCAGCCGCGGCAGCAGCCGGCCGCGCAGGCGTCACAAGGGAGACGCGACTCGGGGAACTCCTCACAGCCGTCCACCCGCGGCTCCCAGCCCTCCTCGGGGGGCTCGCAGCCGGCGTCGTCGGGCAGTTCCGGCAGCTCGGGCTCGAGCGGCCGGACCGCGAAGCCGAGGCCGCCGAGCCGCTAGCGCGAAGCGACCTCACGGATGCGCGACGGCGCCGGCGGCAAGAGCCACCGGCGCCGTTTCGCGTGCGTCCCTCGCGCGCGAGGCCCGCTCTTCGGCCGGCCCGCGGCGTTCCTCCTACCGCGCCGGCGCGAGCTGCGTGCGGAAGGAGGTGTTCCGGAAGATGGAGTCGCCGAGCGCGGCGGCCCGCGTGGCGGCGACGCGGTCCGAGGCGGCCAGGGCCTGCGCGAGACTCTGGAAGGCGTATGCGTAGAGGATGAGGATGCTCTCGGAGGGGACGTCGAGCCAGCCACGGGGGCGCTGGCGAGCGGCGGAGTGCCCGTGGAAGACGTGGAGCAGGAGGTCGGCGGTCTTCGGGAGGTCGTCGAGGCCGAAACCCGGCAGCGACTGGACGGCGCCGCCGGCGACGACGCGTCCCGGCTGCAGGAGGCGCACGAAGCCGACGCCGAGGAGGTAGGGACCGAGCCCGAGGCGGTCGGCATAGTCGGCGGTGGTGCGCGCAAAGGCGATGGGGCGGTGCCCGAGCTGGTCCTGGACGATGCGGAGCGTGATGACGTCGGGGCGCTCCAGGTACGGCTGGCCGAGGCGCTGCGGGTCGAGGGTATCGGGGATGCCGGCGAGGTCGAGGGGCCGGCGGCCGGGGAGCTCGAAGTACGGCGGGATCGCGGTGAGCTGCGCGTCGGTCATGTGCAGGAGCGGGCCCTGCGGCTTGGGCCACGCGGGACCGCGCCAGAGGGGCGCCGACGCCGCGGGGTCGAAGTCCGCGAGGGGCCGGCGCTGGAGCTGGCGCATGTACCAGTCGGTGCCGGCGAGGGAGAGGTTGAGGACGGTGACGTCGCGGCGGATCCCCTCCACCTCCTGCGCGTACCAGAGGGGGAAGGTGTCGTTGTCGCCCGTCGTGATGAGCACGGCGTACGGCGGCACCGACTGGAGGATGTCGGACCCGAAGTCGCGGGCGAGGGTCTCCCCGGCGCGGGACGCGGTCAGACGGTTGCCGGCGAGGGGCACGAGCGCGAGGGCGAGCACCGGCGTCGCGAGCGCCCAGCGCCGCGCCTCGTCCGCGACCCTCCGTCGCAGGGCGCGCACGACCCCCTCCATCACCGCGGCGAACCCCATCGCGATCCAGAGCCCCCACACCGCGAAGGAGCAGAGATAGAAGTAGTCCCGCTCGCGGACCTCCCGCGGGAGGCTGGTCCGCTCGGGGTACTGCGAGAAGCCGTACTTGAAGTTGAGATAGTACACCAGCACCGGCACCAGCGTGACGACGAGGGCCGTCATCGCGGCGGCGGAGCGGCGGTCGGCCTTCCAGTGCCGCCACGCGCCGACGAGGCCGAGCGCGCCGAAGAGCGCGGCGAGGGCGCGGCGCACCCCTTCCGGCCAGTCCCGCCCCCACTGCCAGGTGAAGTACTGCCACCACATCCCGAACTGCGCCGTGAGGTCCGCCTGCCGCTGGGAGAGGGGCGGCTTCATGTACTGGGAGCGGGAGAGCACGGAGTCGAGGGCGGCCCAGGTGGTGGGCTCCCCCTCGTTGATGGCCGGGAAGTGCGGCGCGCGGAGGAGGAGGAAGAGCCACACGCTCACGCCGAGGGCCACGGCTGCCGCGCACCACGCCAGGACCTTGGGACTGAGCAGCACCCTCGGGTCGGTGAAGAGGACGTAGGCGAGCACCGCAGGGGCGACGAGGAGCCCCATCAGGTGATTGGTGGCGGTGAGCGCGAGGAGATAGACGATCAGGACGAGGTGGTGGTCGCGGCGGCTCCCCGCGGGGAGGTCGCCCCACCGCACCGCGAGCCAGAGGACGAGCGCGATGGAGAAGAGGCTGAGCGTGTACACCTTCTCGTTCACCACCGACTGGTTCCACACCGTGAAGGCGGTCGCGGCCGTGAGCGCGCCGGCGAGGGCGGCCAGCCGTCGCGGGACCCGCGCCGGCACCACGGGCCGGAGCCACCGCTCGGCGACGAGGAACCAGAGCCCCGCGCTCAGCGCGCTCGCGACGGCGGAGAGGAGATTGATGCGCGCGGCATAGACGGGCACCCAGGGGACGAGCCCCCAGACGTGCGCCAGGAGGACGAACAGCGGATTCCCCGGCGGATGCGGGATCCCGAGCACGTAGGCGGCAGTGATGTACTCGGGGGTGTCCCAGAACTGCGCCGTCGGCGCGAGGGTGGCGGCGTAGAGGGCGAGGGCCCCCAGGGCCGTCAGGCCCGCCAGCGGATAGGGAGGTCGCTCGTCGGTGGTCATCGGCGTGAGGGACGGAAGATACAGGGACGGCGCGCGGCGGCCAGCGGGCCCCCCGCGGGCCGCCTTGACCCCCCCGCGCGCGGCCCGCACCTTTGCCGGATGGCCACCGAATCCCCGGAAGCCGCCGACGTCCTCGCCGCGCGGATCGAAGAACTGGAGCGGGAGCGCGACCGGCTGCTGACGATCGTCGAGATCCTGCAGGAGATCTCGGGCACCCTGCACTTCACCGACATCCTGCAGTCGATCGCCCGCCGGCTGGGCGAGACGTTCGGCCTCGACCGCGCCTCCATCCTCCTCGCCGACCGCGGAGGGAAGACGGCGCGCCTCGTCGCCTCGTACGAGGACCCGAGCATCCGCAACCTGGTCGTGGACCTGGCGCGCTACCCCGAGATCCGCCGGGCGCTGGAGACGGGCGAGACGGTCTTCATCCCCGACGCGTCCGCGGAGCCGGAGCTGGTGCGGGCCAAGGGGGCGCTCGCCCGCCGGAAGGCGCGCTCCATCACCGTGGTGCCGCTCAAGCACAAGGGCGCCGCGATCGGCGCCATCTTCCTCCGGACCTACCAGGGGGGCGCGCCGTTCAGCGAGGCGGACGTCCGGTTCACGCAGCTCATCGCCGACCTCACCGCGCGCGCCCTGCGCAACGCGCACCGCTACGAGCAGCTCTCCCGCAAGACCGAGAAGCTGGGCGAGTCGGTGGACCATCTCCAGCGCGAGCGGCTGGTGATGCTGGGCTTCCTGCAGCGCCTCCTCGGCGCCTTCACGGCGCGCGACACCGAGGGGGAGGAGTCCCTCTCCCAGACGTCGGCGCAGGAGCTGGAGCGGCTGGTGGGCGTCACGCTGGCGGTCATCGCCGAAGAGGCCAAGGGATAGATGGCCGGACCGGCCGCGCGGGCCGCGGAGCTGCGCCGCATCCTGGGCCGCGCGATCCACGCGTACTACGTGCTCGATGCGCCGGAGATCTCCGACGCCGAGTACGACCAGCTCTTCCGCGAGCTGCAAGCGCTCGAGGCGGAGCACGCCGACCTCCGCGCGGCCGACTCCCCGACGCAGCGCGTCGGCGCCGAGCCGGCCGCCCAGCTCGCCAAGCACCGCCACCTCGCCCCGATGCTCTCCCTCGCCAACGCCTTCAGCGACGAGGAGCTCGCGGCGTGGGAGGACCGGAACGCCCGCATCATCCCCACCGTCCGCGCGGCCGGCTACACCGTCGAGGTCAAGATCGACGGCGCCGGCGTCTGCCTCACGTACGAGGGGGGCGTGCTCGTGACGGGCACCACGCGCGGCAACGGGGTGACGGGGGAAGAGGTCACGGCGAACCTCCGCACCATCCCCGACGTCCCCCTGCGCCTCACCGGCTCGGGGTGGCCGGCGCTCCTCGAGATCCGCGGCGAGGTCTACTTCCCCAAGGCGGGCTTCGAGGCGCTGAACAAGCGGCGGGAAACGGCGGGGGAGCCCCTCTTCGCGAATCCGCGCAACGCGGCGGCGGGGAGCCTGCGGCAGCTCGATTCGCGGATCACCCGCGAGCGGGGGCTCCGGTTCTTCGCCTTCGCCATCGAGGCCGCGGGCGCGCGGCTCCCCTTCCGGACCCAGGCGGAGTTGCTCGACGGCCTCGAGGCGTGGGGGTTCCGCGTCGCGCCGCACCGCCGCCGCGTCCAGGACCTGGCCGAGGCGCAGGCGGTCACCGCGGCGCTGGGAGAGCGGCTCGAGTCCCTGCCTTTCGGCGCCGACGGCGCGGTGGTGAAGGTGGACGACCTCCGGCTCCACGAGGAGCTGGGCGTCGTCGGCGACCGCGAGCCCCGCTGGGCCATCGCCCGGAAGTTCAAACCAGAAGTCGCGGTCACGAGGTTGCTCGATATCAAGATCAATGTGGGTCGTACAGGCGCGCTCAACCCGTGGGCTGAGCTGGAACCGGTCGAGATCGGAGGAGTGAAGGTCTCGCGCGCCACTTTGCACAACGCCGACCTCATCGCGGCGAAGGGGCTCCGAATTGGTGACTGGGTGGAGGTGACGCGTGCCGGAGAGGTGATCCCCAAGGTCCTTGGCCCAGTCCTGGAGCTGCGCACCGGGGTCGAACGGGAATTCGCTATGCCGGACCTCTGCCCCGTCTGCCAGACTCCCGTTGAGGCGCGTCCGGATGAGGCAGTCATCAGCTGCCCCAACGAGCAGTGCCCGGGCCGTGAGTTCGAGGGCATTGTGCACTTCGTGTCGCGCGGCGCGATGGACATTCGTGGTCTCGGGCCTGAGCGGGTCGAGAAGCTCCTGGAAGCGAAGCTCATTCGCGACGTCGCGGACCTGTACGAACTCGAGGCGTCCCCGCTCGAGGAGATCGAGGGGTTCGCGGAGAAGTCGGCGCAGCAGCTGGTGGACGCCATCGCCGCGTCGAAGCAGCAGCCCCTGGCGACGCTCCTCTTCGCGCTCGGCATCCGGCACGTGGGCGAAGGGATCGCGCAGATCCTCGCACGCCGCTTCGGGACGATGGATGCCCTGATGGCGGCGTCGGAGGAGGAGATCGGCGAGGTGCGCGGCGTGGGACCCGCCATCGCGGAAGCGGTGGCGGCGTTCTTCAAGGAGAAGCGCAACCACAAGCTCGTGCTGCGGCTCAGGAAGGCCGGGCTGCGGATGGACGAGCCGGTGACGGCGTCGGGAGAAGGACCGCTGGCGGGGGGCGTGTTCGTCCTCACGGGGACGCTCCCTTCGCTGAGCCGCACCGAGGCCACCAAGCGGATCGAGGGGGCGGGGGGCGCGGTGACGGGCTCCGTCTCGAAGAAGACGACGGCCGTCGTCGCCGGCGACGATCCCGGCGGGAAGCTCGACAAGGCGAAACAGCTCGGCGTCGCCGTGTGGGACGAAGCCGAGCTCGTGCGGAGGCTCGGCGGATGAGCCTCAGGCGGCAGATCCTCGGCTGGGGGCTCGAGACGTCGAACCCCAACGACCCGGCGCGGGGCGTGATGGTCAACGAGACGCTCTTCATCGCCCAGGTCTACCCGTGGCCCGCGAAGGGCTGGTACCTGAAGGGCGGCCTCGGGTGGGGCTCGTACCACTCCAATCACGCGGCCGATTGGGGGAGCAGCGCCTTCGGCGCCATCGCGCTGGGCGCGCGCTACGAGCTGCACCTCGGCCGCAACGTGAGGGCCACTCTGGCCGCCGACTGGGCCCGCGGCCCCCTCGGGAGCGTGGACAACCTCGTCACCACGAGCACCGGCCGGCGCTTCCGCGGCTGGGATCTCATCCTCGGGATCCAGTATCACTGAGTCGCTCCCGCGACGCGGCGACCTCCGCGCGATCGCGTCCCTCCTGGCGGTCCCGCTCCTCATCACATCGTGCGGGCGGTGGGTCGTCCCGGCGCGCGTGGTGGGCACGTGGTCGGGCCCGGCGCGCGTGGCGGTGCGCATCCCCCAGGAGAGCGGCCCCGCCCGGTTCGCGACCGACACCGTGCCGGTCACCCTCACGGTGCGCGCGGACGGGAGCGTGGAGGGACGGGTCGGCGAGGCATCGCTGGTGGAGGCGTACGTGCTCCAGAACCGCGGGTGGATCGGGAGGGCGATCCACCTCGCGACCGACTTCCGCCTCGAGGGCCGGCTCCGGGGCGCCGTCTTCCCCGAGGACCGCCACCCCACGCAGGACGTCCGGGCCCCCTTCGACGTGGCCGGCGACACCCTCGCGGGGTCACTCTTCCAGGTGAGCGGCATCGGCGTGTACCCGATGGCCGCGCTGCGGCTCCGACGGGAATGACGGGCGCTCTCTTGCGGCCCGTCCGCGCTGGCCCCTAGGTTTGGGGCCATGGCCGACACTCCGAACCCGTCCCCGGCGCTCGTCTCCCTCTCGCCGGCCGCCCTGCACCGGCTCCGCGACACGGCGGGAGCGCAGGTCCTCCAGGAGGCGGGGTACGCCGCCGGGGAGGGCGCTTACCGCGCCTTCGCCGCGTGGCTCCCGGGAGTCGCCGGGGTGGACGATCCGGGCGAGCTGGCGGCCGCGCGCGTCGCCGAGATGCTCTCGCGCTTCCTCTCCTCACTCGGATGGGGCGGCGTGACCGTCTCGCAGCTCGCCGGCGCGGTCGTGTCCATCGACTCGCCGGACTGGTCCGAGGCCCAGCCGGGCGCCGGGCTGCAGTACCCCTCATGTGCCTTCACGTCGGGCCTCCTCGCCGACTTCATGAGCCGCCTCGGCGACGCACCGCTCGCGGTGATGGAGGTCGAGTGCCGCTCGCGCGGCGAGGGCCGGTGCCGCTGGCTCGTGGGCGCTCCCGAGTCCCTCACGGCGCTCTACGAGCACATGGCCCAGGGCGCGGACTACCTGACGGTCCTCGGCGGAACGGCGTAGCCCCGCCGTTCCCGCCCACCGGAGCTTCACCCCGCATCCAAGGCGTTCCCCGATGACCCGCAGCGGATGGCTGTGGACCCTCGCCGTCGTCGTCACCGTGTTCGCGCTCGCCTGGCAGCGGATGACCGGCCCCACGTATCCGCTCCGCGGGCACGTCGTCCTCGGCGGGCAGCGCATCGCCCTCAAGCTGGTGCGCTCGCACGGCGGTGCCGCCGACCAGCCGGTCCGCATCGTGGCCCCCGACACCGCGGTGCGCGGCGGCGTCCAGTGGCGGCGGTTCCCCTCCGCGGACGCGTGGGACACGCTCCCCCTGGTGCGCACGGGCGACACGCTGGCCGCGGCCCTGCCCCACCAACCCAGGGCCGGGAAGCTCGCCTATCAGTTGCGCCTGGCGCGCGGCGGCGAGCGCGTCGTCTTTCCCGCCGAGCCGGCCATCACGCGGTTCAAGGGGGACATCTCCCCCTACGTGATCATCCCGCACCTGCTGTGCATGTTCGGGGGATTGCTGCTGCTGATGCGCGCCGGCGCCGGCGCGCTGGCGCGGGAGAAGCGATACCCCTCCTGGGCGCGGCGGGGCGTGCTCCTCTTCCTGCTGGGCGGGTTCGTCTTCGGGCCGTGGATGCAGCACCAGGCCTTCGGCGACTGGTGGACCGGCATCCCCTTCGGCTGGGACCTGACGGACAACAAGACGCTGATCGCGCTGGTGGCGTGGCTGGTCGCGCTGTGGCGGCTGCGGGGCGGGAGGGAGGCGCGGGGCCCGGTGCTGGCCGCCGCGCTGGTCACGCTGGCGGTCTTCCTCGTGCCGCACAGCCTCTTCGGTTCGCAGATCGACTGGACGAAGGCGGGCGGGCCGGCGTCGTAGCGGCTAGCGCCTCGCCACGCTGACGGCGTCGAGCACGATCGGGGGCACCAGGCGGCTGCCCCCGATCCATTTCCCCTCCCGGCCCACCATCCGGATCCGCTTCAGGAGTTCGAAGGCGTTCCCCGCGACCGCCGCGTCCTTCACGCGCCCGGTGATCTCGCCGCCGTCCACGCGGTAGGCGAGCGCCACGGGATGGCTGAAGGCGCCGCTGATGACGTTCCCCTGGCCGACGCCGATGAGGTCCTCGACCACGAGGCCCTGCCCCACCGCGCCCAGCAGCGCCGCCTCGTCGGCGTCGCCCAGGCGCATCGCGAGGTTGGAGAACGCGATCGCCGGCTTCCCGAAGGTGCCGCGGCGCCCGTGCCCCGTGGACGCGGTGCCCGCCCGCGCTGCCGTCTCGAGGTCGTAGACGAAGCGGCGCACCACGCCGTGCTCGATCAGGGGCAGGCGGCGCGAGGGCACCCCTTCGTCGTCGGCGGGGCGGCTCGCCGTCCGGCCGGGATGGAGCGGATCGTCCACCAGGTCGAGCGTGGCGTCGAACGCGGGCTCCCCCACCTTGTCGCCGAGGGGGGAGATGCCCTGGAGCACCGTCTTCCCGGAGAGTGCCTGGCGTAGCGGGAGGAAGAGGCACGCCGATCCCGAGGGCGTGAAGAGCACCGGCAGCTTCCCCTCCGGCGGCTCGACGACGCGCTCGCCGCGCTCCATCCGCGTCACGATGCGCGCCACGGCCGCGTCGAGCTTGGTGCCGGCCGGCACCGCCATCGCGGTGACGTCGTCGTACGCCATCAGGACGTCGTCGCCCTTCACCCGCGTCACCTCGGCGCTCACCGCGATGGCCGTGCTGCGGTAGACAAAGGTCTGGCCCGCGGTGTTCGCGAAGGTCGTCTCCTCGACGAAGCGGTCCACGGAGGCGCTGACCTGCCAGCCGTCGCGCGCGAGCTGGTCCACCATGCGCCGGCCGAGGGCGGCGAGCGTCGCGACGTCGAGGCCGGCGACGGTGTCGTCGAAGGTGCGGACCGGGTCGCAGCGCGTCGCGGCGGGCCACGCGAGCGCGCACGGCTCCCCTTCCAAGGCGCTGGCGAGGGCGCGCGCCACCACGTCGTCGAGCGCGCGGCTCCCGGACAGGTCCGTGGTGCCGGCGAAGCCGACGCGGCCGCCAGTCACGAGCCGGAGGTTGAGCCCCGTCTCCTGGCGCAGCGCGGTCTCCTTCAGGCGCCCCGTCTCGAAGCGGAGGGTGAGCTGCGACTCGCTGCGGATGAGGGCGTCGGCGCCTTCGGCGCGGCGGCCGATGCGGTCGAAGACGTGGTCGAGCGCGATCCTCACGCCGCCACCTCGCCGCCGACCAGCAGCTCCCGGAACCGGACGTGCGGCGCGCCTTCGGTGACCGGGAGGGGGAACTGGCCCCCCTTGCCGCAGCCGCCGCCCATCTGGTTCCACTGGAAGTCGCCGGCGAGCGCGTCGATGGCGGCGAGGGACTGGAACAGGTTCCCCGCCAGCGTGACGTCCTTCACCAGTTCCGCCAGCTTCCCGCCGCGGATCATGTAGCCGTGCGCCGCCGTGAAGGAGAAGTTCTCGAGGTAGGTCTGCCCGCCGACGGCGTCCACGGCGTAGACGCCGAGGGGGATGTCGCGGATCAGGTCGTCGAGGGTCCCGCTCCCCCCCGCGATGTAGGTATTGGTCATCCGCACGATCGGCGGGTGCCGGAAGTCGATGGCGCGCGCGTTCCCCGTCGGCGCCTCGCCCATCGCCGCCGCCGTCTCGCGGGAGTGCAGGCGGCCCACGAGGACCCCGTGGTCCACCAGCGGGGTGCGCTGGGTCGGCGTGCCCTCGTCGTCGTACGGGAGGGTGCCGCGGAGCCCCGCCGCGCTGCCGTCGTCGCCGATGTTGACGAGCTCGCTCCCGAACCGCCGGCCGAGCGTCATCATCGCGCGGGCCTCGGGGTTCTCGTACACGAAGTCGGCCTCGGACAGATGCCCGAACGCCTCGTGCACGAATACCCCCGCCAGCCGCGGGTCGAGGACCACCGGCAGGGTGCCCCCCTCCACCGTGGGCGCGGCGAGGAGCGCGAGGGCGCGCTCCGCGGCGGCGCGGAACATCCCCTCCCGGTCCTGGACGCTGCGCCACCCGCGGCGAAGCCCCAGCGACTCGAGGGAACGCTCGATGGTGTCCCCGTCCCGCGCGGTGGCCTGCGCCGAGAGGCCGATCTCGGGCCGCACCTCGTAGAGCCAGCTGCCCTCGCTGTTGGCGAAGGCCCATTCGGTCCAGTTGTCGAAGTAGGAGGCGCCCGTGTCGGCGATCTTCGGCGAGACGGCGAGCATCAGGCCGTTGAGGTGCTCCAGCAGGCGGCGCTTCTCCCCGAGGGGGACCTCGCGCGGATCGCCGTCCACGGCGGGGACCGAGACGTCCTCGCGCCGCGGCATCTCCGCGAGCCGCACCGGCCGTTCGAGATGGATGGCCCGCGACATCTCCTCCGCCGCCGCGAGCATCGCCGGGATGTCGTCGAGCGCCGTGAAGGACGCGACCCCCCACCCGTGCCCGCGGGAGAGGACCCGCACGCACCCGCCCCCGTCCACGCTCTCCCCCGCGCCCTCGAGCCGCGCCCCCCGGAACGCCACGCGCGTCGACCGGGTGTGCTCGACGCGGACCTCCGCGTAGTCGGCCCGGGAGCCCTTGAGCGCCTCCGCGAGCCGGTCGCGCAGGTCGGCGGGCAGCATCAGCGGCGCTTCGCCTTCGGCGTCGCCGCCTTGCGCTTCGGCGCCGCCGGCGCGCGCGGCGGTTTGTCGGGCTTGGCCGCCGCCTCGGGGCGTCGGGGCGCCAGTGCGTCGGTGCGCTGGTGCTCCACGCCGCCGGTCATCCCGGCCGCGCCGAGCGCCACGGCGTAGTCGGGGCGCACCACCAGCTCGCCGTCCTGGATGATCCAGCGGTCCCACGGGAGGATGATGAAGTCGGGCGTCTGGAGCGCCCAGTAGTCCGGGCGGAAGCTCGCCGTGCGGAAGGAGACGGCGGTACGGACCTCCGTCGCGCCCTCCTCGCGCATCACCGAGGCCGCGAGGCGCATCGTGTCGCCGCTGTCACAGGTCTCGTCCACCAGGAGCACCCGATGCCCCTTGGGGCTGAGTGACGGCCGCGAGACGAGGGCCGGCGCCAGTCCCTCCCGGCGCCGCGTCAGCGCCACCGAGGCGAAGTCCACCCGCAGGATCGCCGCGATGACCGCCCCCGGGATGACCCCCGCGTTGGCGATCCCGACGACGAGGTCGGGCGCGTAGTCGCGCCAGACCTTGAGGGCGAGGCCGCGGCACAGCTCGCCGAAGAACGGCCAGTCCACTTCCATCACGCCGCGGGTCTTGGAGTCCTGCGGGGCGCGCGCCATCGGTGCCTCCTGGGGTGCGGGAACGTAGCCCCGCGCCCTCCCGCCGCGCAACGGCGCCCGGCGCAATCCCGACCCAAGTGTTCAAAGTGGCGTAGGTCGGCTATTGCCAAGGGGTTGGGCGATTAGTATCTTGGCAGTCCATGGGCATCTTCCGACGGCTCTTCGGCGGCGCACTCGCCGACGGCGAGCCCCCAAAGCCGCAACGACTGGACTACCTGAATGAGGCGTTGGCCCTGGAGCGTCAGGGCGACTACGACGCCGCGATCACGTCGTACCGGCTGGCGCTGCGCGACCATCCGAACGATCCGCGGATCCTGCAGAACCTCGCGATCGCGTTGAGCCGCACCGGCCAGGCGGACGACGCGGTGCGCCAGTACCGCAAGGCGCTCGAGGCGGACCCGACGCTGGCGGGGGCGCACTACGGCCTCGGGTTCCTCCTCCTCAAGCGTGGGGACGCGGCGGGGGCGGAGCAGCACCTCAAGGCGTTCCTGGGCAATCCGCCGAAGGGCGTGGACGCGCAGCGCTGGGTCGAGCACGCCGAGCGGGCGCTCAGCGCGCTCGCGAGCGACCTGTCCACGCCGCCGCCGGCGAAGCTGGGGGGCGCCTGACGGTCCGCCGCGCCGCGGGCCTCGCGGCGTGGTCCCTCGCGCTCCTCGGCCCGGCCTGCACCAACCTCACCACCGACCTCACCGTCCCGGTCGCGATCGAGATCGTGGCGCTGGCCGACCCCTTCGTCGAGGTCGGCGACACGCTGCGCCTCCACGCGCGGGTGCTCGACCGCGGCGGGGACAGCATCCCCGGCGCGGTGGTGACGCTCGCGGTGCTGGACACTTTCCTGACGCTGGACAGCGCCGATTTCGCGGTGATCGGCCGCGCGACGACCACCGCGGCCCGTGTGGTCGCCCTGTCGGGAGCGCTCCGCTCCGATCCCTTCGCGATCCGGGTCCCGGCAGGGCATGCCGACTCGCTCGCCCTCGCCGGGCCGGCGGCCGACACCCTCGGGACGACGGATAGCGTGTCCGCCGGCCTCGCGGTGACCGTGCTGGACCTCACCACCCCGCCGGATTCCGCCGCGCCCCTGGCCGACCGCCCGGTCCGCTTCGTCATCGTCGCGCCAACGTTCCGGCCCGACACCTCCACGGTCGGCCTGGCGAACGATTCCCTCGGCCAGACGGTGCGCACCGCGGCCACCGGGATCGCCACCACGACCTTGCACCGCCGTCGCGGCGCCCAGCCCGACTCCGTGGTGGTCCAGGCGACCGCCGTCCGCGCCTCGGGCGCGCCGCTCCGGGGCTCGCCCGTACGGTTCGTCGTCCGGTTTCCGTAGTCCCAACCGAGGAGCAGTCGTGCCCTCCGCCATCCCGCGCGGGACCCTGACGCAGATGTTCTTCGAGACCGTCGAGCGGTACGGGTACAAGGACGCCTGTTTCCACTGCAAGGCGGGGGGGACGTGGCACACGCTGACGCACGCCGAGGTCCTCCAGCGCGTGCTGCGGACGGGGCTCGCCCTCCAGCGCCTCGGGGTGCGGCGGGGCGACCGGGTGGCGATCCTCTCGGAGAACCGTCCGGGGTGGGCGGTCGCGGACTTCGCGTGCCTGTGCATCGGCGCGACGAACGTGCCGGTCTACCCCACGCTCCCCCCGAACCAGATCCGCTACATCCTCCGGGACTCCGGCGCCCGCGCGATCTTCGCGTCCAGCGCGCCGCAGACCGCGAAGATCCGCGAGATCCGCGGCGAGCTGCCGGAGCTGAAGCACGTGATCGCGATGGACCGCGACGCCGCCGGCGACGGCGTGATCGGCCTCTGGGACCTGTACGCCCTGGGCGCCCAGGCGGAGGCGGCGGGCGAGGGGACGGACTTCCGCGCCAAGGCGCTGGGGGCGCAGCCGGACGACGTGGCGACGATCATCTACACCTCGGGGACGACGGGCGACCCCAAGGGCGTGATGCTGACCCACGACAACATCTGGTTCAACGTCAAGTCGGCGCTGCGGCACTTCGACCTCGGGCCCACCGACGTCACGCTCTCGTTCCTCCCCCTGTCGCACATCCTCGAGCGGATGGCGGGGCACTACGGGTTCTTCTGCGTCGGGGCGACGATCAACTACGCCGAGAGCATCGACACCATCCCGCAGAACCTCGTCGAGGTGCGGCCCACTCTCGTCACGTCGGTGCCGCGGCTCTACGAGAAGATGTACGCCCGGGCCCACGAGAACGCCCTCGCCGGGAACTTCCTCAAGAAGCGGCTCTTCCACTGGGCGAAGGGCGTCGGGAACCGCTGGGCCGACGACGTGATCG
>Ga0208716_1000443_pt1 | contig 17518 bp, 17 predicted proteins | sample NGESurdeep092012_8_FD_184482 | JGI IMG/M metagenome (GOLD analysis project Ga0208716, IMG submission 184482) | Arctic peat soil microbial communities from Barrow, Alaska - NGEE Surface sample 415-3 deep-092012 (SPAdes) | ecosystem: Environmental > Terrestrial > Soil > Wetlands > Peat ...
TCTTGCGCTTGTCAGGGTCGACCACGTAGTAGGCGTCGAAGCCGTTGTCCACGTCGACGGCGAACTTGGCGTAGGGCCCCTTCTTCATGTCCGCCGGCATGTCTCTCGGGCTGGGCAGATCCCTGATGTGCCCGACACTGGCGTCCACGTCATAACCCTTGCCGAGGTACTCGCCGATCTTCTTGGCCTTTGCCGGCGACTCGACGATGACGAGCGTGCGTCCAGAGGTTTTGCGTGCAGTGGTTTCGCCTTCAGAGGTACCGCCCACGTTGCATCCTCACCTTCCCATCACCACGTGCAGCGGATTCGTCGCTGCTCTGACATGGCAATGCGCCTAGACCGTAGCCCAAATTGGCCGGTTCACGGCAACTTCAGGGGACTTGGTGGCCAGAAACACCATGCAAATTATAGTTGAATGTTGAACTTTATTCGCGATAGTATCAGGCCATGACCACGACAGCTGACTCCCAAGCCAACACCGGTCGGATGCCGGTTCTGTACCTCAGCCACGGCGCTCCCCCGCTCGCGGACGACCTCACCTGGACCAAAGAGCTCGCTTCCTGGTCGGCCGATCTGCCCAGACCGGAAAGCATCCTGATGATCTCCGCCCACTGGGAGCAGGCGCCGCTCGCCCTGTCGTCAACGACGAAAGTGCCCCTGATCTACGACTTCTGGGGCTTCCCGCAGCGCTACTACAACGTGACGTATGACGCGCCCGCCGCGCCCGCGCTGGCGGCGGACGTCACGCAGCTGCTGACGGCTCCTGGCACGCCGGTCCACCAGGACCAGAGCCGTGGCCTGGACCACGGCGCCTACGTTCCGCTCGTCGAGATGTTCCCGCAGGCCGACGTCCCGGTCCTGCAGCTGTCGATGCCGACCCTCGACCCCCAAGAGCTGTTCGAGATCGGCCGCAAGATCGCGCCGCTGCGCGACCAGGGCACGCTGATCGTCGGGTCGGGGTTCACCACCCACAACCTGCGCTGGTTCAACCCCGGCGCCGGCCCTGACTACCGCGCACCCGCAGCCTCTTCCGAGTTCGACGCCTGGGCCGCCGAGACGATGGCGTCCGCCGACACTGACTCACTGCTCGATTTCCTGGCCAAGGCACCGGCCGCTCACGAGGCGCACCCACGCACGGAGCACTTCGCGCCGTTGTTCGTCGCGCTCGGTGCGGCATACGAGAGCGGCTCTCTGACGAACCGCAGCGTCATCGACGGCTTCTGGTACGGCCTGTCCAAGCGGTCCTGGCAGTTCAGCTGACATTCCCTGTCGTTCAGCTGACCCGTCACAGACCGGTGGCCGGCCACCTCGGAGGAGGTGACCGGCCACCGGTCTGTATTGCGGTACTTCAGCTTGCGGTCAGACCGACGCCGGTTCGCCGACGGCGACCTTGCCGTTGCCGTTCCCGTCGCCATCCTCGTCGACACCGATCCCGATCTCGCGACTGCGGCTGATCGCCACGGCGACCACCACAATTGCGAAGGCGGTCAGGGAGATCGCCGAACGGACGACCTCGTTGGCGCCGGAGCCGACGCTGAGGGTCACGATCGCGGGGGCGATCAGCAACGACACGAGGTTCATGACCTTGATCAACGGGTTGATGGCCGGGCCGGCAGTGTCCTTGAACGGGTCACCGACGGTGTCACCGATGATGGTGGCCTCGTGGGCAGCAGAGCCCTTGCCGCCGTGAGCGCCATCCTCGACGATCTTCTTGGCGTTGTCCCACGAGCCGCCTGCGTTGGCCAGGAAGACGGCCATCAGGGCACCAGTACCGATAGCGCCGGCCAGGAACCCCGCGAGCGGTCCGATGCCCAGGCCGAAGCCCACCACGACGGGCATGAGGGCGGCCAGCAGACCAGGCGTCGCGAGCTCACGCAGCGAGTCCTTGGTGCAGATGTCGACGACTTTGCCGTACTCGGGCTTCTCGGTGTAGTCCATGATCCCGGGGTGCTCGCGGAACTGGCGCCGCACCTCGAAGACGATGGCCCCTGCAGCGCGTGTCACGGCGTTGATGGCCAGACCGGAGAACAGGAAGACGACCGAGGCCCCGATAAGCAGACCCACCAGCGTGCTCGGTGTGACGATCTGCAGGTCGAACTGCGACTTGATGCGGTCACTCGGGAAAGCCGTGAGCTTGTCTGCGACGGCGATCTTGGTGAGCGCGGTCTGCCATGCGTCGGTGTACGACCCGAACAGGGCGGTCGCGGCCAGCACGGCGGTGGCAATCGCGATGCCCTTGGTGATGGCCTTGGTGGTGTTGCCGACCGCGTCGAGCTCGGTCAGGACCTGAACTCCGTCGCCGTGCACGTCACCAGACATCTCGGCGATGCCCTGAGCATTGTCCGAGACCGGCCCGAAGGTGTCCATCGCGACGATGACGCCGACGGTGGTCAGCAGACCACAGCCGGCCAGGGCGATCAGGAACAGCGACAGGACAACGGATCCGCCGCCGATCAGGAAGGCGAGATAGACCGCCGCAGCGATGATGATCGTGGTGTACACCGCGGACTCGAGACCCACGCCGATGCCGGCCAGCACAACGGTGGCAGCTCCGGTCAGCGAGGTTCGGGCAACGTCCATGGTGGGGCGCTTGTCGGTGCCGGTGAAGTGTCCGGTCAGCATGAGGATGATCGCGGCGAGCGCAATACCGATGAAGACTGCCAACGTTGCCGCGATACGCGGGTTCAGCGTCAGGAAGAACAGCTTGCTGCCGTCAAGTGCCGCAATTGCGGTGTTGGCGCCAACGAGGTCAGCGAACTTGGCCGGCAGGTAAACCCAGGCAGCAACTGCCGAGAGCACCGCCGAGACTGCCGCCGAGATGAAGAAGCCGCGGTTGATGGCAACGAGGCCGTTCTCGCCCGGGCGAGGCTTCGTGATGAAGACACCCATGATCGCGGTCAGAGCGCCGATCGCCGGAACGATCAGCGGGAACACCAGGCCCTGCTCGCCGAAGGCGGCCTTGCCCAGGATGAGCGCGGCGACCAGCGTCACGGCATACGACTCGAAGAGGTCGGCTGCCATGCCGGCACAGTCACCGACGTTGTCACCCACGTTGTCCGCGATCGTCGCGGCGTTGCGCGGGTCGTCCTCGGGGATTCCGGCCTCGACCTTGCCGACCAGGTCGGCGCCGACGTCAGCGGCCTTGGTGAAGATGCCACCGCCGACCCGCATGAACATGGCCAGCAGTGCCGCACCGAACCCGAAGCCCTCGAGCACCGAGGGGGCGTTGCCCTTGTAGATGAGCACCACCGAAGAAGCACCCAGCAGGCCCAGGCCCACCGTCAACATGCCGACCGTGCCACCGGTGCGGAAGGCGATGCGCATGCCCACGTCGCGCCCGGAGTCGTTCGCGGCCGCGGCCACGCGCACGTTGGCCTTCACCGCCAGGCTCATGCCGAAGTAGCCGACCGATGCGGAGAACAGCGCACCGAGCAAGAAGTAGCCCGAGCGTCCCCAACGAATCCCTGCAGTATCTGCAGGCAGGATCAAGAGCAAGAAGAAGACGATGACCACGAAGACGGACAGCGTCTTGAACTGGCGGGCAAGATAGGCGTGGGCGCCCTCTTCGACGGCATCGCCGATCTCTTGCATCTTTGCGGTACCGGGGTCAGCGGCGAGAACCTGCTGACGGAACATCACACCCATGGCCAAGGCCACGAGAGCGATCACGGCGACCACGATCACCAGGGTGAGGTTCGTGCCGGTCAAGGTAAGCGGTGCTGGTTCGCCAATGGCGCGGATAAGGCCTGGCATTCAATCCTCCTGTAAGGACAAGCGGGAGATCACACTCGAGCTTGCGCACAACGGACTCGCGTGGTGTGTGACCGGCGAATCCCCATCGATGCGCGACAACGCAGCCGCCGGGGCGGGTGTGGTGCGGCACATTGTAACCCGCAGAGGGTGCGCGCTCTTTCCGGCGTGACGTGCTTCGCGCCACGCTGGGTGCGTCAGGCGGTCGTGGTCTGCGTCAGGCGGTCGAGGCGGTCGCAGCCAGAGCGTCATCGACGCTTGGGAAGATCTGAAAGACCTTATCGAGGCCTGTGATCGAGAACACACTGAGAATGCGATCGTTCGAGCACACCAGGCGGATGGTGCCGTTGGCGGCCCGTACCAGCTTGAGGCGCCCGACCAGCACGCCCAAACCGGTCGAGGCCATGAACGTGACGCCCCCGAGATCGACCACCAGATCGGTGCGCCCCGACGAGATGTGCTCATCGAGATGCTCACGCAGCACCGGTGCCGTGTAGACGTCGATCTCGCCGCCCACATGCACGACGGTTGCCCCGCCGCGAACCTCGCTGGTGATGGAAAGATCCACGTCGCACTCCCCACGTCGTCATCGGACGGCCACTCCAAAGTCACACTAGCCCCGTCGCGCAACCGGAGGCATAGGTTTGTTCGATGCCCAGCGATCCTCGTCGAGCGACCCGGCGGGCCTTCGACCCCGCGGAGGCTCTGACCCGTCTGTCCAGCGGGCGGCGCACGGAGCGACTCGTGCACGTTCACGAGGTGCCGGCCCGCCGTGAACAGGTGGCGCCATGGCCCGAATGGGTTGCCCCGGAGGTCCATTCCGCCTTCAGCACGTCAGGCATCACGGAGCTGTGGTCGCACCAGCGCGAGGCTGCGGACGGCGCCCATGACGGCAACCATGTGGTCATCTCCACCGGCACCGCGTCGGGCAAGAGCCTCGGCTATCTCATCCCCGTGCTCTCCGACGTCATCGATGGTGCGACCGCCTCATCCGGTCGAGGCGTCACCGCGCTCTATCTGAGCCCGACCAAGGCACTGGCCGCCGACCAGCTGGCACGCCTGACCGCCCTTGCCATCCCCGGGCTGCGGGCTGCGACCTACGACGGTGACACCCCGCCGGATGAGCGCCGCTGGGTTCGCGACCACTGCCAGTACGTCCTGACCAACCCCGATCTCTTACATCACTCCCTGCTACCCGGTCACGCTCGATGGGCTCCGTTCCTGAGGTCCCTGCAGTACGTCGTGATCGACGAATGCCATGTCTACCGAGGGATATTCGGCTCGCACCTGGCTGCTCTGCTTCGCCGCCTGCGCCGGGTTGCCGCACACTATGGCGCCTTCCCCACCTTCATCCTCGCGAGCGCGACGGTCGCCGACCCTGAAAGCCAGGCCAGTGCCCTGATCGGTATGCCGGTCCGGCCCGTCACTCTCGACGGATCGCCCCGGGAGTCGATGACGTTCGGCTTGTGGGAGCCCGGTCTCGTGCTCGGCGGCGGGGGCAGTGATGTTGACAAGCTCGATGCGCCCCATCGGCGCAGCGCGGTTGCCGAGACCGCCGACCTGTTGGCGGACCTCGTGGTCGACGGCGTACAGACCGTGGCATTCGGTCGCTCCCGGGCCGGAGTCGAGGCGGTCGCGGCAAGCGCACGACGGTCGCTCAGCGGGGTGGACCCGGCGCTGGGACCCACGGTCGCGGCCTACCGCGGTGGATATCTGCCGGAGGAGCGCCGGGAGCTGGAGGGACGCCTGCGATCGGGAGCTCTGCGCGGTCTGGCGGCTACCAATGCACTGGAGCTGGGTATTGATGTGAGCGGGCTTGACGCGGTGCTGATGGCGGGCTGGCCCGGGACCTGCGCCTCCCTGTGGCAGCAGGCCGGTCGTGCCGGACGCAACGGATCCCCGTCCCTGGCGGTCCTGATCGCCGGCGACGACCCGCTGGACACTTATCTGGTCCACCATCCGGAGGCGTTGTTCGACCGGCCGGTGGAGGCTGCCGTCCTCGATCCACAGAACCCCTACGTCCTCGCCCCGCATCTGGCCGCCGCCGCCGCGGAGCTGCCGCTCACTACAGCCGATGAGCTGGTGTTCGGGCCGACCATGGTTGGCCTGCTCGAGGTGCTCGTGGCTCGTGAACTGCTGCGGCGGCGACCGGGCGGGTGGTACTGGACGCGACCTGAACGAGCCACCGACCACGTCTCGCTCCGTGGCACCGGTGAGACGGTGCGAATTGTCGAGCGGTCGACGGGACGTGTCCTCGGCACCGTCGACGGGTCGGCAGCCCACTCGAGCGTCCACACCGGGGCGGTCTATCTGCATCAGGGCCAGCCCTTCGTGGTCGCCCACTTTGACGTCGAGGACTCCGCCGCGATCGTCGTGGCCGGCGATCCTGGGTGGTCCACCCGGGCACGGTCCGTGAGCGCGTTCGACATCGGTCACGTCGAGCAGTCCCAGGCCTGGGGCCCGGTCGAGCTGTGTTTCGGCAGCGTGGACGTGCGCTCTCAGGTGACGTCGTTCCTGCGAATGCTGCCCGGCGGGGAGGTGCTGGGAGAGCATCCCCTCGACCTGCCGGAGAGATCCCTGCACACCAAAGCTGTGTGGTGGACCATGACAGAGGAGATGCTGGATGAATCGGGGATCCCCGCGAGCAGCATCCCGGGGGCCGCCCATGCTGCCGAACATGCGGCCATCGGCATGTTGCCACTGGTGGCCACATCGGATCGTTGGGACATCGGCGGTGTATCGACCGCGCTGCATCCGGACACGGGTCGCCCGACGATCTTGGTCTATGACGGTCATCCCGGAGGCGCCGGATTCGCCGAGCGAGGGTTTCGTGCCGCCAGGATCTGGCTGACCGCGACGCGGGACGCGATCCTGGCCTGCGAGTGCGTGAACGGATGCCCTTCGTGCGTGCAGTCCCCCAAGTGTGGCAACGGCAACGAACCCCTGGACAAGGAAGGCGCCATCTCGTTGTTGACGGCCGTTCTGGCCGGGTCACCACCTGCGGCAGACGCACCGCCTGAACGTCCGGAAGCAGGCCAGATACGAGAGAATGGGTATCATCACCACCCGTGACACCGTCACAACTTGGCCGCTGAGGCTGCTCGACCCGTGAACACTGGAGGCTTCTGTCGTGATTGCGCTCGGTTTGGCACTAACCCTGGTCGCTGCGGGCGCCACTGTCTTTGCGTGATCGCCTCGGCGAGCTCCTCAGCGGCGATCGCGTTGACCGCATTCGGCGTCACCGTCTCGGCTTCACCCGTGGACCTGTTCATTGCCGGCGCTCTCTCGGTGGTCCTGCTCGGCCTCGGGTTCGCCCTGATCAGCCGGGGAACCCGCCGCTCCGCAAGAACGCACAAGGAGCTCAAGCAGCTGCGCAAGGACAAGGCCATCACGGCCACAAAGGCCGCAGCCGACCGTGAAGACTCCGGCGACGTCGCAAAGGACAGCGCAGCCGACAGAACCCGCAAGGGCGCGGACAACGACACAAGCAAAAGCACAGTCAATGCCGAAAGCAAGAGCACTGCCGACTCAGCTGGCAAGGGCACGGAAGCGCCGCCCTCGAACGGCGCTCGGACGCCGGGCGCCACTCCGTAGTCTGACCAGTCCTGATGCCATGGCCGCAGTCTGACAGTCCTGATGCCATGGCCGCCGGATCTTCGCCTCATCGCGAGACGCCCAGCCCCCCGCTCGGGCCAGGCCCGGCTCGTGACCGGGCGGTCGCAACTCCAAGACCCTGAATTCCGGCCGGGACGGCGATGCTGAGTCGCACCTCCGTTCCGTCGGCGACGCACCGCTGCATCTGACCGTGGTTGGCCGTGGCGACCTGAGCCGCGGACTGGCAGGCAGCGGCAGGTGGGTCGCCGCGCAGCAACACACCCGCCGCTGCGAGTGCTGCAAGGTCGGCTGCCGTCCGGGCACGATGGCTTGCCAGAACAGCGCTGGCCAGCAAGAGCCCCGAAACCGTCAGCATCAACACCGCCGCGATCACTCCGAGCATGATGACGGTGGCGGATCCGTGTTCATCCGGCAGTCGTCGCCTGATGCCCGACGAAGGAATCACTGCTGGACGTCCGAGGGCTCGCGAGCTGCCGTCGCAGTAGAGCTCGCACGCAGCCACGCGGGGAGCAGACTCCCCGCTACCCGGGGTTCGGACACCACCGAGACCCGCACGAAGTCACCTGACGTATCAATCGAGACCAGCGCCTCTGACGGAGCGGCGCGGCGGGTAACCAGGATCACCGCACCACGGCTATCCCCCCGGGATGCGGCACGAGCCCCCGCCCGCGCCGCATCCACACACCTGATCTGGTCCAGGGCCAGCCCCAATGCGCCCAACGACAGAGCGAGGACGAGCACGACGGCTGGCAGCACGACCGCGAACTCAGCCGTGACCATGCCGCGGTCGCCAGACCCCGGCGGGCAGCCCGCGACCTTCGACAGGCAGCCCTCGACCTTCGACAGGCAGCCCGCCAGGTTGGGCGGGCACGGCCTGGCCAAACCCCGATGCGCCGAGCGCGACCGACTCCGCAAAGCCAACATCAGGATGCAATCGACAGCGCAGACGTGATGAGGTTGGACAGTGCCGACTTGATCGCACCGGAGCGAACGACGGCCAGCAGAGTCGCCGCGAACGCGCAGGCGGCGAGCGTGCCGACGGCGTACTCGGCTGTGGTCATCCCCTCCTGCGCCCGATACCTCAACCGATCGAACCGGGTCGTCAGCGTCCGGCGAATGTCACGAGAGTGATTCTGTGCGTGCAGCTTGCTTGTCACCGTGAATCTCCATTCCTTGAGTGATCAGTGAGTCCTGAACATGGCCGTGGGTGCGTCTGGGACAGCACCGTGTCACTGGCTGGCGAGCACCTGTTGAGCGAGAGCCAGCACGATCGGCATGACTGTGGTGAGGATGAAAGCGGGCAGAAACACCAGACCGAGAGGCAGCACGATGCGGATTCCCAAAGTCGCCGTTGCCACCTCGAGCCTTTGTCGTTCGGTACGACGAACCTCATCGGCCGCGCCGACCAAGGCATCGGCCGGGGGCACTCCGGCCGATGCCGCCATCCGCAGAGCCCTGGCCGCCGGCTGCCAGGCAGAGGGGACGCTCGCCCAGGCGGTGGCATCCTCGACACCCCAGCGACCAGCTGCGGCAACGGTCTTCAGGTGCAGTCCCAGGGGGCCACCAACGCGGACTGCCACGGCCTCCATCGCTTCAACCAGACCGACCCCTCCTCGCAAGGTCATGGCCAACAGGTCGATGACACCAGCCACCTCAGCGACCGCCACGACGGTTCTCATGACCCCGGCATCCGCGTTCGCGCGTGCGCCCACTCGATCCTGGCCGCCTGCGGAGCGGCCCGGCGCCGAAGCGCTGGCTGAGTAGGCGCTGGGCCAGACGAGAATCGCCGCCACGGTCAACGACATCACCACGATGTTGACGCCAGCCATGTTGACGCCAGCCATGCTCAGGTCAGCGATGCTCATGCCATGACCGGCCCTCGCGCCACTGCACGTACCAGCCGGTGCACCCACCAGCGACCGACTCCCGCCAGACACAACCCCAGCACCAGGCTGCTCTGCGTCAGCTGTGAGCCTCCATAGAGCTCTCCCGGCCCGATGCCCAGAACCAGCGCCAGCAGGGGGCCTCCGACCGGCAGAACCGTGAGCACGTTCACGGTCGCCTTGGCTCCGGCCACAGCACCGGCCAGACGTCGTTCATGGGCGATTCGAGCCTCGAGCAGCCCAGCGGTGGTTCGCACCGCCTGGGCAAGGGGGACACCCATGTCCTCGGTGAGTGACCATGCCTGCGCCAGCAGAAGCAGCTCCGCTGAACCCGCCGACTCGGCTGCCCTGCGCCACAGAGGCCCCAGGGTGGCACCCTCGGCCCCTGCCGTCGCTATGTCGCTGACCAGTGCGGCCAGTGGGTCCCGCTGACCAGAGCCGGATCGGGCATCGGCCGCGATCCGCAAGGCCGGGGCCGGAGGTATCCCTGCCTCCAGAGCCGGGGCAACGGTCTCGAGCAGCCCCAGCAGGTCCTGGGCAGTCACCCCTGCGGCCGAGCCCGGCAGGTAACCTCGCATACGTTCCCTGGCCGAGGCGATCACAGACCTCGGACCTGGCACGGAGTCTGATGACCCGCCGGGCAGGATCGCCAGGCGCCGCCGGCCGAAGCGTTCGGGCCACAGCAGGATCCCCGCGGAGGCGAAGAAGGCCACCAACACACTCACCGGACCAGCTCGGAATCGGGGTTCAGCAGCCCGCCAAGAACCGGAAGCACAGCAAGGTCCGGAAGCTCAGCAAGGTCCGGAAGCTCAGCAAGGTCCAGCAGTCTGGCTAGAGCTCGCCAGGCCGGTCCCGCTGCCGATTCGCCATCGGCGCCTCTGACGAGTGCCGACCTCACCTCGGGTCTGCCGTCCGCTCCTCGCGCCAGAACGGCCACCGTGTCCACGAAACGATGACCTGAGCTGCGGCGAAGATGCACCACGACCTGGACCGCGCTCAAGAGCTGTGCATGCACGGCCGTCGGACCGAGGCCGGCCAGCGCGCCCAAGGCCTCGAAACGGGCCACGACGTCGGCAGCGGTATTCGCGTGCAGGGTTCCGCATCCGCCCTCGTGACCGGTGTTGAGGGCAGCCAGCATCTCGCGTACCTCTGCGCCGCGGACCTCACCCACGACGAGACGATCGGGACGCATCCTCAACGACTGACGCACCAGTGAGGTGAGCCCGATCTCGCCCCGACCTTCGACGTTGGCTGGCCGCGATTGCAGCCGGACGACGTGCGGGTGGACGATGGCGAGCTCGCGCACGTCCTCGACGATGACAAGCCGCTCGCAGACATCGACCTCGCCGAGCAGAGCGCCCAGCAGGGTGGTCTTCCCGCTACCTGTGCCGCCACTGACGACGAAGGAGCAGCGGTGGCTCACCAATGCCTTGAGCACGTGCAGCCAGGCTGCGCCGAACATGCCCCACTGGGCCAGCTCGACAAGGCTCGGGGCCACCTGGCGCGGGACACGCAGGCTGATGTGGGAGCCCTCAACCGCGATGGGCGGCAGCACGGCATGCAGGCGGACCCCGCCGGGAAGCAACCCGTCGACATACGGGCTGGTGTCATCGAGGCGGCGACCGGCGAGCCCGGCCAGACGCACGGCAAGTCGGCGAACCGCTGTCTCATCCCCGACCTCGCAGTCCGCGCGGGTCAGTCCGTCGCCTCGATCGACCCACACCCCCGAACCCGCATTGACCAGGACATCGGTGACCTGCGGATCGGCGAGCAACGGCTCCAGCGGGCCGGCCCCCAACACCCGGGCGGCCAGCTCACTGCGAGCCACGAGGGCACCTGTCTCCCCGAGAACGACCGCCTCACCATCGAGAACCTGCGCCACCAACCCCAAGGTCGGAGCCCTGCCCGCCCTGATCTGCGCCCACATGGTGGGTGACACGCTCACGAGACATCTCGTCGCGCTTCGGAGACACACCGCGCCAGCACGGTGTCGGCCGCAGCAGCTAGTGGCCCCTTGGCGGAGCTTCCAGGCGGTATGCCGTGGAGCATGTCGGCCGCCAGCGACGGTTCCTCACGGACCAGGGTCAGAAGAGGCAGGTCCAGCGCTCCTGCCACCGTGTCTGCGAAATGACTGCCCTTGCCGCTGGTGCGCAGACAGAGCCATACGTCCGGACATGCCTGGATCAGATGCTCGGCAATCGCGCTGGCTCCCGCCAGATCACAGATGCGCGACCCGGCGAGCAGAACCATCGCGTCAACGGAGGGGGCCAGAGCCGCAAAGATCTCATGATCGGGGCGCGGGAGGTCGACCACAACAACATCCGCCGCCACACTGAGCGCAAGGAGCACCTCCCGGACTATCTCGGCGGCCAGCGACACGTCCCGTGAGCGATCGAACGAGAGAACACCCGCTCCGTCAACCGACGGCAGGCGCCGCAACAGCTCAGGACCATCAATGCGCCCCCTGGCCCCAGCCAGATCAGGCCAGCGCACACCGCGATCCAGTTCGAGGCCGAGTGTGACGTCGAGTCCCCCGCCGAGCCGGTCGCCGTCCAGGCAGACCGGACGCAGGCCAGCCCGTGCTGCGCGGACCCCGATGGCCGCAGTGAGCACCGAGGCACCGACGCCGCCTGATCCGCCAACCACTCCGATGATGTGTGCCGTATTCATGCCACCAGAGTCGCCCCGACCTCAGCCGGCGATCCCGAACTCCCGCCGACCTGTGGACTGTGTGACGAACCACCCAGGGGTTGTGGACTGTCAGATATCGCGGAGAAGGCAAATTGCGGGGAGAATAGGGACGGCCCCCGACGGGGGACATCGGGGGCCGTCGACGCTCCAGACTCCGGGGGGAGGAGTTGGTGCGCCGGCACACTCAACCCCGAGGGGGAATGTGCATAACCAAATGATGAGCCTTTTAGGTGGCCGATTGCAAACGGCGCGCAAACCGCGCAGGTGGCGAAGCCCTCAAGAAGATGGCACCCCGCGAGCGGGGTGCCATCTGACCGCGAGACTTGCGAGTTACCAAGCGTGAATCTACTAGTCGCAGTGGGACAAGCCCGCCACGATCGGTCCATCAGTGGACTGCCCGCGCGTGGGTGCCCGTTCATCTCGCGGGGCCGTCGGACTCTCGTCCGTCGACCTACTTACTGTCTACTCCCATTCAGCGGCAAAGAAAAGTCTTGACTTTCAAGCGGATTGGGGGGCCACGTTGGCGTCAGCGACGGCTCAGGTGAGGCGACCTGCGAGCACCGCGTCCGCGATACGGCCACCTTCCCCAGCCCCGGCCACGATGGCCCCGGCGCAGTGCCTGATCCACAGCGCAACGCCCTGCGGTGAGCCCGTGCCGTATGCCGCGAGCGCGCCCAAGTAGGCCGCCCCGCCACCTGCACCATGGCCCAGCTCGACGACCGCGACCCCGGTCGGATCCAACCCGCTGACCTGGATGATCGCGCGCTCCATCGCCCGGGCGACCAGCCCGTTACCGCGTACGAACGGTCGCACGGTCGCGATCTCCGCATGCACCAGGGCCGCCACCACGACCGCAGGAGAGTCCTTGTCGCAGAGTAAGAGCTCCACAACTCCTGAGAGCCGCTGTCTGACGACGGCCTCGTCGGGCGAAGGACCGAGATCCGAGAACTCTCGCGAGATCTCTCCGTCCTGCCGAGGGCGGCCGACCTGTGACTCGGGAAGCAGGTGACCAGCCGCGGCGGCATGGACCCGGGCGAGCGCCTGGGACGGGGCAGTGACAACCATTGCGCGAATGTGCTCGGTCTCGGCTGTGGCCCGCACCGCTCCCTGCAGCGTGGCCTCGAGCGGGTCAGGACTCTGGGGCCATGCCGTGGCGCCGCGCATGAGATCGCGAACCAGGTCCAGGTCCATCTCGGCACCTTCGAGGGCGGCACTCTCCCGGGCACCCCGGACGCGCGATTCCGCTGCCGCTGAAGGGACTCGACGCCGCAGCGCCTCATGCCAGCGCAGCTGCGTGCAGGCTTGCCGCGCGGCATCGGTCGCCTCGGCCACTCCTGGCAGGGCCGACAGCGAGACAAGGGAATCAGCAATGGTGGACACACCTGGCAGCCTAGAGTTCGCCACGTGCCCCATTCCCTCGACCTACCCACACTCGTCATCGTCATCGTCGCGCCGATCACCCTGATGACCCTGGCCTGGGTCTTCACCAGAGCCGGCCGTCGTCGACGGGAGTTCGGCTCCCCGGTCGACCGCAAGACCTACGACACCCTCCACACGGCATCGCTGGCCTCCAAGCACCTTCGCGACGGTCTCACAGCGCAGGGCGCATCCAAGGCGGCCAAGCACCTGCGAGCCATGTTGGGCACCCAGGCAATCGCCCTGTGCGACAAGGACTCCACGCTCGCCTGGGACGGCACAGGAGCCCATCATCGAGACCAGGTGGGGCCGCACGCCGGTGAGGTTCTCTCCTCCGGTCGCACAGTGGTCCTCGAGGCCAGGGAAGTTGCCTGCGGAGACCCGACCTGCCTCATCCGGAACGCGATCCTGGCACCGGTCGTCTCCGAAGATCGCGTTGTCGCAGTACTGGCGGCCTACGGACCGAGCGCCTCCGCCGGCTTGGTCAGGGCGACAGAGGAAGTTGCCGGGTGGGTGTCAACACAGGTCGAGCTGGCCGAGCTGGGACGTCAGCGGTCCCGTGCCATGGAGGCCGAGCTGCGAGCGCTCCGGGCCCAGATCAGCCCGCACTTCATCTACAACTCCCTTGCCGCCATCGCCTCGTTCGTCCGCACCGACCCCGACCGGGCCCGTGATCTTCTCCTGGAGTTCGCCGACTTCACCCGCTACGCGTTCCGTCGCGGCGGGGCGTTCACGACCCTGGCAGAGGAGCTGGGCAACATCGAGCACTACCTGGCGCTGGAGAAGGCTCGTTTCGGGGACCGGTTGCAGATCTCACTCCGGGTGGCGCCCGAAGTGCTCTCCATCGCGGTGCCATACCTGGCGATCCAGCCGCTGGTGGAGAACGCGGTCCATCACGGCCTGGAGTCCAAGGAGGGCGTGGGGCACGTCAGCATCACCGCCAGCGACCGGGGTTCCGAGGCGGAGATCGTGGTCGAGGACGATGGCGTCGGGTCCGACCCCGACGTGGTGCGCGCGGTTCTGGCCGGAGCACAGGAAGGCGACAGCGTGGGCCTTGGCAACGTCGACGCCCGGCTGCGCCAGGTCTATGGCGACGACCACGGTCTCGTGGTCGAGACAGCGCCGGGAGCAGGCACCAAGGTGACCTTCCTTGTGCCCAAGTTCGCACCCGGCATACGACCCTCGCCGTAGTCTGAGCATCATGTCCGAGCAGACGACCCCACCGAAGACCGGTTTGCGGGCCCTGGTGGTTGACGACGAGGCCCCGGCGCTGTCCGAGCTGACCTACCTGTTGCGCCATGACAACCGGATCGGCGACATCAGGACCGCGTCCAACGGGGCCGACGCCCTGCGCGCCCTGGACTCCGCTCCCGTCGACGTGGTGTTCTGCGACATCAAGATGCCCGGTCTTGACGGAATGGCGCTGGCACGGGTGCTGGCACGCTTCGCGGACCGGCCGCAGGTGGTCTTCGTGACCGCCTACGACGAGCACGCGGTGGACGCCTTCGAGGTTCGCGCGACCGACTACGTCATGAAGCCGGTCCGGGCCGCCCGGCTTTCGGAGGCTGTACGACGCGTGGTCACCGCGATGGCCGCAGCAACGGGAACGGGCCCAACCGGCCCGACCGGGGCCGACGAGACGATCCCGGTGGGTCTTGGGGGTGTCACGACGTTCATCAAGCGCTCGCAGGTTCGGTACGCCCAGGCCCAAGGCGACTACGCCCGACTGCACACGGCCACCGGATCACACCTGGTGCGCACGTCCCTGACGACTCTCGAAGAGCGATGGGCCGAGGCTGGATTCGTGCGCATCCACCGGAGCACCTTGGTGTCACTGCCGCACATCGATGCCGTGATCACCGGACATGGGGGCTGCAAGGTCCGCCTCGGCGACGTCGAGCTTCAGGTGAGCAGGCGGCACCTGCGCGACCTGCGTGACCGGCTTTCCTTGTCGGGTGGGGCTGCCTCCGCGCCAACCGAGACCTCCCCCCCCTCCTCGGCGTCCCCGGCCTCGCCAGACCCCTCGCAGACCTGATGCCAAGCCCTCCGAACCACCCGTCCGGACCGAAGAAACGCGTACGGGTCACCTCACCTCGGATGGGCGTACAACATCGAGGACCGGCGCGCCCGGTGACGACGGACATCGACGAGCAGACTCGGCTGGGCGAGCTGTACATGGCCACCCTGATCCGGGCGCAGTGGCGCCTTTCGATGTCCGTGCTGGCATCCGCGGCGATGATGATCGGCGGGCTCCCGCTGCTGTTCCTCTTCGTGCCAGCCACCCGGACCCTGAACGTTGGCCCGATCCCGCTGCCGTGGCTGATCCTCGGCGTGCTCATCTACCCGGCGGTCTGGCTCGCCGGGCGCTACTACGTGCGGCAGAGCGAGCAGATAGAAGGCGAGTTCACCGAGCTCGTCGCACGAAGATGAGGCACGGGTGAACGCATCCTTCAGCATCGCCGCCATCGCTGCGGTGTGCGTGGTGACGTTGACGATCGGCGCCCTCGGGTTCCGGCTCTCCCGGACGACCAGCGACTTCTATGTCGCAAGCCGCATGGTCACCCCGACCTGGAACGCGTCCGCGATCGGCGGTGAGTACCTTTCCGCCGCGTCATTTCTCGGAGTCGCCGGACTGGTGTACTCCCTGGGCGCGGACATGCTCTGGTTGCCCGTCGGATACACCGTCGGCTATCTCGTCCTCCTGGTGCTCGTTGCAGCCCCACTGCGACGCTCCGGCGCCTATACGATTCCCGACTTCGCCGAGGCACGGCTCGAGAGCGTCACGATTCGCAAGCTCACCTCGGTGCTGGTACTGAGCATCGGATGGCTCTATCTCGTGCCGCAGTTCAAGGGCGCGGGGCTGGCGCTGCATGCAGTCAGCGGGGCACCGACGTGGGTAGGCAACCTCATCGTGGCGGTCGTGGTCCTGATCAACGTCGTCGGCGGAGGCATGCGGTCCATCACCTTGGTCCAGGCCGTTCAGTACTGGATCAAGCTGACCGCCATCAGCGTTCCCGCGTTCGTCCTGCTCTCGTGGTGGATGCACCACGGCCAGCCGATTCCGCAGGCGGCCTCAGTGCCACCAGGTCAACAGTGGTCGCAACCCCTGAGCGGATTCGGCGGGGTGGATCATCCCGTCTACGCCACCTACAGCATCCTGCTGGCGCTCTGCTTCGGGACCATGGGCCTTCCCCACGTATTGGTGCGCTTCTACACCAACCCCGACGGAGCAGCCACCCGGCGAACGACATCGATAGTGCTTGCGCTGCTTGGCGTGTTCTACCTCTTCCCCCCGCTGTACGGCGCCTTCGGACGCATCTACCTGCCGCACCTGCCAGCCGGCACTTCCCCGGACGCGGTAACCCTGCTGCTCCCCACCGCCGTCATCCCCGGAGTGGTCGGCCAGCTGATGTCAGCAATGCTCGCCGGAGGTGCCTTCGCGGCATTGCTGTCCACAGCCTCCGGTCTGACGATCTGCGTGGCCGGTGTCGTGGACCAGGACCTGATCCGCAGCCGGCTGCGGAGGTTCACCGGCGATGACGCCCGTGCGGTCAACGGTTTCCGGATCTCCGCGATCGCGGCGGTCATAGTGCCCTTCTGGCTGTCGCTTGCAGCCCGGGACATCGGGCTGGCTGACACCGTTGGCCTGGCCTTCGCCATCGCTTCGTCGACCTTCTGTCCACTGCTCGTCCTGGGCATCTGGTGGCGACGCCTGTCCACCGCGGGCGCCGGCGCCGGACTGGTCGTCGGCGGCACTCTGGCGAGCGCGGCCGTGTTGCTGACGATCTTCGGGCAGGTGCACGGCGGCTGGGCCGGGGCCTTGCTCACCCAGCCCGCTGCGTGGACCCTGCCGATCACCTTCGTCGTCATGACGGTGGTATCTCTGGCGACTCCCAAACGGATTCCGCGGGGGACAGCCCGGACGATGGTGCGCCTGCACGCACCCGAGGTCCTCAGCGCCAACCTCGACAAGCAGCGCCCTTGACTCACCGAACTGAGTCACCGAACTGAGTCACCGGTCTGACTCATCGATCGGAGTTACCGATCTGAGTCATCGATCTGAGTCATCGATCTGAGTCATCGATCTGAGTCATCGATCACAGTCACCGATCAGAGTCGTCGACGGCCAACACCGCTCGGCGCTTCAAACTGACCGCTCGGCG
>Ga0208716_1000444_pt1 | contig 17509 bp, 28 predicted proteins | sample NGESurdeep092012_8_FD_184482 | JGI IMG/M metagenome (GOLD analysis project Ga0208716, IMG submission 184482) | Arctic peat soil microbial communities from Barrow, Alaska - NGEE Surface sample 415-3 deep-092012 (SPAdes) | ecosystem: Environmental > Terrestrial > Soil > Wetlands > Peat ...
GAGTTCCACGTCGAGGCCAACGTCGGCAAGCCGCAGGTTGCCTACCGCGAGACCATTCGCAAGGAGGTCGTCAAGCTCGACTACGTGCACAAGAAGCAGACCGGTGGTTCAGGCCAGTACGCCAAGGTGCAGATGACCTTCGCGCCGCTGGACATGACCGAAGGCGAGATGTACGAGTTCGAGAACAAGGTCACCGGCGGGCGCATCCCGCGCGAGTACATCCCCAGCATTGACCAGGGGATCCAGGCCGCCATGCAGCTCGGCGTCCTTGCCGGCTACCCGCTGGTCGGCGTCAAGGCCACCTTGCTTGACGGCGCGTACCACGACGTCGACTCCTCTGAGATGGCGTTCAAGATCGCCGGCTCCATGATTCTGAAGGAAGCCGTCCGCAGGGCGGACCCCGTGCTTCTCGAGCCGATCATGGCTGTCGAGGTGCGCACTCCCGAGGACTACATGGGCGACGTGATCGGCGACCTCAACTCCCGCCGTGGCCAGATTCATGCCATGGAGGACATCAGTGGTGCCAAGGTCGTCAAAGCCGTGGTGCCACTGTCAGAGATGTTCGGATATGTTGGCGACCTGCGGTCCAAGACTCAGGGTCGTGCCAACTACACGATGCAGTTCGACTCCTACGCGGAGGTTCCCAAGAACGTCGCGGAAGAGATCATCAAGAAGATCCGTGGCGAGTGACGCGGTAGAATCCGCGTTCAGGTCACACCAAGAACCCAATGTCGCCGCGTCCGGTATGGTCGCAGGGCGAAGCACTGATAAGTCCTGAGGAGGATCCATAGTGGGCAAGGCGAAGTTCGAGCGGACCAAGCCGCACGTCAACATCGGCACCATCGGTCACATCGACCACGGTAAGACGACGCTGACGGCTGCGATCTCGAAGGTTCTGCACGACAAGTACCCCGACCTGAACCCGAGCACTGAGGCGTTCGACCAGATTGACAAGGCGCCTGAGGAGCGGCAGCGCGGTATCACGATCTCCATCGCGCACATCGAGTACTCGACTGAGGCGCGTCACTATGCTCACGTCGACTGCCCTGGTCACGCCGACTACATCAAGAACATGATCACGGGTGCAGCTCAGATGGACGGTGCGATCCTGGTCGTCGCCGCCACTGACGGCCCGATGCCGCAGACGAAGGAGCACGTCCTCCTGGCTCGCCAGGTCGGCGTCCCCTACATCGTGGTGGCCCTCAACAAGGCCGACATGGTCGACGACGAGGAGATCATGGAGCTCGTCGAGCTCGAGGTCCGCGAGCTGCTCAGCGCCTACGAGTTCGACGGCGACAACCTGCCGATCGTTCGTTGCTCGGCTCTGAAGGCTCTCGAGGGCGATCCCGCGTGGACCCAGGGCATTCTTGACCTGATGGACGCGATCGACACCTACATCCCGCAGCCCGAGCGTGACGTTGACAAGCCGTTCCTCATGCCCGTCGAGGACGTCTTCACGATCACCGGTCGTGGCACCGTCGTCACCGGTCGAGTCGAGCGCGGCATCCTCAAGATCAACGCCGAGATCGAGATCGTCGGCATCAAGGACCACTCGTCCAAGACGATCGTCACCGGCGTCGAGATGTTCCGCAAGCTGCTCGACGAGGCCCGTGCGGGCGAGAACGTCGGTCTGCTGCTTCGTGGTACCAAGCGCGAGGACGTCGAGCGCGGGCAGGTCATCTGCAAGCCTGGCTCGATCACTCCGCACACGGAGTTCGATGCGAACGTCTACATCCTGTCGAAGGAAGAGGGCGGCCGTCACACGCCGTTCTATGACAACTACCGGCCGCAGTTCTACTTCCGTACGACGGACGTGACCGGCGTGGTGCACCTCCCCGAGGGCACCGAGATGGTCATGCCTGGTGACAACACCGAGATGAAGGTTGACCTGATTCAGCCCATCGCGATGGAGGAAGGCCTCAAGTTCGCCATCCGTGAGGGTGGTCGCACCGTCGGTGCTGGTCGCGTCACCAAGATCATCAAGTGATCTGACGCCACAGCTGGCACTACAGCACGAAAGGTTGCGGGGCTCGAGCCACTGGCTCGGGCCCCGCAACCTTGTCATCTGTGGCAGTATCCCGGATGCCTTACCCCCGAGGACGTATGCCGTATGCCCGTCTGTCGTCTGAGAGCCGACTGTGCGACCTGGCCGGGCCTTGTCCGGACTGGTGCGGGCAGATGTACCCCAGGGCGGGCGATACCGGGCCGTGACCGGTGCCGCGGATCCATCCGGGCTGCCTTTGCCTCTTCGTCCGGGCGCCTCGGCGCAGGTGTGGAGGCACCCGATTTGGTCTTGGGCCATGGGGTCTGGCACTATGGACCGGTTGCTTGACGCGCGGTGAAGATCAATGTCTGCACCGCCACCTCTTGTCGTTGTTAGCCCGCGGAATTGGCGTGGGCGGCTGCCAAGGGAAGCGCAAGCCCCGGCCCTGCCGGGTTTCCGATCGATCCGCGAGACCAGCGCTTCACGGCGCAGGGGCTTGTACTGCGAAAAGGGTGCGACACACCCGACCGCGGGGGTCGGGAGTCCATCGGACCGTCAGAAGCAAGACGTACGACGAGAGAGAGTCAGACGAAGCGATGGCGGGACAAAAGATCCGCATCCGACTGAAGTCGTATGACCATGAGGTCATCGACAGCTCGGCGCGCAAAATTGTCGACACGGTGACTCGTGCTGGTGCAACGGTGGTCGGCCCTGTGCCGCTGCCGACGGAGAAGAATGTCTTCGTCGTCATCCGTTCGCCGCACAAGTACAAGGACAGCCGCGAGCAGTTCGAGATGCGCACCCACAAGCGTCTTATTGACATCGTCGACCCGACCCCCAAGGCGGTCGACTCACTGATGCGACTCGACCTGCCGGCCGATGTCAACATCGAGATCAAGCTCTAAGGACGCCACTATGACTCACGCTATTCAGCGCCCGGTCAAGGGCGTGCTCGGCGAGAAGCTCGGGATGACCCAGGTCTGGGACGCCGAGAACCGCCTTGTTCCCGTCACGGTGATCAAGGCCGGACCGTGCGTGGTTACGCACGTCCGCAATGCCGACGCAGACGGTTACGACGCGGTTCAGATCGCCTTTGGTGCGATCGACCCGCGCAAGGTGAACAAGCCCATGACGGGCCACTTCGAGAAGGCAGGCGTTACGCCGCGTCGCCACCTGGCGGAGATTCGCACCTCTGAGGCCTCGTCCTACGACCTGGGCCAGGAGCTCACGGTCACGACTTTCGAGTCGGGACAGGACGTCGACGTCACGGGCACCACCAAGGGCAAAGGGTTCGCCGGCGTGATGAAGCGCCATGGCTTCCACGGCGTCAGCTCTTCCCACGGTTCTCACAAGAACCACCGCAAACCTGGTTCCATCGGCGCCTGCGCAACTCCGGGTCGCGTATTCAAGGGCATGAAGATGGCCGGTCGTATGGGTGGCATTCGCCAGACCACCCAGAACCTCACGATCCACGCCGTGGACGCCGACAAGGGCCTGCTGCTGATCAAGGGCGCCGTACCCGGCCCCCGCGGCGGCATCGTCCTGGTGCGCACCGCTGCCAAGGGAGTCTGACTTATGCCCACCGTTGACATTCTCAGCCCTGCCGGCAAGAAGTCCGGCTCGGTTGAACTTCCTGACGACGTCTTCGACGTGCAGACCAACATCCCCCTGATTCATCAGGTGGTTGTCGGTCAGCTCGCCGCGGCTCGTCAGGGCACTGCCTCCACCAAGACGCGCGGCGAGGTGCGCGGTGGTGGTCGCAAGCCGCACAAGCAGAAGGGCACCGGCCGCGCCCGTCAGGGCTCAACCCGGGCACCGCAGTTCGTCGGCGGTGGCGTCGTTCATGGACCGAAGCCTCGTGACTACAGCCAGCGGACACCGAAGAAGATGAAGGCGGCCGCATTGCGCGGTGCCTTGTCTGATCGTGCACGTTTCGGTCGCATCCACGTCTTCAGCGCACTCGTCGAGGGTGACAAGCCGTCGACAAAGGCTGCCTGGGCGATCCTGGACGGTCTGTCGGAGCGCAAGAACCTCCTCGTGGTGGTTGACCGCAGCGACACCACCTCGTGGTCCAGCCTGCGCAACCTCGAGAACGTGCACGTGCTGGTCCCGGACCAGCTCAACACGTACGACGTTCTGTGCGCTGATGACATCGTCTTCACCGAGGGTTCGCTGAGCACTTTCCTTGCCGGCCCCACCAAGGGCAGCTCCGAGAAGGACGAAGCCGTCGTTGTTGTCGAGGACGCACCCACTGTGGAGGCGCCGGCCAAGAAGGCTGCACCGGTCAAGAAGGCTGCGGCTGCCAAGACCGCCAAGTCCAGCGCCAAGGCCGAGCCTGCAGAGACAGAGCCTGTGGCGACCGAAAGCGCCAGTGGCAAGGCTGCGGATGAGCAGGAGGACACCAAGTGATCACCTTGAACAAGGACCCCCGCGACATCCTCTTGGCCCCAGTGGTCTCCGAGAAGTCCTACGGTCTGCTCGATGAGGGCAAATACACCTTCGTCGTCGACCCCCGGGCCAACAAGACCGAGATCAAGATCGCCGTCGAGCGTATTTTCGGCGTCAAGGTCGACTCGGTCAACACGCTCAACCGCAAGGGCAAGACCCGTCGCACCAAGTTCGGTTTGGGCAAGCGCAAGAACACCAAGCGCGCGATCGTCACCCTCAAGGAAGGCTCGATCGACATCTTCGGAGGTTCGCCAGTATGACCGGACTAGCGAAGTCTGATCGAGACAACGGGAACTGAGGACTTCAGACAATGGGTATCCGTAAGTACAAGCCGACGACACCAGGTCGTCGTGGCTCCAGCGTCGCCGACTTCGTGGAGATCACGAGGTCGACGCCGGAGAAGTCGCTGGTTCGCCCGCTCACCAAGAGCGGTGGCCGCAACAACGCCGGACGCATCACCACGCGTCATATCGGTGGCGGTCACAAGCGTGCGTATCGGGTCATCGACTTCCGTCGCCACGACAAGGACGGCGTGACGGCGAAGGTCGCTCACATCGAGTACGACCCCAACCGCACCGCCCGTATCGCGCTTCTGCACTACGCCGATGGCGAGAAGCGCTACATCCTGGCGCCGTTCAAGCTCAACCAGGGCGACCTGATCGAGAATGGCCCGGGCGCCGACATCAAGCCGGGTAACAGCCTGCCGATGCGAAACATCCCCGTGGGTACGGTCATCCACGCGATCGAGCTTCGCCCCGGTGGCGGCGCCAAGATCGCGCGGTCGGCCGGCGCCAAGGTGCAGCTGGTGGCCAAGGACGGTCCCTACGCCCAGCTACGTATGCCGTCCGGCGAGATCCGCAACGTGGACCTGCGCTGTCGCGCAACGGTCGGCGAGGTGGGCAACGCCGAACAGAGCAACATCAACTGGGGTAAGGCCGGCCGCATGCGCTGGAAGGGCAAGCGCCCGACGGTGCGTGGCGTCGCGATGAACCCGGTCGACCACCCGCATGGTGGCGGTGAGGGCAAGACCTCCGGTGGACGTCACCCGGTCAGCCCGTGGGGCCAGGCCGAGGGTCGAACTCGGCACCCCAACAAGGACAGCGACAAGCTCATTGTCCGCCGTCGTCGTAAGAAGCGCTGATAGGAGCCTGGAAATGCCTCGTAGCCTGAAGAAGGGCCCCTTCGTCGACGATCACCTTCAGAAGAAGGTGGATGTCCAGAACGAAGCCGGCACCAAGACCGTTATCAAGACCTGGTCTCGCCGCTCGATGATCGTGCCCGACATGCTCGGACACACGATCGCCGTGCACGACGGCCGCAAGCATGTTCCGGTCTTCGTGACCGAGTCCATGGTTGGTCACAAGCTCGGTGAGTTTTCGCCGACCCGCACTTTCAAGGGTCACGTGAAAGACGACAAGAAGGCCCGCCGCCGCTGAGCGGTGGTCTGTCACACGGGTTACCTAGACCCACCTGATCTAACTTCGAACGAAAGCAAGGGACAGCGATGGAAGCCAAGGCGCAGGCGCGGCACGTCCGTGTCACGCCCATGAAGGCCCGCCGCGTCGTGGACCTGATCCGTGGCAAGCAGGCGACCGAGGCCATTGCGGTGTTGCAGTTTGCACCGCAGGCCGCGAGCGAGCCCGTTCGCAAGGTGCTGGAAAGCGCCATTGCGAACGCTCGTGTGAAGGCCGACAAGGCAGCAGAAGCATTTGACGAGCGCACGCTGGTGATCAGCGAGGCGTACGTCGACGAAGGCCCGACGATGAAGCGGTTCCGTCCGCGTGCTCAGGGTCGTGCCTTCCGTATCCGCAAGCGCACGAGCCACATCACGGTTCGCGTGACACAGCCGGAGATCAAGGGAGGAACCCGCTAATGGGTCAGAAGGTCAACCCACATGGCTTCCGCCTGGGAATCACGACCGAGCACAAGAGCCGTTGGTTCGCTGACAGCACCAAGGTCGGCCAGCGGTATCGCGACTTCGTCAAGGAAGACGTCGAGATCCGAAGGCTCATGTCCAAGGGCATGGAGCGCGCAGGCATCTCCCGTGTGGAGATCGAGCGCACGCGTGACCGCGTTCGCGTCGACATCCACACGGCTCGTCCCGGCATCGTCATCGGTCGCCGCGGCGCCGAGGCGGACCGCATCCGTGGCGAGCTCGAGAAGCTCACCGGCAAGCAGGTCCAGCTGAACATCCTCGAGGTCAAGAACCCCGAGATCGACGCTCAGCTCGTGGCCCAGGGCGTTGCCGAGCAGCTCTCTGCTCGCGTGTCGTTCCGTCGTGCGATGCGTAAGAGCATGCAGTCCTCGCTGCGCGCCGGGGCCAAGGGCATCCGGGTTCAGTGCTCGGGTCGCCTTGGTGGCGCCGAGATGTCGCGCTCCGAGTTCTACCGCGAGGGTCGCGTTCCGCTGCACACCCTGCGTGCCAACATCGACTACGGCTTCTACGAGGCGCGTACGACATTCGGCCGTATCGGCGTGAAGGTCTGGATCTACAAGGGGAACCAGACGGCCAAGGAGTTCGCCCGCGAACAGGCCGCCGCCCCCTCGCGTCCCCAGCGTGGACCGCGTCGTGACGGCCCGGACCGTGCGGACCGCCCGGCCCGTGGTGGCCGACCGGTTCGTGCCCCCCGCTCCGATGAGACTGCAGCGGCTCCGGCCTCTGCTGTTACTGAAGCTCCGGCCGCTGCGGTCACCGAGACTCCGGCCGCTGCCGCCGAGGGAGCTGAGTCCTGATGTTGATTCCTCGTCGGGTCAAGCACCGTAAGCAGCATCACCCGGGTCGTCATGGCGCAGCCACCGGCGGCACCGTGATCGCGTTCGGTGACTATGGCCTTCAGGCTCTGGAGCCCGCCTACGTGACCAACCGTCAGATCGAGTCTGCGCGAATCGCGATGACTCGTTACATGAAGCGTGGCGGCAAGGTGTGGATCAACATCTACCCCGACCGTCCGCTGACCAAGAAGCCCGCCGAGACCCGGATGGGTTCCGGCAAGGGCTCGCCGGAGTGGTGGATCGCCAACGTCAAGCCTGGTCGTGTGATGTTCGAGCTTTCGGGTGTTACCGAAGACGTCGCTCGCGAGGCTCTGCGCCTGGCCATGCACAAGCTTCCGATGAAGTGCCGCTTCGTTCGGCGTGAGGGTGGTGACGTCTGATGGCAATTGGGACCAGTGAACTGGCTTCCGCTGAGTTGCGCGGGTTCGATGACGACCGTCTGGTCGACGAGCTGCGCAAGTCGAAGGAAGAGCTCTTCAACCTACGTTTCCAGTCGGCCACCGGCCAGCTTGAGAACCATGGCCGTCTGCGTGCGGTTCGTAAGGACATCGCGCGGATCTACACGGAAATGGGCGAGCGTGAGCTCAACATTGGCCGGCCAAAGGCGGGCAGTGATCAACATGAGTGAAGACCAGCAGGAGAAGGGCACCGTGGCTACAGCTGAAGAGCGCAACTATCGCAAGACTCGTCAGGGCTATGTCGTCAGCGGCAAGATGGACAAGACCGTAGTTGTCGAGGTGGAGGACCGCGTCAAGCACCCCCTCTACGGCAAGGTCATCCGTCGCAGCACCAAGATCAAGGCGCACGACGAGGCCAATGCGGCCGGCGTGGGCGATCGGGTCCTCATCATGGAGACTCGCCCGCTCTCGGCCACCAAGCACTGGCGCCTGGTGGAGATCCTCGAGCGTGCCAAGTAGTTCAGACAACCCGGGTGTGCCGGTCGTCGGTCTTCCGGCGGCCACACGGCATACCGGGAATGACCACAGATCGGTTCCGCAAGGCTCAGAGATGAGAACCAGCGCGACGACAGGAGTTAGACAGTGATCCAGCAGGAGTCGAGACTGCGTGTCGCCGACAACACCGGTGCCAAGATGATCCTTTGCATCCGTGTTCTCGGTGGTTCCGGTCGTCGTTACGCCGGCATTGGCGACGTCATCGTCGCCGCCGTCAAGGACGCAATCCCCGGCGGCAACGTCAAGAAGGGTGAAGTCGTCAAGGCGGTTATCGTCCGGACGACCAAGGAACGTCGGCGTGCCGACGGTTCCTACATCAAGTTTGACGAGAACGCCGCCGTCATCCTCAAGGCCGACGGCGACCCGCGCGGAACCCGGATCTTCGGACCCGTGGGCCGCGAGCTGCGTGAGAAGAAGTTCATGAAGATCATCTCGCTCGCGCCGGAGGTGCTGTAACCCATGGCCAAGATGAAGATCAAGAAGGGTGACCTCGTGCAGGTCACCAGCGGCCGTTCGAAGAAGAACGGCGGCGATCGTGGCAAGCAGGGCAAGGTCATCGCGGTGTTCCCCGACACCCAGCGCGTGCTGGTCGAGGGGATCAACCAGATCACCAAGCACACCAAGACCGGCACCACTGGTCGCGGTGCGCGCACCGGTGGCATCGTCACCCAGGAAGCGCCCGTTCACGTGAGCAACGTGGCCATGGTGGACCCGGAGACCAAGAGCCCGACCCGCATCCGGACCCGTCTGGACACGGTTGAGCGCGATGGACGTCAGAAGGTAACGCGGATACGCGTCGCCGTGCGTTCCGGTAAGGACCTTTCATGACTGAGACAACGACCCGTGCTGCGGCCGACACCACCGAACCTCAGCCCACGCCGCGGCTCAAGACCCGCTACGCGGAAGAGATCAAGCCGGCGCTGGCCAAGGAGTTCGGCTACGGCAACGTCATGCAGGTGCCTGGCGTCGTCAAGGTCATCGTGAACATGGGTGTCGGCGAGGCTGCGCGTGATGCGAAGCTCATCGACGGTGCCGTGCGTGACCTTTCCGCCATCACCGGGCAGAAGCCGGTCGTGACCAAGGCGCGCAAGTCCATCGCTCAGTTCAAGCTGCGTGAGGGCATGCCGATCGGCGCGCACACCACGCTGCGCGGTGACCGCATGTGGGAGTTCCTGGACCGTCTGGTCTCGGTAGCCCTCCCACGCATTCGCGACTTCCGTGGCCTCTCGTCCAAGCAGTTCGATGGGCGCGGCAACTACACGTTCGGTCTGACCGAGCAGTCGATGTTCCATGAGATCGACCAGGACAAGATCGACCGCGTACGGGGCATGGATATCACCGTCGTCACCACGGCGGTCAATGACGACGAGGGCCGCGCGCTGTTGCGTCACCTCGGCTTCCCGTTCAAGGAGAACTGACCGTGGCAAAAACCGCGCTGATCAACAAGGCGAATGCCAAGCCGAAGTTCAAGGTTCGTGGCTACACCCGCTGCCAGCGGTGTGGCCGGCCCCATTCGGTCTATCGCAAGTTCGGCCTCTGCCGCATCTGTCTTCGGGAGATGGCCCACCGCGGCGAGCTCCCGGGCGTGACGAAGAGCAGCTGGTGACCCGTATCAACGAATACGCCGCAGGTCGACCTGTTTCGCAGGTTGAAACCCCGGTGAGGAAGGGCGGAGTAGCCCAATGACAATGTCAGACCCGATTGCGGATATGTTGACCCGCGTCCGGAACGCCAACTCGGCGCACCACGACGTAGTCTCCATGCCGTTCTCCAAGCTCAAGTCCCACATCGCTGAGATCCTGCAGGCCGAGGGTTACATCTCGGGCTGGCGGGTCGGAGACGCCGAGGTCGGCCAGACGCTGACCATCGACCTGAAGTACGGCCCCAACCGCGAGCGTTCCATCGCTGGCGTGCGTCGGGTGTCCAAGCCTGGTCTGCGCGTCTACGCCAAGTCGACGGGCCTTCCAAAGGTTCTCGGCGGTCTCGGTGTGGCCATCATTTCCACGTCCTCCGGCTTGTTGACTGACAAGCAGGCGGCCAAAAACGGTGTAGGCGGAGAAGTTCTCGCCTACGTCTGGTAACGGAAGAGGAGGAGTACTCATGTCCCGTATTGGACGAGTTCCTGTCCCGGTGCCGTCAGGTGTCGATGTGTCGATCGATGGACAGGCTGTCACGGTCAAAGGCCCCAAGGGCCAGTTGCAGCACCTTGTTGCTGCGCCGATCACGGTGGGCAAGTCTGTCGAGGGATCCGTCGAGGTCAAGCGCCCCAATGACGAGCGGCAGTCGCGCTCGCTGCACGGCCTGACCCGTACCCTTATCAACAACATGGTCCTGGGTGTCACCGAGGGCTATGAGAAGAAGCTGGAGATTCACGGCACCGGTTACCGGGTGGCCGTCAAGGGGCGCGACCTCGAGTTCGCACTTGGCTACAGCCACTCGATCACCGTCAAGGCGCCCGAGGGCATCTCCTTCATCGTCGAGAACCCCACCCGCTTCGCGGTCCAGGGCATCGACAAACAGCTCGTCGGCGAGATCGCCGCGAACATTCGCAAGCTGCGCAAGCCCGATCCCTACAAGGGCAAGGGCGTTCGTTACGCAGGCGAGCAGATCCGCCGCAAGGTCGGAAAGGCCGGTAAGTAAGCCATGGCACTGATCATCAAGCGCGCCAAGAGCAAGAGCGCCGCGCGTGGTCGTCGTCACCTGCGCGTGCGCAAGAGGGTCAATGGCACCTCGCTGCGTCCACGCCTGGTCGTGTCGCGTTCGAGTCGGCACGTCTTCGTGCAGATCGTCGACGACTCGCTGGGCACCACGGTGGCCTCGGCCTCGACCATGGAAGCCGACCTGCGTTCCTTCGACGGTGACAAGACCGCCAAGGCGCGCAAGGTTGGCGAGCTGCTCGCTGAGCGGGCCAAGAGCGCCGGCGTCGAAGCAGTCGTCTTTGACCGCGGCGGCAACCGTTACCACGGCCGCGTCGCTGCGCTCGCTGACGGTGCGCGCGAGGGCGGTCTGTCCCTGTGATGCACGTGCCCGAGATTTCTGAGAAGAGGAACGTCTGATGCCTGGACCCCAGCGTCGAGGAACCGGAGTCGGTGCAGGTGCCGCCAGCGGTGCAAGCGGCGGCGAGCGCAATGACCGACGTGGCGGAGGTCGCGACCGCGACAACCGCGGTCGGGACAACGCGCCTGACAAGAACGCTTTCGTTGAACGCGTCGTGACCATCAACCGAGTCTCCAAGGTCGTCAAGGGTGGTCGTCGCTTCAGCTTCACCGCGCTCGTCGTGGTCGGAGATGGCGATGGCACCGTGGGTGTCGGCTACGGCAAGGCCAAGGAAGTCCCCGCGGCCATTGCCAAGGGTGTCGAGGAGGCCAAGAAGGAGTTCTTCAAGGTTCCGCGCATTCAGGGCACCATTCCGCACCCGGTCCAGGGAGAGGCTGCAGCAGGCGTCGTCCTGCTGCGTCCGGCCGCTCCTGGTACCGGCGTCATCGCGGGTGGCCCGGTGCGTGCCGTGCTCGAGTGTGCAGGGATCAAGGACGTGCTGTCCAAGTCCCTCGGCTCGGACAACGCCATCAACGTGGTTCACGCGACAGTCGCAGCGCTGCGTGGCCTGGAGCGTCCCGAAGAGGTTGCCGCCCGCCGCGGTCTGCCCCTCGAGCACGTCGCCCCGGCGGCCATGCTTCGCGCTCGCGCCGCAGGGATTGATGCCTGATGACGCGCTTGAAAGTGACCCAGACCCGTTCGGGTATCGGTGGGCTGCAGAACCAGCGTGAGACGCTGCGCTCACTCGGTCTGAAGCATGTCCATGACGTGGTCGTCCAGGAGGACCGTCCCGAGATCCGCGGGATGGTCAACACGGTCAGGCACCTGGTTGCCGTCGAGGAGGTTGACTGAACATGGTCAAAGAATCAAGCGCGCTGAAGATTCACCATCTTCGCCCGGCCCCCGGTGCCAAGACCGCCAAGACCCGTGTGGGTCGCGGTCAGGGCAGCAAGGGCAAGACTGCCGGCCGTGGCACCAAGGGCACAAAGGCCCGTTACCAGGTGCCGGAGAGCTTCGAGGGTGGACAGATGCCGATGCACATGCGGCTTCCGAAGCTCCGTGGCTTCAAGAACCCGTTCCGCAAGGAGTATCAGGTCGTCAACCTTGACCGCATCTCGCTGCTGTTCCCGCAGGGCGGCGACGTGACGATCGAGGACCTGGTGGCCAAGGGCGCCGTCCGCGATGGCGAGCTCGTCAAGGTGCTCGGCACCGGCGAGATCACTGTCAAGGTCTCCGTGACGGTCAACAAGTTCTCGGCGACAGCCAGGGACAAGATCGAGGCCGCCGGTGGCTCTGCCACCACCGTCTGATCAACTAATGCTCTATCGATAACACCCCGGCGCCCGGGCTCCCGGGCCCGGGGTGTTATCGTCCGTCGGACTGATTTTGTGCCAGACACGTGGTCCTCGGACCAACCAGGAGGATCAGTGCTCAAGGCTTTCGTGCGAGCGTTCAAGACGCCGGACCTGCGCAAGAAGCTGCTGTTCACGCTTGCGATTATCTCGATCTTCCGCCTGGGCTCGCACGTTCCGACCCCAGGCGTGAGCTACGTGGACATCCAGAAGTGTCAGGTGGGGAACACCGGGAACGCCGGCTTCTTGGGCCTGGCCAACCTGTTCAGCGGGGGCGCGCTCCTACAGCTGTCGGTGTTCGCGCTGGGGATCATGCCGTACATCACCGCGAGCATCATCATCCAGCTGCTCGTCGTGGTGATTCCCCGGTTTGAGACTCTGAAGCAGGAAGGCCAGTCCGGTACCGCGAAGCTGACCCAGTACACGCGCTATCTGACCATCGGCCTGGCAATCCTGCAGTCATCCACATTGGTCACCGCGGCCCGCAACCCAACCAGCCTGTTCGGCGACAACTGCAAGAGCATCATGCCGGACACGAGCCTGACCACGATTCTGATCATGGTCCTGACCATGACCGCCGGCACCGGCGTGATCATGTGGATGGGTGAGCTGATCACGGACCGCGGCATCGGCAATGGCATGTCGCTGCTGATCTTCACCTCGATCGCAGCACGCTTCCCCGACTCCCTGATGGCGATCCACACCCAGAGCGGCAAATGGGACACGTTCATCCTGGTCATCCTCATCGGGTTCCTGGTGATCGCGCTGGTGGTGTTCGTCGAACAGTCGCAGCGTCGCATTCCGGTGCAGTACGCCAAGCGGATGATCGGGCGCCGGATGTACGGCGGCACGAGCACCTACATCCCGCTGAAGGTCAACATGGCGGGCGTGATCCCGGTTATCTTCGCGTCATCGATGCTGGCCCTGCCAGGAGTTGTCGCCTCGTTCAACCGAGGCACGGCTCGCCCACCATGGTGGGTGAACTTCATCCAGCAGTACCTCACCCGCGGTGATCACCCGATCTACATGGCCGTCTACGTGGCACTGATCATCTTCTTCACGTTCTTCTACGTCTCCATCACGTTCAACCCCGTTGAAGTTGCCGACAACATGAAGAAGTACGGCGGTTTCATCCCGGGTATTCGCGCCGGGCGACCCACCGCTGAGTACCTCGCCTACGTCTTGAACCGGATCACCGTGCCAGGGGCCATCTACCTGGCCGTGATCTCGCTGATCCCGTTGATCGCTCTGATACTGGTTGGCGCCGACCAGAACTTCCCGTTCGGTGGCACTTCCATCCTGATCGTCGTGAGCGTCGGCCTGGATACGGTGAAGCAGATCGAGTCCCAGCTCCAGCAGCGTCACTACGAAGGGTTCCTACGTTGACACGTCTGATCATCTTTGGTGCTCCCGGTGCCGGCAAAGGCACGCAGGCAACACGAATCGCGCAGAGCCTTGGTATCCCTGCCATCTCGACGGGCGACATCTTCCGCTACAACATCAAGAACGAGACGGCGCTGGGCCTGCAGGTCAAGGAGATCCTCGCGTCGGGCGCCTACGTGCCGGACGAGGTCACCAACGCCATCGTGCGTGACCGCCTGGACCAGCCGGATGCCGTCGGGGGGTTTTTGCTCGACGGTTACCCCCGCACCCAGGCGCAGGTCACCGAGCTGGACGACATGCTGGCCGTTCAGGGGACTTCGCTGGACGCGGTCCTCGAGCTGACCGTCGATGTCGATGAGGTGGTTAAGCGTCTGCTCAAGCGCGCTGAGCTCGATGGCCGCGCCGATGACACCGAGGACGTCATCCGGCACCGGCTGAAGGTCTACGACGACGAGACGGCGCCTCTCGCAGCTCTCTACCGTGAGCGTGGCCTCCTGCACCAGGTTGACGGCATGGGCGAGATGGATACGGTCGCCGAGCGTATCCAAACCGTCCTTTCGACCCTGCAGAGCTGAGGGGTCACGGCGGTGTTCGGCCGTAAGGGCCTCGACGTCAAGACCCCCGACCAGATCCGCAAGATGCGGGTGGCCGGGCTGGTGGTCGGGGAGACGCTGGAGCTCATCCGCGGCCAGGTGCTCGACGGTATGACGACCGGTGATCTCGACGGGACGGCCGAGGAATACATCCGTGGCAGGGGTGCAACACCCTCGTTTCTCGGCTACCACGGCTTCACCGGAAGCCTCTGTGTCAGCGTCAACGAAGAGGTGGTCCACGGCATACCGGGATCTCGGGTCCTGCACGACGGCGACCTCGTGTCGATCGACTGTGGCGCCATCGTGGACGGCTGGCACGGCGACGCGGCTATCTCGCTGATCGTCGGCGGGCGGGAGACCGGTTCTCCACGCGATCTCGCCCTGATGGACGCCACCGAGGCCTCGTTGTGGGCCGGAATCGCTGCGCTGGCCGTGGGCTCTCCGCTCTACGACGTGGGCGGAGCCGTGGAGGACTGCATCATCGACGCCGCACATGCTGACGGCGCGACGTACGGCATCGTTGAGGACTACGTGGGTCACGGCATCGGCACCGAGATGCATCAGGACCCACAGGTGCCCAACTATCGTGTCCGGGACCGTGGCCCGACCGTCAGGTCTGGGGTCACCGTGGCCATTGAGCCGATGATCACCCTTGGCTCTGCGGAGACAGATGTTCTGGATGACGAATGGACCGTGGTGACCCAGGATGGCTCGCGGGCCGCCCACTGGGAGCATTCCGTGGCCGTGACTGATGCCGGGATCTGGGTGCTGACCGCACTGGACGGTGGCCAGGAGCGGCTGGGAGCCCTCGGCGCGGCATACGCGCCATTGATCTGACGGGCGCGCCACAGGCCTGACCCGTCCGGATCCCTCGGCCGCGATTTCGTTCACTCTGGGGTGATGCCGTAGTCTAGTGCGGCGGCTCACGAGCATCTTGTTCCTGCACCCTCCCCGCGGCTGGTTGTGGTGGTGCAGGGCGTCGTCACACGTGTGCCAAGTAATAGGCGGCATCTATTAGAGGCTGTATCTGTAAGACATCCGTCACGCCCAGCAAGGGTGTGACCGTTCATGGAATGCGGAGGACATGGCGAAGAAGGACGGTGTCATCGAGATCGAGGGTGTGATCGTGGAGGCTCTGCCGAACGCTATGTTCCGTGTGGAGCTCACCAACGGCCACAAGGTCCTCGCTCACATTTCGGGCAAGATGCGTCAGCACTACATCCGGATCCTCCCTGAGGACCGTGTGGTGGTGGAGCTCAGTCCGTATGACCTGACCCGCGGCCGCATCGTCTTCCGTTACCGCTGAACGTCTGGGCGCGGTCTCAGGACCGGGTTCTCCAGGATTCACAGTCCACACAGGTGTAACCACTCCGACTGGCTCTTCACGAAGGGCCCGCAACCGCGGGTCACTCACGAAGGGCCCGATCAAGACAGCAGGCAGATGAAGGTTCATCCCAGCGTCAAGAAGATCTGCGACAAGTGCAAAGTGATCCGCCGTCATGGGCGGGTCATGGTGATCTGCGAGAACCTGCGCCACAAACAGCGTCAGGGCTGATCGACCAGCACGAGTCGCGCGTTTCTTGACGGCACGCGATAAATAGCAATAAAGCAGCACCCGGCCCCTGTGGGCCGAGCCGCCCTATCGTTAACAGCGATGGTGTTCACGGTGGTTCCAGCACAGGACGTCACCCCCGGCAGGAGGCTGGGGACTCGAGATTCTCGAGAACGGTGTTGCTTCAGACCTCCGAGATGATCAGGAGAACCACACAAGATGGCACGTCTTGTTGGTGTTGACCTCCCGCGTGAAAAGCGCATCGAGATCGCACTTACCTATATATTCGGCGTGGGTCGCACCCGCGCGCAGCAGGCACTGGCCGAGACGGGCATCAGCCCCGACACTCGGGTCAAGGACCTTGGTGACGAGGAGCTGGTCAAGCTCCGCGACTACCTGGCAGGCAACTTCAAGATCGAGGGTGACCTCCGTCGTGAGGTGGCCGCCGACATCCGCCGCAAGGTTGAGATCGGCAGCTACCAGGGCATTCGTCACCGTCGCGGTCTTCCGGTTCGCGGTCAGCGCACCAAGACCAACGCGCGCACCCGCAAGGGCCCCAAGCGCACTGTGGCCGGCAAGAAGAGGGCTGCCAAGTAGTCCAAACATGAGCAAATCACGATCAACCCGTGATGACACTCAACGATCATTCAGTGATCCGCGATCGAGTTCGGACCACTTACCCGCTTTTCTATTGTCTAAGTAGGAGAAACCAGCCAATGCCTCCGAAGAGCCGTACGGCTGCGGGCGCCAAGAAGGTGCGCCGCAAGGAGAAGAAGAACATCGCTCATGGGCATGCTCACATCAAGAGCACGTTCAACAACACCATCGTGTCCATCACCGATCCCGGCGGTGCCGTGATCGCGTGGGCGTCGGCCGGCCAGGTCGGCTTCAAGGGTTCGCGTAAGTCAACCCCGTTCGCGGCGCAGATGGCCGCTGAGGCCGCCGCGCGTCGTGCCATGGAGCACGGCATGCGCAAGGTCGACGTTTTCGTCAAGGGCCCGGGTTCTGGTCGCGAGACCGCAATCCGCTCGCTCACCGCTACCGGCCTTGAGGTCGGTGCGATCAGTGACGTGACCCCAACGCCGCACAACGGCGTCCGCCCGTCCAAGCGCCGCCGCGTCTGACCACGCGCAGCAAGAGGAGATAAAGACTTATGGCGCGTTATACCGGCGCTGACTGCAGGCGCTGCCGTCGCGAGAAGACCAAGCTGTACCTCAAGGGAGCCAAGTGCGACTCCCCGAAGTGCCCGATCGAGCTTCGCCCGTATCCCCCGGGCGTGCACGGCCGTGCGCGGACCAAGGACAGCGAGTACCTGCTTCAGATGCGTGAGAAGCAGAAGGCCGCCCGCATCTATGGCGTCCTGGAGAAGCAGTTCCGCGGATACTTCAAAGAGGCGCACCGTCGCCCCGGCAAGACCGGCGAGAATCTTCTTCGCA
>Ga0208716_1000445_pt1 | contig 17507 bp, 15 predicted proteins | sample NGESurdeep092012_8_FD_184482 | JGI IMG/M metagenome (GOLD analysis project Ga0208716, IMG submission 184482) | Arctic peat soil microbial communities from Barrow, Alaska - NGEE Surface sample 415-3 deep-092012 (SPAdes) | ecosystem: Environmental > Terrestrial > Soil > Wetlands > Peat ...
CTCCGCGAGCGACACGAGCGTCCCCCTTCGATACCGACCCTGCAAGCGGACTGTGACCAGCACACCACCCGGGTCTGACAACCCCCACCACACGCCAGTCGGGGTGTCGCCCCGCTCAGCGATCGGTACGAAGCATTCACGGTATGACCGGATGCCCCCGGACTCAAATGAGGCCTGTGGACAAAAAGGGGACAAGTTGTGCGTAACGGTGTCACCACTTGTGCACACCCTGGGGATGAGCCTGTGAACTGCGGAATTGATCTGCGCCCCGCAGTCCGCTGACCTGCACAGACGTTGTCCACCCCCTGTGGACAACAAATAGTTGGGTCGCGCCGCGCCACCCACACCTCTGAGGATGTAGCCAGCACCTGCAAGGCCATATCTTGAGCCGATGGGGGATGTTCGAGCTGATGTGGTCGATGCCGTATGCCGCGTGCTCGAGAAGGCGGGGGACCCCGACAAGTCGAAGGGCCAGCAGGCTTATATGAAGTCCGCCATGCCTTTTCGTGGCATCAGCTCGCCTCAGCTCAAAGCCACCCTGGGACCCCTGCTGGCGGACCCGGCACACCTGCTGAGCGGACGCGACGAGTGGGAGGCGACGATCCGCGAGCTCTGGGATGGCGCCCGGTTCCGTGAGGAGCGCTATGCCGCGCTGGCCATCTCCGGGCACCGCCTCTACCGGCAGTGGGCAGCGGACCGATCGGCCATGCCGCTGTACCGATACCTGGTCGAGTCGGGGGCCTGGTGGGACTTTGTGGACGAGATCGCCGCGCACCGGGTGGGCCCGATCCTGAGAGCGCACCCCGAGACCGAGTCAAGCCGGATGCGCTCCTGGGCGTTAGCCGGCAACCTGTGGGTCCGCCGGGCAGCCATCCTCAGCCAGCTCATGAGCAAGGACAACACCGACCGGCAGCTCCTTCTCGACTGCATCACGCCCAACCTGGCCGACCCGGAGTTCTTCATCCGCAAGGCAATCGGCTGGTCGCTGCGTCAGTACGCCCGCTCCGGCACAGCGGCGGCCGACTGGGTTCGCTGCACCGTGGACGAGCTCGGCCCCCGGCTGTCACCACTCTCCCAGAGGGAAGCCCTCAAGCACCTGGGCTGACGGGTGGCGCAAGAGCACGCGGCGCCAGAACGGTGGGTGAGGCAGCAGAGGGCGTGGCGGTAGCTGACGCATCAACGGCAGGCGCAAGGAGCGAGGCCCGGGACCGCGGCATACCCGCACGCAGGGTCAGGGCGTAGTGCTCTCGCAACGGCTCGACATCGCGGACCTCGAAACCGGCCTCCTCCAGCGCCCCCACCATCACCGACAAGGGCTCGAGCTCGCCGTCGGGGAAGACGTAGCGGTCGATGAACGACGTGCGGGAGATCGAGCGGGCCCTTGCCGGCGGGAGATCGCATGGTTGAGCAACCGGCCGCCCGGGCTCAGCAACGCGAACAGGTTCTCCGAGTATCTTGCCAGCATCGCCTGACCCACATGCTCGGCCATGCCGATGCTGGCAATCGCGTCAAAGGGCCCGTCGTCCACGTCGCGGTAGTCCTGGACCCGGATCTCCACCTGATCGCGGACACCCTCTTCGATCGCCCGGCGCCGGGCATAGGCGGCCTGCTCAGCCGAGAGAGTAATGCCGACAGCCTCGACGCCATAATAGCGGGCAGCGTTGCAGACAAAGGCTCCCCACCCACAACCGACGTCGATAACGCGCATGCCCGGCTCAAGTCCGAGCTTGCGCGACACCAGGTCATTCTTGGCCAGCTGGGCCTGGTCCAGGCCGAACTCGGGATCGGCAACCTGTTCCAGCGCCGAAAGAGCGGTCAGCAGGTCCCCCCCGATCAGTATGTCGCCGGACACGTAGGCTCGTGCGAAGCCCAGCTGATTGGGGGCCCAGAGCAATCGACGCAGGGCATGAGGACTGGTAATGGTCAGCTGTACTGGGGCGCCCGGTGGGCCAGTCTCACTGCCGTCCCAACAGGTCAGGCGCACGGCCGTACCCGCGCCCAGACCGGCCTCAACCAACGGTGCCATGACATCTGCCACGCTCATCAGAGCCTCTGTCGCCTCAGAATCGACGACCACCTCGGGCGACGTTAGCAGCGGACAGCGCTCGAAACCGGTTATCACGCGCCCAAACCTGAGATCGTGAAAGAAAGCGACTCCGGGCGGGCTCAGGCACCGCTGAACCAGCGGCGCGAGATCCTGCGGCTGGCTGTGCCGGCATTTCTGGCCCTGGTCGCCGAGCCGCTGTTCCTGCTGGCAGACTCCGCGATCATCGGGCACCTGGGCACCACCCAGCTGGCCGGGCTTGGAGTGGCCAGCGCCGCACTCCTGACGGCAGCCAACATCTTCGTCTTCCTCGCCTACGGCACCACTTCGATCGTCGCCCGACACGTGGGCGCCGGGTCGGAACGGGCAGCAGTGACTGCCGGTATCGACGGCCTGTGGCTGGCCATCGGGATCGGCGTCGTCGTCGGCGCTCTGGTCGCCGGCTACGCCGCGCCGCTGTGCGAGCTGTTCGACTCCTCCCCTGCGGCGTTGGCGCAGGCGGTGATCTACCTGCGGGTGTCCGCAGTCGGCATACCGGCGATGTTGGTGGCTTTGGCTGTCACCGGAGTCTTGCGCGGACTGCAAGACACGAAGACACCCCTGATCGCGTCCGTCGTGGGTTTCGGCGGCAACATCGTGCTCAACCTGCTGTTCGTCTACGGTCTGCACCTGGGCATCGCAGGTTCCGCCCTGGGGACCGTCATCTCCCAGTGCGGTATGGCGGCCGCCCTCGTCTTCGTCGTGACTCGCCGCGCGGGTCAGCTCGGGGCGAGCCTGCACCCCCACCCGGGACGGGTGCTGAGAGCGGGGCTGGACGGCATCCCCCTGCTCGTCCGGACGCTGGCTCTTCGCACCGTCCTGCTCGTGACGGCCTGGGTCGCCGCCGGCCTGGGAGACGTTCCGCTCGCCGCCTACCAGGTTGCGGCCACCATCTGGACCTTCCTCGCGTTCTCCCTCGACGCACTGGCCATCGCCGCGCAGGCACTGACCGGCCGAGCCCTGGGCGCCGGCGATATCGCGAGCGCCCGAACTGCCACCAAGACGATGCTGTCGTGGGGCGTCATCGGCGGTGCGGTCCTCGGAATCCTGGTGCTGGCAACGCATTCGGTGCTGCCCCTGCTCTTCACACCAGACCCCGCGGTGCAGTCAGTGCTGGCCGCGGCCCTGATCGTGGTGGGGCTCTCCCAACCCATCGCGGGGTTTGTGTTCGTGTTGGACGGCGTGCTCATCGGAGCCGGCGACGGCCTGTGGCTCGCGGTGGCACAGGTCGTGGTTCTCGCGCTGTATCTGCCCCTGATCCTGACGGTTCGAGCCACCGGCCCGTCGTTGCTGGCCGGCACCGACACCGTCGCCGGGCAGGCACATGCGATGACGGTGCTCTGGCTGGCGTTCGTCGCTTTCATGGTGCTGCGAGGACTCGCCCTGGGATGGCGGGCCCGCGGCGACGCCTGGCTGGTCACCGGCGCTACCCGCTGAGTCACACAGCTGAGTCAGGCTGCTGAGTCAGGCTGCTGAGTCAGGCGAAAGGTCTCAGGTGACTTCGCTGGCTGGTCTTGGCCCGCTCGTATGCCGACCGGGCCCCGCGGGTGACCGGCTGGCTCGACACCTCGGCGACCGGAACGTCCCACCACGACTTGCTCGATGGTGAGCCGGTCGCCAGGTCGCACTCCACGTGGACCACGGTGGTCCAGGTCGCGGCCAAGGCCTCGGCCAGGCACTGCCGGAACGAGCCCAGGGTGTCGGCGCGCAGGACCTGTGCGCCGAGACTGGCAGCGTTCGCGGCGAGGTCGATAGGCAGGATGTCACCGTCGAGCCGGCCGCTCTGGCCGCGGTAGCGATACTGGGTGCCGAACTGTGAAGCGCCAACGGTTTCGGAGAGCCCGCCGATCGAGGCGAACCCGTGGTTCTGCACGATCACCACGACGAGCTTGACTCCCTCCTGCACTGCGGTGACGAGCTCCTGGGCCATCATCAGATACGACCCGTCACCCACCATGACGATGACCTCGCGGTCGGGGGAGGCCATCTTGACCCCGAGCCCCCCGGCGATCTCGTAGCCCATGCACGAGTAGCCGTACTCCACCTGGTACCCCTTGGGATCACTCGTCCGCCACATCTTGTGCAGGTCGCCGGGCATCGAGCCGGCTGCGCAAACGACGACGTCACGCGGACCCGACAGGTCGTTGACGGTGCCGATCACCTGACTCTGCCGCGGGACCGCATTCAGATCGCCGCCGACGTCGTATGCCACCGCGACCTCGACGTCCCAGTCCGCTGCCAGATCGCTTGCCCGGCCCGTGTATGCCGGTTCTGCTCGCCACCCTGCGAGCTGGGTTGTCAATGCCTGCAACGCCTCCCGGGCGTCGGCGACGACAGACAAACCCGAGAGCTTGAGCCCGTCAAGGTCCGCGACGTTGATGTTGACGAACCGGACGGCCGGGTCTGCGAAGGCGCTCATGGATGCAGTGGTGAAGTCGCTCCAGCGGGTGCCGACGCCAATCACCAGGTCGGACCCGGCGGCCAGCTTGTTGGCAGCGGTGGTGCCGGTCGCCCCGATGGCACCCACCGCCTGCGGATGATCCCAGGCCAGCGACCCCTTGCCCGCCTGCGTCTCTGCGACGGGAATGCCGGTCGCCTCCGCGAACTCGCGCAACGCCTCCGTCGCCTCGGAGTAGGCAACACCGCCACCGGCCACGATCAGCGGGCGCTTCGACGCACGAATCGCGGCAACCGCCTGCTCCACGAGGCTCGGCCCGGGAAGTGGTCTTGCGATGTGCCAGACCCGGGCGTCGAAGAGCTCGACCGGCCAGTCCCACGCCTCGGCCTGGACATCCTGCGGCAGGGCGATCGTCACCGCTCCGGTGTTGACCTGGTCGGTCAGTGCGCGCATCGCGCCGAGGAGCACGGACGGGAGCTGCTCGGGCCGCCATACCCGGTCGAAGAACACTGACACCGGCCGTAGCGTGTCGTTGACGGAGATGTCATGGCCGCGCGGCGACTCGAGCTGCTGCAGGACGGTGCCGCTGGCCCGGGTGGCAAAGACGTCGCCGGGCAGCAGCAGGACCGGGATCCGGTTGATCGTCGCCAGTGCTGCCCCGGTGACCAGGTTGGTCGCGCCGGGGCCCACCGACGTCGTGCAGGCCAGCGTCTGCAGGCGGTTCCGCATTCGGGAGAAACCGACGGCGGTGTGCACCATGGCCTGCTCGTTGCGGCACTGGAAGTACCGGAGAGCACTGCGGTCACCGTCGCCATCCCGACCACCGTCACCGCTTCGCCCGGCCTCGACCTCCAGCTGCATCAACGCCTGACCGAGTCCGGCGATGTTGCCGTGACCGAAGATGCCGAAGCAGCCTTCGATCAACCGCTGCCGGACGCCGTCCCGCTCGGAGTACTGGCGCGCGAGGAACTTCACGACCGCCTGGGCGACGGTCAGCTGAATCCTCTCCGTCACGCGCGTCCGCCGAAGGGGAGCCGAGGGTCGACCTTCTGGGAAGCCCACGTCTTGCGTACCCATGCATGATCGGGGTCATCGCGGACCCGCATCTCAAGCCGTCTGCCCGGACCCGCCATCACGTTCAGGTAGTACATGTCGTAGCCAGGTGGCGCCATCGCGGGTCCGTGGTAGCCATGCGGAACCAGGACGACGTCACCGCTGTGGACCTCAGCCAGGACGTTGATCGGTCGGGTCCTGGTGCCATAGACCCGTTGGTAGCCGAAGGCCTTCGCCGACCCCGGCGCATCGCCCTCGGCACGCATCTCGAAGTAGTAGATCTCCTCGAGGACGCTTTCACGGTCCTCGCGGTGCTCGTCGTGCTTGTGTGGCGGATAGGACGACCAGTTGCCAGCCGGCGTCAACACCTCGCAGGCGATGATCGAGTCAGCGTTGAGCACCGACGGTGTCCCGAAGTTGTTGACCTGGCGCGAACAACGCCCGGCGCCACGCAGCTCGATGACCGTCTCCTCAGCCGGGATTCGCCTGAACGGCAACGACGCTGAGGCCTTGGCGTGCGGCAGGGCAATCCGTGCACCTGCCTTACTGTGGATCGTAAACGTCGAGTGGACCGGCACGTAGGCGTAGTCGGTTGGTCCCGCGAAGGGCCCTTCGCGCCCGAACAGCATCAGCAGCTTGCCGCCGCACTCCACCCTGACCGCGCCGGACAGTGGCAGAACCAGCCACTCATGCTCCCGGCCGGTGATCAACCTCGACTCACCCGGGGCGAGAGTCACGACGTACAGGCCGGTGTGTTCCCAGCCCGCCTCCTTCGGTCCGATCGCCACGTCGAAACCTGCCCGACTCGCCGAACCCGCCTTGCGATGCCACTCACTCATGACGCACCTCCGTGGACCAGTTCGGCGGCCGCGTGACCCAAGACTTGAGCCGCGACCTCATTCTTGTTGGCAATCTGCTGTTCACCCATACGCTCTTCGACCTCATGTTCGGTCGGCATGGCAGTCGAGCACTCCAGCCGGGAGGCGACGATCGCCCCGGCAACATTGGCGAACCTCAGGACTCGCTCCAGCGGCCAGCCCGCCAGCAGCCCGTGGCACAGGGCGCCACCGAAGGCGTCCCCGGCGCCGAGGCCATTGACCACCTGGACCGGAAAGGCCGCGGCCTCGACCCGCTCATCACGTGTCCGCGCCAACACGCCTTTGGGACCCCGTTTGACGATGGCCAGCTCGATCCCCTTGTCCAGCAACGCTTCTGCGGCTCGGTCGGGGTCACTCTCGCCCACGGCGACCTCGCACTCGACGCTGTTCCCCACGGCAACCGTCACCATCGACAGGGCCCGATCCACCTGGGCGTGAGCCTCGCCGGGGTCATTCCAGAACATCGGCCGGTAGTCGAGGTCGAGGATCGTCAGCGGCGCCCGACCTCGGGCCTCCCAGGCGGCAAAGTGCGCACTTCGACTCGGCTCGGCGGACAGCCCGGTCACCGTGGACCAGTAGATCGCGGCAGCGCGCACGGCCTTCAGATCGATCTCCGCTTCCTGGATCTGCAGGTCGGGAGCTGCCGGATACCGGTAGAAGTACAGCGGGAAGTCGTCGGGCGGAAAGATCTCGCAGAAGGTGATCGGCGTGGGCAGTCCGTCGACAGCCGACACGAAGCGGTCGTCCACGCCGAGGTCCCGCAGAGCCTGATGGATGAAGATGCCAAAGGGGTCACGACCGGTGCGGGTGATGACGGCCGATCGCCTTCCGTGCCGTGCCGCGGCGACCGCGACATTGGACGGGCTGCCACCGAGGAACTTGCCGAATGTCTCGACGTCCTGCAGGTGGGTGCCCGACTGCAGGGGATACAGATCAACCCCCACCCGACCCATGGTGAGCACGTCGAACGCCTCAGCCGCGACTGAGGGGGCGTCGGCTGCGGCCACGTCGAACGCGGGCCCCCTGGGGTTCATCGGAGCGCCCCGGCAATGGCTGACAGGTGCTCGATGCTGGCGCGGACGTCTTCCCTCGGCGTGTGCTGTACGCCAGAAGGTCCACCAGCAGCTCCGGCCTGCGGAGGTCCGGCCAGGATCGTGTCCTGCTCCAGGACGTACCACCCGTCATACCCCGCACGTTCCAGTGATCCGACGATCGAGGCGATGTCCACGTCGCCCTGACCCAGCGGACGGTACATGCCCCCGCGTACCGCCTCGGTGTAGGTCACCTCACCAGACTGCACCCGTCCGGCCCAGGTCGCATCAACATCTTTGAGGTGGGTATGCCGGATTCGTCCCGCATGCTCGGCCGCCAGCGCCACCGGGTCCGCGCCGCCGATAAGCAGGTGCCCGGTGTCCAGACAGAGACCGATCCCGCTGCCGTCAAGCACGCGCTCCACATCGTCAGCGGTCTCGACCATGGTGCCGACATGCGGGTGCACAGTGGCGATGATCCCCAGCCTGCCTGCGAACAGTGCAAGCCGGTCGAGGTTGCGCAGCAGCACCCGCCAGCCATCGTCGTCGAGCCGCGGCCGGACGTCATACCCGTCGGTTCCGGTTGCCGCAGCAAGAACAAGCGTGGCAGCGCCCGCCGTTGTGAAACCGGCAAGGACCTGCTCGATCTCCCGAACCGGGTCGACGACGGGGTCGTGCAGGACGACGGGGACAAAGCCACCGACAGCACTCAACCCCTTGTCAGCCAACACCTTGGCCCGGTCTTGCGGGTCATCGGGCAGGAAGCCAGCAGGGCCGAACTCGGTCGCGACCAGTCCGGCCTCCTGCATCTGTGAGAGCACCGTCGCGGAGTCGAGCTGCCAGCCCCAGCCAGGGACCTCACACACGCCCCAGGAGATCGGCGCCCCTGCCAGGCGGTCCGCGATCGACATCACCGGCCCACCTCCTCCATCAGCACCGGCCGGCCCGCGCGTCGCGAGAGGTCGCATGCCTCGGCGACCCGGAACGCCTGGAGGGCCTCATCGGCCGAGCAGGGCGTCTCGATCCGGCCGGCCACGAGGTGGGTGAACGCGACCAGCTCGTCGACATACGCCTGATGGAACCGCTCCATGAAGTCGGTGTAGGGCATGGCGGATGGAAAGTCCACCCTTTCCTCGACCGAGCGCAGGGGCAGCCGGTCGTCCATTCCGACGCAGACGGAGTCCTTGCTGCCCAACGCCTCGAGCCGCACGTCATAGCCGCGCGCGTTGTAGCGCGAGCCGGAGACCAGCGCGATCGTGCCGTCGTCCATGGTGAGCACCGCAGCGGCGGCGTCGATGTCATCGGACTCCGCGAAGAAGGCCGCGCCGCGGTTCTGGCCCACGGCGAAGACGCTGACCACCTCGCGGCCGGTGACGAACCGCACCGCGTCGAAGTCATGGATGCTGCAGTCGCGGAAGAAACCACCCGAGGTGGGGATGTACGACGCGTGCGGTGGCGCGGCGTCGTTGGTCGTGGCGCGGATGGTGTGGATCCAGCCCAGGCTGCCGCTGGTCACCGCGGCCCGGGCGGCCCGATAGCCCGGGTCGAAGCGCCGCTGAAACCCGATCTGGACCGGCACCGAGCCGTTGCCCACCCGCTCGGCCATCCGCAGTGTGCCGGCCAGGTCCGAGGCCAGAGGCTTCTCGCAGAACGTGGTGAGACCGGCATCCTGGGCGCGGCCGACCAGCTCGGCATGCGAGCTGGTCGGCGCACAGATGGCGACTCCGTCCAGACCTGCCCGGAACAGTGCCTCGACGTCGGCCGCGGCTTCACAGTCCAGCTCCTTGGCCGCGGCCTGTGCTCGCGCAGGATCGCAATCGGTCACCACGACCTGCTCGACGCTGTCCAGACCCTTGAGAGTGGCGGCGTGGAATGCCCCGATCCGACCAACTCCCACGAGGCCAATACGCATGCTCCGACCCTACCCACCCTGAACCCGGATGGCGCGCCACGAAGGGCGCGGATCCGGTGAGGATCCGCGCCCTTGGCGTGTCGTGACACTGGCGTGCTACACGGCAGTACGGCGTGCTGCGTTGGCGCGCCCAGGTTGTCGAAGCGTCAGCCGGCGACGACGTCCAGCTTGATCGAGGCCTGCACCTCGGGGTGCAAGCGCACGAGCGCCTCGAACGAACCGGTCGACTTGATCGCGCTCGAGAGCTCGATCTTGCGTCGGTCCAGCTGGGGGCCTCCAGATGCCTTGACGGCGTCAGCGACATCACCCGGGGTCACGGCGCCGAAGAGGCGACCGGACTTGCCCGCCTTGGCGACAACCTTGACCGACTTGGCCTCGAGCTGGCCCTTCATGCCCTTGGCCTCATCGAGGGACTTGACCTCGCGGACCTGGCGGCCCTTCTGGATCGCGGCGACCTGCTTCGCAACGCCCTTGGTCCAGCCGGTGGCAAGACCTCGGCGCAACAGGAAGTTGCGGGCGTACCCGTCCTTGACGTCGACGACGTCACCTGCAGTCCCGAGGCCAGTGACCTCGTGAGTCAAAATAACCTTCATCTGTGCTTCTCCTTCTCGGTCAGCTAGCTCAGCGAGCCGAGCTGGAGTAGGGCAGCAGGGCCATCTCACGGGCGTTCTTGACGGCCGTGGCGATGAGACGCTGCTCCTGTGCGGACACACCGGTCACCCGGCGAGCGCGGATCTTGCCGCGATCGGAGATGAACTTGCGCAGCAGCGCAGTGTCCTTGTAGTCGATGTTCTCGACCTTTGCCGCCTTGAGCGGGTTGGCCTTCTTCTTGGGCTTGCGCACTACGGGCTTGGCCATCGTGGTGCTCTCCATTCTTGAGAGGAGCCCAGGGCTTTTGCCCCTGGGATGGCATAACTACTTTTGAATTCTTGTCTTAATGCATCTAGACGTGAGGCTCTAGAAGCGGGCTCTAGAAGGGAGGCTCGTCATATGACGGGCCGTTGCCCCAGCCACCTTGCGGTCCAGACTGCTGACCGCCACCTGCATTGGATGGAGCCGGTGAACCAGTGGCCCACGGATCCACGGCGGGAGTGCCCTGGCCGCTTGACCCAGCACTCGGACCGTTTTGTCCGCCGCCCTGACCGCCGGCGTTGAAGCCACCGCCTCCGGAGCCCCGCTGGGTGCGGTTGACCTTGGCAGTGGCGTACTTCAACGACGGACCGACCTCGTCCACGTCCAACTCGATGACTGTGCGCTTCTCGCCCTCTTTGGTCTCGTAGGAACGAGACTTCAGTCGGCCGGAGACCAGCACTCGCGTGCCACGCTGCAGCGACTCGGCGACGTTCTCCGCCGCGTCACGCCACACCGAACAGCGCATGAACAGGGTCTCGCCGTCCTTCCACTCATTGCTCGTCCGGTCGAACTGACGCGGGGTCGAGGCAACCGTGAAATTCGCTACTGCCGCACCCGAAGGTGTGAAACGCAGCTCAGGGTCGCCGGTGATGTTGCCAATGATTGTGATGACGGTGTCGCCAGCCATATCGAGTCCTCAGGATTCGGAGATCAGGCGCCGGGGCGCAGGAGCTTTGTCCGCAGTATGGACTCGTTCAGGCCGAGCTGACGGTCCAGTTCCTTTGCCGTGGCCGACTCCGCGCTGAAGGTGACGACGGCGTAGATGCCCTCGGACTTCTTCTTGATGTCGTAGGCCAGACGGCGTTTGCCCCATAGATCGACGTTGTCCACAGTGCCGTTGTCCTTGGTGACAACGGACAGGAACTTGTCGAGCGAGGGCTGAATGGTGCGTTCCTCGAGATCGGGGTCGAGAATGATCATGAGTTCGTACTGACGCATGCTGATAACCCACCTCCTTCGGTCTAGTGCGGTCACGGTCCATCCGTGACAGGAGGGTTGCAGCGTCCCACCTCGCAACACCATGTCATCGGCCACCGACAAGGGGTCAACGACCAACAACGCAGAGATCACGAGGCGGACGTGACGAGCGTACCGGCAACTGGCCCCACGCCGGAAATCGCAGGGCGTGTTGCTGCAGCTGAGCTCAAGTCTCAGCTGATCCGGACAATAACCTCATCCGGCGCACCCGCCATGGGACCGGCCAGCGGGTCGACCTCTTCGTCCTGTTCCCGGCTGCCGAGGTGCTCGTCGAGACGTCCCCGCTCGGCGGGCTCCTGGTCGCGGGGTTCCCGCTCGACAGGCTCCCGCTCGAGAGGCTCGTTGTCAGCGGGCTCCGACGAGACGGCCGGCCCGCGGGATCTGGCAACCCGCCATACCTGCACGAGCACGAACAGCCAGGCAACCACACGCAGCACGGTCAGCACCGAGTACAGGCCCGCCGGCATACCGCGGTTGGGGGTGCTGATCCCGGCGATGTAGAGCCACACAGCCACGAAGTAGGTCGCCTCGAAGGCAGCCCAGATCAGATGGTCGCGCCACTTGAGGCCAACCAGCGCGATCAGCGGAAGCAGCCACAGTCCGGCCTGCACCGGCATCGCCTTGCCGGTCACCACGACGATCACCAGGATCACCAGTGAGACCTCGGCGACCGTCGGCCGCCGGTCAAGGCTGAGCGCGAACAGCGCCCCCACCAGCATGGCAACCACCCAGGCCAGGATGACCAGCGCCGTCACGCGGCCCTGCGGCAGCGACTGCCCCAGCAAACCGGACACCATCCACAGCGAGCCGTAGCCTGACCCACTCCGCCACCAGCTGCGATAGACCGAGAGCAGACCATCGGCGTTCATCACCAGCCAAGGCAGGCTCACCGCGAACCAGGTGACCAGTGTGGTTGCTGCCAGCCGCGCCCAGGCACCCATCTTGCCCGAACGCACAGCCAGCAGTCCGATGGCGACGAGCAGAACCAGGGGATAGCTGCGCGCCGAGATGGCCAGCCCCATCACAAGACCGGACAACAAGATCTTGTTGCGCCCCCAGGCCCACAACGCCACCGAGGCCAGCAGGACGCCAAGCAGATCGACCGAGATCAGACCCACCAGGACAAGCACCGGACTGAGAGCGACGTGAGCGGCACGCCATGGCGCGCGTGGAACCGACGCGGCCGTCACGATGACGAGGGCCATCACGATGACTACGATCAGCACAGCCCAGAGCGCGAAGTACCACTGCTGCCGAACAAGGACCGTGCCGTCCGGGACGGCGAGACCGACCAGCCACATCACCAGCCCCGAGATCAGCGGCTGGTCCAGACGCGGGGCGCCGGACAGATACGGCATCGCGTGCCCGATGCCAGAGCTCACCGGCAGGTCCGAGTAGCAGGCGTGCCAGAACTGGTCCGGGTTGTTCCATCCCTTGGTGAGACAGTGCCCCTTCTGGAGCACCCCGAAGGCGACGGTCAGACTTGACAGCCCGACCAGGACCGCGGCGGCGGGCTGCCAGGCAGACCGTGCCGCACGCCGTGCCGGCTCGGCATACCGCCCGAGCGGTCCTCCGATGATCTCGCTCGCCGAAGCGGCGACGGGGTCGATGCGGGTTGGCGCAACCGACTCCGGTGCGTAGGGCGACATGGTGGCCAGACTACGTGGCAGGGCCGGGGAGGTCTGTCAGCGGAGCGGTCCAGGGCGCCATCGCAGCCGATGAAGCGGTCACGTGGGTGGCGGCGGCAGCGGACCAGGCAGCTTTGTGGGCCCACCCGTCGGATTTGGGATGGTCGGAGTGGTGGTGGGAACAGCTGTAGACGTCTGAGTAGGCGTCTGAGTAGGCGCCGGAGTAGGAGTCGGGGTCGGTGGCGCGGTCGTGGGAGGAGGAGGCGGCGGCGGGAGCGCGCTGTCCCCTACCCCCGCACGGGGCGGGAAGTCCATGACCTTCTGCCCCTGAAGGGCTCCGTCCATGAACGCGGTCCAGATCTCGGTTGGAAAGGTGCCACCGGTGACCTCGCCGAAGTTGCTGACGTTGATCTTGTGAGTGCCATCGCCCTGGTAGATCGCGACCGCGGCCGAGAGCTGCGGGGTGAAACCATCGAACCAGACCGCCTTGTTCTCGCTCGTCGTGCCGGTCTTGCCCGCAGCGGGGCGGCCCAACGCATTGGCCTTCGAACCGGTGCCGTACTTCACGACCTGGGTCATCGCATCAGTGACGTCGGAGGTCACCCTCGGGGTGAAGACAGTCTTGAGTTCTTTCTTGGCTTTGTAGGTGATGCTGCCGTTCGCAGTGGTCACGTTGGCGATGAGATACGGCGTCGCTCTTTGTCCCTGCGCGGCCACCGTGGCGAAGGCGTTGGCCATGTCGACGACGTGTGGCGAGGCTGTGCCGAAGATGTTGGTCATGTCGGTCCCCAGCCCGGAGGTGCATGACCTGGCGGGCTTCGTCCCCGGGCAGCCCTTCGGCAGCCCGGCCAGGATCGCCGCATCCCTGACCCCCGTGGCAGAGGTGCCTGGGTCGGCCAGCTTGATGTTCAGCTGCGCGAAGACCGTGTTGACCGAGTCCTGAAGAGCCTTCCGAAGGTCGATATTGCCGTACTGCTCGTTGGCGAAGTTCATGATCTTGCCGCGAGGATTCGGGGGGTTCCCCGATGGGTCGGCGAACTGGCTGAAGTACTGGGGGCTGAAGCCGTCAAAACGAGTCTTGGTGCTGATCTCCTTCTGCAGCGCGGCCAGCAGCCCGAACACCTTGAACGTCGAACCGCCTTGAAGGGTGGCGTCGGTCGAGGTGTTGAACTGGCGCGTGCTGTAGTCCTTGCCGCCATACATCGCGACGATGGCACCGTCGGCCGGCCTGACTGCTGTCAGCCCGACGTGCAGGGCATCGACCTTGTTGGCATTCACCGTGAGGTACTCGGACGGCATGTTCTGGTTCACGGCCTTGACCGCAGAGTCCTGAGCCTTCTTGTCGATCGTCGTGACGATCCGCAGCCCGCCGCGGTCGATGGTGTCCTTGCTCAGGCCTAGCTTGCTCCCGAGCTCGATGCGGACCTCGTTGGTGATGTAGCCAAGCGTCCCTGCCTTCTTGATCTTGACCTTGGCAATCGTCTTGGGAAAGGTCGCCTTGGCCCGAGCCTGGGGGGTGAGCCAGCCCTGGGCCACCATCCCGTCCAGAACGTACTTCACACGCGCCTCGGCGTTGGCCTTCTCCGACGCGCCCAGACCCGGGTCGTAGTAGGACGGTCCGCGGATGACGGAGGCGAGCAAGGCGCCCTCGGCGACGGTCAGCTTGGACGCGTCGTGACCGAAATACGCCTTGGCTGCGGTCTGGATGCCGTAGGCGCCACGGCCGTAGTAGATCGTGTTGAGGTAGTTCGCCAGAATCTTGTCCTTCGACTCCGACTGGTCGATCTTGATCGAGATGATGAACTCTTTGGCCTTGCGGCTCACCGTCTTGTCCTGGTTCAGGAAGTAGTTCTTGACGTACTGCTGGGTGATCGTGGAGCCGCCCTGGGTCGGACCGCCCTTGAGCGCCACGATCAGTGCCCGGCCGATACCCGTGGGAGAGACGCCGTTGTTCGTGTAGAACGTGCGATCCTCAGCGGCCAGCAGCGCATGTTGGACGTGCAGCGGGATCTGGGACAGGGGAACGGACTCGCGGTTGATCTCACTGATCCGGGCCATCTCGGTCTTGCCGTCGGCGTAGTAGATGATCGACGCCTGAGCGGCGGCCAGGTCGTTCGGCTGCGGGACGCTCACCTTGGCAAAGGCCACACCCACCGCCAGCGCGCCGAGCAGGAACAGCCCGAGCAGCGTCAGCAGGACCCTCTTGATCGAGAAGATCCGGCGCCGCTTCTTGCGTGCGACTCTGTGTGCGAACTCGGGTACGGGCTCGCCAATGGGCCCGTTGGGGTCGGACGGAATGCTCAAGTGTCTTCCTTCGTCGGCCATGGCGCACTTTGTCCACGGCAGTGAACACTGTATGACGACACCGCCTCTTGACTGGTGTCGGCAACGAGGCGCCCGCCCGGGTGATCTCGGATGTCGGTCTCGGGCCCGGGATTAACACGTCTGACCTAAACCGGTTTAGTCTTATGACAATGTCAACGTCACCGACCACCATCACCGACGTCGCCCGTGTTGCGGGCGTCTCGAAGGCTGCGGTGTCGTTCGCTCTCAACGACAAGCCCGGAGTCGCCGCGGAGACACGTGAGCGGATCCTCGCCGTCGCCCGTGAGCTTGGCTGGACGCCGAGCCTGAGGGGCAGGGCACTGTCGGTCTCCCGCGCGCTGGCTGTGGGACTGGTGATCGCCCGCACACCGGAGACGCTCGGAGCGGACCCGTTCTTCGGCTACTTCATCTCCGGTATCGAGACCGTCCTGTCCGAGCGGGGCTACGCCCTGATGCTGCAGGTCGTCAGCGACGGGCCGAGCGAGCACGAGAGCTACCGTCAGCTGGCCGCCAATGGTCGCGTCGACGGCGTGTTCCTCACCGACATGCGGGTCGACGACGAACGTCCGCAGCTGCTCGCTGACCTCCGCCTGCCCACGGTCGTGATCGGGCCGGCGCCCGGAAGTGGGCCGTGGACGGCCGTAAACATCAACGACCAGCTCGGGATCGCCGCGGCCGTCGAGCACCTGGTCGCACTCGGCCACCGGAATATCGCCCACGTCTCCGGACCGACCGAGCTCGTGCACAGCGTCTCCCGCCGAAAGGCGTGGGAGAAGGCCGTCTCGGACGCAGGCCTGCCCCCGGGACCCTGCATCACCGCCGACTTCTCCGCCCAGGGCGGCGCCAACGCGACCAGTGCGCTGCTCGGCCTGGACCAGCCGCCCACGGCAATCGTCTACGCCAACGACCTCATGGCCATCGCCGGCATGTCCACGGCTATCAGCCTCGGCGTCGAGGTCCCCGGCCGGCTCTCGGTCACCGGCTTGGACGACGCCCCGCTCTCGGCTTACATCCAACCCGCACTCACCACGGTGCGCACCGACGTCGTCGGCTGGGGGCGTGCGGCCGCCAGACAGCTGCTGGCCGTCATCGACCGTGAGGACGGCTGCGACATCGACCTGCCGGCACCCGAGTTTGTCATTCGAGCTTCAACCGCACCGCCATGCCAGCCAGGCACCGGCGCACCCAGCAAGGACCGGCGCGGATCCGCGCCGATCCCCCACCGAACGGAGTCATGATGAAGAAGAAGGTTTGCACAGCGGCCGTCATCACCTTGGCGTTGGGCACGACAGCGGCATGCTCGAGCTCTGGGGGCACCAGTGCCTCCGGCGGCTCAGCGCTCACCGCGCACGGCCCGGTCAAGGTCTGGCTGTCCAACAACCCCGACGAGATCACCTGGGGCAAGGCCATGGTGAAGGCATGGAACACCGCCCATCCCAAGGAGCTGGTGACCGCGCAGGAGATTCCCGCGGGCAAGACGTCAGAAGAGGTCATCGGCGCGGCCATCACGGCCGGAAACGCGCCGTGCCTCATCTACAACACCTCCCCTGCAGCCGTTCCCGGGTTCCAGAAGCAGGGCGGCCTCGTGGCGCTCGACAGCTTCAAGGACGGCAAGGCCTACGTCGAAGCGCGCACCGGCGCGGCGGCAGACCAGTACAAGTCGGCTGACGGCAAGTTCTACCAGATCCCGTGGAAGTCCAACCCCGACATGATCTTCTACAACAAGGACATGATGAAGAAGGCTGGATTGAACCCCAGCGCCCCGCCACTGGCGACGTACGACCAGTTCCTGGCAACCAGCAAGAAGATCGTGTCCAGCGGCACGGCCAAGGCCGCCATCTGGCCGGCACCCTCGAGCGAGTTCTTCCAGTCGTGGTTCGACTTCTACCCGCTCTACGCCGCCGAGAGCGGCGGCAAGCAGCTGGTCGAGAACGGCAAGGCGACCTTCGACTCCGACGCCGGCAAGAAGGTGTCGAACTTCTGGCGCACGATGTACGCCGACAAGCTGGCTCCACAGGAGGCCTACACCGGCGACTCCTTTGCTGACAAGAAGGCCGCCATGGCTATCGTCGGCCCATGGGCAATCCCTGTGTACAAGGGCAAGGTCAACTGGGGCGTCGCACCGGTGCCAACCTCAACCGGCATGACGGCCGACAAGATCCACACCTTCTCCGACGCCAAGAACATCGCCATCTACTCCGCCTGCAAGAACCAGGGAACTGCCTGGGACCTGCTGAAGTTCTCGACCAGCCAGGAGCAGGACGGAGCCCTTCTCACCAAGACCGGGCAAATGCCGCTGCGCAAGGACG
>Ga0208716_1000449_pt1 | contig 17417 bp, 19 predicted proteins | sample NGESurdeep092012_8_FD_184482 | JGI IMG/M metagenome (GOLD analysis project Ga0208716, IMG submission 184482) | Arctic peat soil microbial communities from Barrow, Alaska - NGEE Surface sample 415-3 deep-092012 (SPAdes) | ecosystem: Environmental > Terrestrial > Soil > Wetlands > Peat ...
GTGTCACGCTGGCGGTGCAACCACCGCCGGCAGCCGAACCGCGCCGCGAGCAGGGCGGCGAGGCCGACCGGCATCATCACCAGCAGGTAGCTGCGGGGCAGGTCGAACTTGAGCAGATAGGACGCGATGGCGGCCACCCCGAACACCATGAACGTGGCCTGGATGACGCGCTGGTACTCGACCGCGCCGTAGCCGATGGTGGTCGGATCCCTGCTGCCGAACCAAGTCAGCGCGAGCATCCAGACGATCACCAGCGTCGCCGTCAACGCCACCAGGGGCACCAGATTCCGGTCGATGGCACCGTCCGCACCGACCGGCGGGAGCCGGGTGAGATGCACGACCTGCGCCGCCACCAGCAGCCCCAGCAGGTCGGCCATCAAGAGCCCGAACGAGTATCGCCGACCCCACCCGGCACGCCTCGGCCCCAGCACACCGCCCGTGATGCCGGTCGGGGTGGTCGCCGGTTCGAACACCGCGGTCGGTGCCCCCGGATGCTCGAGCCCTGCGCGGGTCCGCCGGAAGGGGAAGCGTCGACCGTGTCGGGGTGAGATGACCGGATCGGTTGTGAGCGCCATGTGACTCCCCCTCATGCGTTGCCGCGCAGCAGTGAAACACATCACTCCACACAAGGCAGACGCGACCTCCAGTGACGACGAAGCCGTCTGTTTGGCAAAAGAGCGTCCCCGCGAGCCCTTTCGGTCCCTAACCTAACGGGCAGCTACGACGGAGGCAGCCCAGGCCCTCGCATTCAACTCGTTCGGATGACGAGGCCTGTCATAGCGCGCACGTGGACGATGGAGCCCGTGGCACCCGGTGGATCGTGACCCCACACGCCCCTCCTCGATGCACCGCCATCACCGCAATCATGACGCGAACGGCGATGCCCGACTGGCACAGCGAACCGCTCAACCTCGCCGAAGCCGGACGGTCGGTGACGCGAAATCGTACATAACGGACTGGTGCTGTGCCTGGTCGACACCGAGGCGGGTCACGAGCCGACGTGCGGCGAGGTCTGTATTCAGCCGGTCAGGGACCGGCCATCATCGGAGCTGCCGTGCGAACGGACGGCGAGGGCAAGACCGACCCGCAGGGCGCCGGCGCCCTGCGCCACCGCCTCCCGGCAGCGGACCGATATCCCCAGCAAGTTGGCGAACCCGTGCATCAGATCGGGTTCCCGGCGGAGGACAACGTCGACGCCCGCCTGCGCCAACCGGCTCGCCAGCAGCTCACCCTCATCGCGCAGCGGATCGAACCCGCCTGTCACCACATAGGTCGGCGGCAGTCCGGACAGGTCGTCGGCCAGCGCGATCGACACCCGCGGGTCGCTGCGATCGACGCCCGGTGGGAGGTACTGGTCCGTGTACCACTCGATGTCCTCATCGGTGAGCCCGAACCCGTTGCCGAACAGCTCACGGGACACGGAGCGGTTCGCGGTATCGCAGTGTGGATAGAACATCAGCAGGAAAGCCGGCGTGGGGCGACCTGCACAGACCGCGCGGTGCGCCACCACAGCGGCCAAGCCGCCGCCCGCACTGTCTCCGCCGACGGCGATGGCGTCCGGATCGGCCCCGAGATCGCCAGCGCGCGCATGAGCGAAGGTAAACGCCGCCGCGGCATCGTCGACCGCGGCCGGGAACGGGTGCTCGGGTGCGCGCCGGTAGGCAACGGACAGCACCCGGACGCCGGCGTGCGCGGCCAGGAAACGGCAGAGCGGCTCGTGACTGTTCAGGCTCCCGGTCACCCATGCGCCGCCGTGGAAGTACACCAGCAACGGCGACCCCGCCGACAATCCGTCTGGGGTGTAGAGCCGGCTTGGCAGGCTGCGGCCGGGATCGTCGGCGGTCAGGTCGATCTCGCGGGACGCAACCCCCGCGACGGCGCCGCCGACCAGCGGACCCCCGACCTCGAGCTGCTGACGCCGGCTCTGCAGTGTTGCCGCCGGCGCCCGGCGTGCGGTGAGCTTGCCGAGCCGCAGCAGGAGCTGGAGATCGGGATCGAGCGTCTGCCCATCGCGGTGGACGGGCTTACCTGCCAGCACCCGCCGCACAGCGGGCGGGAAAGCGCGGAAAACCACCCGGATGCCCCATTTCAGGCTCACGTTCGGGTGTGGCGCCTTCCCATCCACGGCTACGACCGCGCCCGCTTCATCCGGCACGAGCAGGAGCTCAGGACGACACCCGTATCGGCGCAGTGGAGGTGGCGTAGCTGCGTCCACTGATCGTCTTCGAGATCCAGTGCACGGGCGGCGGTATCAGCGTCCGGAGAAAGGCCTTGTCGTCCGCTGACGCGCCGTCGGACACCCACTGCATGAACCACAGGCCCTCGCGCAGACCGGCGTTCCGGCCGAGCTTCTTGAACGCCGCCTTCAGCGCGACCGGATCGGCCTGCGAGCAGAGTTCGACGATCTCGCTCTCCTCGTGCGTGAAGTGCTCGGTTGCTGCCGCCTGGAGTTCCGTGACGGCGCTTGCCGCGGTTGCCGCATCCTCTGCGGTCGCGCTGGCGCCGAAGGTCGCGAACGCGGCCCTGGCCGCGGAAAGCGCGGCCACGATGCGCTCGTGTTCGTCGGTCAACTCCCCGACTTCCTCGGTGCTCGGCGGCGAGGTCCGCAGCACCGGCCAGAGGATCTGCTCCTCGCCCTCGTGGTGGTGGGTCAGCAGCGTGTCGAACCACTGGAATCGGGCAGCGAGCGCCGTCGCTCGCTCGCGATCACCCGCGGGGAAAGTGTCGAGGGCCCTGGCGAAGCCGTCCAGATCACGCCCAACGGCCCGGTGGATCAGCGAGTTCATCCGTGTTCCGTCCTGCACGGAATCCGCCATCGTGGCTCCCTGAATATCGTGGCGAGTGCTCGTGGACATTCGAAGGTCACGACGTTATACGTGTCGGTGGCGCCAGCGGAAGGAGTTGGGGGGACGGGAAGGTGGGCAGGACCCTCGACGTCGACTCGGCCGGTAGCGACGGGTGAGACAGCCGGATCAACCGGGACCTGGCTGGGTCAACTGATGGGGGCGTCCAGGCGCAGTCGGCGTTGCTCGATGATCAGGCACCGGTCCTCGACATAGAGGATGCCTGCTGCCTCGGCGATGTCTCGCGCCTCGGCGGACGCGATGCCGAGCTGCAGCCACAGTGCGCTCGCTCCGGCGGCAACAGCCTGGCGCGCTATGTCCGGAGTGGCGTGAGACGGCCGAAAAACATCGACGAAGCCGACCTGCTCCGGCACGTCGGCGAGGGTCGGATACACCGGTTCGCCGAGGATCTCCGTCGCGGTGGGGTTGACCGGGATGATCCGCCAGCCATGCGACTGCATGTGCTCGGGCACATAGTGGGCCGCCTTGTGCGCGGCGTTGCTGGCCCCGACCACGGTGATGGTGTCGTAGGTACGCAGGATGCGTTCGACGATCGAATCGGTCTGGTCGATCGCTGACGTCGACATCAGATCCGCCGGCCTGTTCTTAGGGGGAGCACGCACATTGGTCCAGCATGGACCGAGCCGGCGCGGATCGATCCGGCGGGGTCACCCGGCGCCAGGTGACGCGTCGGTGGCACACCGACGCATGGCGGCATATCAGCTCCGCGACCAATTTCCAACCCTCGGGTTGAGGGCTAATTTGGCGGAGTGAGTTTCGATGTCAGTGCCGACGCCTACTCCCGCTTCATGGGCCGCTTCTCTGAGCCATTGGCGGCTGAATTCGTTGCGCTGCTTGGCCTTCGGCACGGCGATCGGGTCTTGGATGTCGGTTGCGGGCCCGGCGCGCTGACCCGGCAGTTGGTGCACCGCTTGGGCGCGGCGGCGGTGTCGGCGGTCGATCCGTCCGAATCGTTTGTGACGGCAGTCCGAGAGCGTATTCCCGGGATCGAGGTGTACCGGGCGGCCGCGGAGGACCTGCCGTTCGCCGATGACCGATTCGACTGCGCCGCTGCTCAACTGGTCGTGCACTTCATGACGGATCCCGTCACCGGGCTGGCGGAGATGGCACGCGTCACCCGTCCCGGCGCGACGGTCGCGGCATGCGTCTGGGACCACGGCACCGCGGCCGGACCGCTGTCGGTGTTCTGGCGGGCGGTGCAGGCGCTGGACCCGGACGCGCGAGGCGAGGCGACGCTGGCCGGCGCCCGTGAGGGTCAGCTGGCTCGGTTGTTCGAGCAGGCCGGGTTGCAGGACGTGGAGTCCACGGTGCTGACGGTCCGCGTCCGCTTCGCCAGTTTCGAGGACTGGTGGGAGCCGTTCACCCTCGGTGTGGGTCCGGCCGGGGCCCACGTGGCGCACTTGGACGCGACGCGGAGAGCCGAGCTGGCCACGGAATGCGCGAAGCTGTTGCCGCAGGCCCCCTTTGAGATCGCCGCGTCCGCGTGGACGGCGCTCGGACGAGCGTGATCACCGAGCGAGGCGCTCGAGTGTCCACAATCGGCCCTCAATCGTGCCCGGGAAGGACCGAAAGTGGCGACTCGATGATGCCCTGTGGCTCACGCATAGCGAAGATCAGAGCGCGTACCGGCGATCTGCTGGCATCTGGTAGTTACCCAGATCGGCCCAAACGTCACCATGCGCCGTCACACAATGATCAGCGTGATACTCGGGTCGACGGGGGCGAGATCAGCGGGGTCCGACGTGACGATGTGATGGTTGTTTTCGCGGGCGTGCAGGACGACGTGGACGTCGACGACGTCGGAATGGCCTGACATCCCGCACAACACACCCACCGCCCGCGCGGTCAGATGGTCCAGGGCGACGATCTGAACCTCGCGCGCGGTCAGCAGCCGGGCCATCCTCGCCTGGCGTGATCCGCCCCGCCAGCCCTGGGCGACGACCCCAGCGGGAATGTGTAGGGGAAGCTGGTTCTCGATCGCGCGCCGGAGCAGCGCCCGCACCCTGGGATTCCCGCGTTCCACTGCCAGCAGGGCCCCGGTGTCCAAGGTGAGCCCGGCGGGCATCATTGTGGTTCGTCGAGACCAAGAGCGCGGTCGGCGAATGCCAGGGACTCAGAATCCAGGGGACCAATCTCCGCGTCAAGATCGGCGAGCAGGTCGGCCAAGCCCTCGCGGCGCGAGTGGTCGAGCAACGCGGCGGCGACGTACGCCGAGACGGACGGGGCCCTCCCCTCGTCCACGGCGGCACGGGCTGCCAGGACAAGCTCGTCGGGCAGGCTCACCGCGATCTTCGTGGTCATACTGCGATCATACCGACGGAGATTCACGGTTGGTCGGCGCGCGGTACTGACCGCGCCACCCACCCCACTCCGGGCAAAGAAGGCGTCACCAACTTCTCGCCCTATTCGTGACTTTGGTCCCTTATGTCAATTGTCCCCACTCCGAAGACTGGGACAACGCAGGGCAGGAGGGCGTTATGACAGAGGAGTTTGACGGCACGCGTTCGGTCGACGCTGAGTCGATCCCACAGCCGATCCCACCGCGAACGCTGGATACCACAGGGCTGCAGGCGCTGATCGACGCGCTCGCGTGGCGCGGGTACACGGTGATCGGGCCCACGGTCAGCGGTGGCGCGATCGTGAACGCCCCGATCCGGACCCTCGACGACCTGCCCCGAGGCTGGGGTGACGCGCAGGAGGCCGCGCACTACCGGCTGCGCCGCCGGGACGACGACGCCTTCTTCGGCTTCGCCGCCGGGGCGCAGTCGGCCAAGCCGGTCTTCTTCCCGACCGACGAGTTGCTCTGGCGAGGCCGCCGTACGCGTGGGGAGTTCACCGTGGAGCCGGAGTCGGACGACGGCAGCACCGCCGCGACAGCCGGCCAGGGTCCCTACGCCCTGCTCGGCGTGCGGTCCTGCGACCTGCACGCGATCGCCATCCACGACCGGGTGCTCACCGGGCGGGTCCAGGCGGACGCGCACTACACCGCCCGCCGGGAAGAGGCGTTCGTCGTGTCCGTCAGCTGCACGGATCCGGGCGGCACCTGCTTCTGCGTCTCGATGGGCACCGGACCGCGGCCCGAGGGTGGGGCCCGCGCGCGATTCGACCTCTCGCTCACCGAGTTGCTGGACGGTGGCGTCCACCGTTTCGTCGTCGAGGTGGGTTCCGAGCGCGGCGCCGATGTCCTGTCGGACATCTCCGCGCTCCCGGCACCGATCGACGATCTCGCCGCAGCGGACGGGGTGGCGACCTCCGCGGCCGGCCGAATGGGTCGCACGCTGGACACCGACGGGCTCAAGGAGTTGCTGTACACGAGTGTGGAGAGTCCCCGCTGGGATGACGTCGCGTCCCGGTGCCTGGCCTGCACCAACTGCACGATGGTCTGCCCGACCTGCTTCTGCACCACCGTGCACGACGTCTCGGACCTCACCGGGGAGGTCGCCGAACGGCATCGGGTATGGGACTCCTGCTTCGACTCCGATTTCTCCTACATCCACGGCGGGACGGTGCGGGATTCGACGAAATCCCGCTACCGGCAATGGATGACGCACAAGCTCGGCTCCTGGATCGACCAGTTCGGCACGTCCGGGTGCGTCGGCTGCGGCCGGTGCATCACCTGGTGCCCCGCCGCCATCGACATCACCGCCGAGGCCGCCGCGCTTCGCGGTGTGCCGCAACCGGCCCGTCCGTTCTGAGGTGACCCCATGCAGACCATCGCGCAGTACCTTCCCGAGCACCCGTTCTTCGCCGGACTGGACGATGCGACCATCGACCTCCTGGCCGGCTGCGCCGTCAACATCCACGTCCGGGCCGACGAGTTCCTCTTCCACGAGGGCACACCGGCGGACCACTTCTACTTACTGCGGCATGGCCGGATCGCCATCGAGGTCCGCACGCCCGGCCCCCCGATGGTGTTGGACACGGTCGAGGACGGGGACGTCGTCGGATGGTCGTGGGTGGTGCCCCCGTATCTCTGGACGTTCGACGGCCGCGCGGTCAACGACGTCAGCGCGGTCGCCTTCGACGCGGCCTGCCTGCGGATCAAGTGCCTGGCCAACCCACTGCTCGGTTACGACCTGATGATGCGGTTCGTCCGGCTGATGAATCAGCGGTTGCAGTCCGCGCGTGTCCGACTGATCGACATGTACGGAGGGACCCAGACCCATGGGTAGTATCGCCGACTTCCAGCCGGGCGGTGCGGCGACGCTCACCCGGCCCGACCCGATGTTGCCGCGTCCGTTCCGGGTACACCGGGTCCATCAGGACACCAGGGACACCTACACGCTCGAACTCGAGCCGACCGACGGTGCACCGCTGGCCTGGCTGCCCGGCCAGTTCACCATGCTGCACGCGTTCGGGGTCGGCGAGGCTCCCATCTCGATCAGCGGTGACCCGAGCCGCCCGGATCGGATCGAGCACACGATTCGCAACGTCGGCTCGGTCACCGCGGCGCTGGTGACGGCCGGTCCGGGCACGGTGCTGGGCGTGCGGGGACCGTTCGGTACCGGGTGGGACGTCGGCACGGGCCGGGGCGGTGACGTCGTCGTCGTCGCCGGCGGGATCGGCCTGGCCCCGCTGCGCCCGGCCATCCTCGAGCTGATCGCGCACCGCGCGGACTACGACAGGGTGGTGCTGCTCTACGGCGCGCGCACCCCGGAGGACATCCTGTTCACCGATGACCTCCGGGCCTGGGCAGAGCGAGACGGCATCATCGTCGAGGTCACGGTCGACAACGGCCAGCACGCCTGGCGCGGCCGGGTCGGGTTCGTCACCCAGCTGGTCACCCGGGCCGGGTTCGACGCCGTCCGGGCGTTGGGCCTGATCTGTGGGCCCGAGGTGATGATGCGCTACGCGGCCCAGGCGTTGTCCGACCGCGGGGTGCGGCCGGAGCGCCTGCGGCTGTCGATGGAACGGAACATGAAGTGCGGCGTCGGCCTGTGCGGGCACTGCCAGCTCCGCGAGCTGTTCCTCTGCGTCGACGGCCCGGTGCTCGGCTACGACCAGTTGGCCCCTCTGATGTCCCGAGCGGAGCTGTAGCGCCATGACCATCGCCTACGACCACCACCTGACCAGGCCCAAGCTCGCGGTCTGGAAGTTCGCCTCCTGCGACGGGTGCCAGTTGACCCTGCTGAACTGCGAGGACGAACTCATCCCGCTGGCCGGCGAAGTGCAGATCGCCTACTTCCCGGAGGCGACCCGGTCGGTCGTCGAGGGTCCGTACGACGTTTCGCTCGTCGAGGGCTCGGTGACCACGCCGGAGGAGATGGAACGTATCCAGCGGATCCGGGAGATGTCCCGGCGGCTGATCACCATCGGGGCCTGTGCCACCAGCGGCGGCATCCAGGCGTTGCGCAACTTCGGGGACATCGCCGAATTCCGATCGATCGTCTACGCCCACCCCGAGTACCTCTCGACATTGTCGCGGTCAACACCGATCTCGGCGCACGTGAGCGTCGACTTCGAACTGCGGGGCTGTCCGATCAACAAACACCAACTGCTGGAGGTCCTCGCCGCCGCGATCCAGGGCCGCGCGCCGCGGATCCCCTCCTACAGCGTATGTGTCGAATGCAAACACCGCGGCACGGTCTGTGTCGCGGTGGCGAACGGAACGCCCTGCCTGGGACCGGTCACTCAGGCCGGCTGCGGCGCGCTCTGCCCGGCCTTCGACCGCGGCTGCTACGGCTGCTTCGGCCCGCAGGACACCCCGAACACGTCATCCCTCGCCGATCGGTTGCTGTCCCTGGGGATGCGGCAGGGTGAGGTGCTACGCATCTACCGCACCTTCAACGCGGCGTCGGAGCCTTTCCGGCGCGAATCCGAACGGCACGAGAAGGTCTGGCCGCCTACGACTTCCGACGACGAACCGGGGATGTCATGAGTCATAAACTGACCGACGGCGGGCAGGTGATGCACGTCGGCACGCTCTCGCGGGTGGAGGGCGAGGGTGCCATGCACATCGAATACTCCGGCGGCCGGGCGACCAAGGTCGAGTTGCGGATCTACGAGCCGCCCCGGTTCTACGAGGCGTTCCTGCGCGGCCGGGCGTGGACCGAACCGCCGGACATCACGGCGCGGATCTGCGGGATCTGCCCGGTCGCCTACCAGATGAGCTCATGCGGGGCGATCGAGGATGCCTGCGGTGTCACGGTTCCCGAGGCCATCGGGTTGATGCGGCGGCTGCTGTACTGCGGGGAGTGGATCGAAAGCCATGCGCTGCACATCTTCCTGCTGCACGCCCCGGATTTCCTCGGCTACGACGGGGCGATCGAGATGGCCGCGGACCACCCGACGGTGGTCGAGCGCGGGTTGCGGCTGAAGAAGGCCGGCAACGATCTGATGGACCTGGTCGGCGGACGCTCGGTGCATCCGATCAACGTGCGGATCGGCGGGTTCTACAAGATGCCGTCGGTGGCCGAGTTGCGCCGCATCCGGCCGGTTCTCGAACGTGCGCGTGACGAGGCGATCGAAACCGTCCGGCTGGTCGCGGGTTTCGACTTCCCGGAGATGGAGCAACCGTACGAGTACCTCTCGCTCCGGCCGGCGGCAGGTTACCCGATCGAGTCCGGAAGCGTTGTCACCACGGCGGGCAAAGCCTTTGCGGTGCAGGACTTCACGGCGCACATCCAGGAACAGCACGTCGAGTGGTCGAACGCGCTGCACGCCACTTTGGATGGCGAATCCCCATACGTAGTGGGCCCTCTCGCCCGGTACACGCTGAACTTCGACCGGCTGTCGCCGATCGCGCAGGACATCGCGCGAGAGGTCGGACTGGGAACGACGTGCCGCAACCCGTTCCGCTCGATCATCGTGCGCGCCGTCGAGCTGGTGTACGCCTACGACGAGGCGATCCGGATCATCGACGGCTGGCGGGACGGGGTGGCCCCGGCCGTCCCGGTGCCGCCACGTGCCGGCGAGGGTTTCGGCGCGAGCGAGGCACCGCGCGGCGTGCTGTTCCACCGGTACGTGCTCGACCCCGCGGGGATCATCACCGACGCCCAGATCGTCCCCCCGACCTCGCAGAACCAGCCGAGCATCGAGGCGGATCTGCGCACGATGGTGCAGACCTGGTCCGATCTGGACGACCACGCGTTGTCCCACCGCTGCGAACACGCCATCCGCAACTACGACCCCTGCATCTCGTGTGCGACGCACTTCCTGGACCTGACGGTGAAGCGGTCATGACCCCACTACGGGTCGGCGCGGGCCCGGCTCTGGTCATCGGTCTCGGCAATCCGGATCGCGGGGATGACGCGGTGGGCCACACCGTCGCCCGGCGCGTCGCCGCGCTGCGGCTGTCCGGAATTCAGGTGGTCGAGCGGGAAGACCCGACCTCACTGATCGACCTGTGGGGCGACCGCGACCTGGCGGTGGTGGTGGACGCAGTGTCCTCGAACCGGGTTCCCGGCACGCTGGTGATGCTGGAATCCGGGATCGGCGGCGGCCCGTTGACCGACGACGCCTGGACCAGCACCGGACGCGGCGGGACCCACGCGTTCGGCCTCGCGGCGGCGGTCGAGTTGTCCCGTGCGCTGCACCGACTACCCCGGCGGCTGGTACTCGTCGGAATCGAGGCCGGCGGCCTGGAACACGGCGAGCCACTCTCGGCACCGGTGAGCGCCGCGGTGGAGCCGGCGGCGGAGGCCGTCATCGGAATTCTGGCGGAAGCCGGTGCGCTGCCGAGTCGCGCCTACGGCGTTTTGGCCAATGGCTCGGCGCGGGTTGTCCAGGAGGTTGACCGCTGATGTGCCTGGGCGAGCTGGCTGAGGTGATCCATGTGCGCACCGGGAACGCACTGGTGTCCGGTGGCGGGCGTACCCGGACCGTCAGCCTGCTCACGCTGACGGACCCGGTGGCTCCCGGGGACTGGGTTGTCATCCACTCCGGTTTCGCCCTCGGCCGGCTCACCGCCGAGGAGGCCAGCGAGGCCACCGCACTTCGCACCACGTCACCGACGATCTCGGAGAGGCCGTAATGACCAACACTCTGCTGACCAGGACCAGACGCACGGGGCTGATGCTGGCCCTGCTGACCGCAGTGATCAGCGGCTTCGCCATCTTCCTGAACGGCTACGGCGTCAAGGCCGTCGGCAACGCCACCGTCTACACCACCGCGAAGAACGTTGTCGCCGCGCTGGTGTTGTTCGGCGTCGTCGCCGCCGGCCGGGCGCGGGGTGTGACGGTGAGCCGTCCACACGGCCGCGCCCAGTGGTGGGGTCTGATCGCGGTCGGGGTGATCGGCGGCAGTGTGCCCTTCGTGCTGTTCTTCGAGGGCCTGGCGCGGGCCTCGTCCACCCAGGCGGCGTTCCTCAACAAGACCCTGGTGGTGTGGGTGGCGCTGCTGGCCGTCGTCGTGCTCAAGGAGCGGCTGCAGGTCTGGCACTGGATCGCCATCGGGCTGCTGCTCGTCGGGCAGGCCGGGCTGTCCGGCGGTTTCACCGCATCCATCGCGTCCGGTGAGTTGCTGATCCTGGCCGCGACCCTGCTGTGGGCGATCGAAGTGGTCGTCGCCAAGCGGCTTCTCGGATCGCTGTCCTCCTGGACAGTCGGGCTGGCCAGGATGGGATTCGGCTCGGTCGCGCTCATCGGCTGGGTACTGGCCACCGGATCAGGAGCGGCACTGCTGACGATGGACGCCGCGCAGTGGGGTTGGGTTCTGCTGACCGGCGTCATCCTCGCCGGCTATGTCGCCACCTGGTTCGCCGCGCTGGCCAGGGCCCAGGCCGTCGACGTCACCGCCGTGCTGGTGCTGGCGGCGCTGATCACCGCAGGACTCAATGCGGTCGTCAACCGCACGCCGCTGGCACCGCAACTGGGTTGGCTGCTGATGCTCGCCGCCGGCGGCACCCTGGTGTGCGCTCTGGCGTGGCGGCGGGCACCGCAGGAACTGCCCGCAGCGGCGTAGCCGGGTGGTTTCTGTGACCGGCAATTCAGCTGGAACGCCCGGCGGTGCCGTGCAGTTCGGGCGGTACGCCTATCCGCCGAACGAGCTCGGCTACTGCGGTCCCGACGCGCACGCCCAGCTGCTGGAGCAGGTCGCGGCACACGCCGATGACGGCGACCTGCGTCGCCTGGTCAGGGGTTTCGACGGCGCCTGGCCCTACCTCGAACTCATCGCTGGCGCCTCCGGGATTCCCGATCCGCTCGACCCCAGGGTGGTCGAGGCCTACTGGGTGGGGAACGAGTTGCTCGATCGGGTCGGGCCGACGGCGATGGGCCTATCGCTGGACGACCGGTTCCGCGATCGGGTCGGTCGCCGGGCGTTCGACCGGCTCGTGGACGCCGTGCCTGCGGGAGCCCTGCCGCACCACAGCTTTCACGTGTTCGGGGTCTACCCGTGGCTCGGTCTGCTGCGCGGGGGCAGGGTCGACGAACCGCTGCGGGTGCTGGACCGCTGCAGGATCCGCTGGGGTCGGGTCATGGCGATCACCGGTGACGGCAACGCCCGGGTGATGTCCCGACCGCTCGCGTGGAACGGCCGCCGTCTCGAGTTGGCCGCCCCACGGGAGGAATTGGCGATGCTGCGCCTGGGCGGGCTCGGGCTCAGCGGACAGCTCCGCCCCGGACAGTGGTGTGCGCTGCACTGGGACTGGGTGTGCGACCGGCTCGACCGGCGACAACTGGCCGCGCTCCGCCGGTACACCCTGGGTCAGCTCGACGTGGTGAACGCGCAGCCTTTCCCCGCACCCGCCGCGGTACTCGCGTAGCTCCGTGGACGCGTAGCACCAAGCAAAGGACCGGCGCGACGAGCGCAGCCGGTCGCAACGGTCGTCGGCACGGCCGCCATCGGGTCCACTTGGCTGGCGCGCTTGCACGTGGCCGAGCGCGCCCGGGGTCGGTGGCCCTGATCACGCGGTCCGGCGTCACGCGACGATGTGCCCGACCAACGGCGGCCGGGCTTGGCCGTGGGAAGTCCCGAACGGCCGTAACGCTTCTCGCGCGTCGGCACGGATCTGCTGATACGCCTGTGGGGTCAATCGCTGCACCAGCGGGGTGCTCTCCACCTCCGTGGTGATCATCTGGTCGATGGAGCCGAACCTCGCAGTGCCCTCACGAGTCACGCTGGTGACGATGTCCAGGCCCGCATCGGTCAGCAGGCCGGTCAGGCCGTCGAGATCCCCGGCGGACCAATAGGTGTTCATCAGGTCCGCGGCTTCGGGTCCGGCGTGCCGAACGACCACCTGGACGAAGGGGCCCCACGCCGGTTGGGCGTCCAGGGTGGCCGGGGCCATCAGCGTGACCATCCCGCCGGGTCGCACGACCCGCGCCATCTCGCGCACCGCCGCCGACCGGTCCGGGAAGAACATCAGCGCCATCTGGCACACCACCCGGTCGAAGGAGCCGTCCGCGAACGGCAACGCCTGCGCATCGCCCTGCCGCCAGTCCAGGTCGGGGCGGACCCTTTCGGCGACGGTCAGCATGGCCCGGTTCAGGTCCAGGCCGGTGACGCTTCCCTCCGCGCCGACCCGGTCGGCGGCGGTGCGGGCGAGAATGCCGGTACCGCAAGCCACGTCGAGAACTTGCTGCCCCGGCACGAGGCCGGCAGCATCGGCAACGGCTGGCGCCCAATCGGCGAACAGGGCGGGGACGAATCGCTCCTCGTAGACCTCGGCGACCCCGAGCGGTATCTGGAAAGCCTCACGGGCTGTCGGAAGTGTCCGATCGGTGTCGGTCATGACGATCACCTTCTGCACTAGATAGCACGCTGGTGCACACTAAGATAGTCCGGTCGTGCCATATCGTCCAGGTCGGGACAATGCAGGAGTGGCCACCCCCGAACGCCCGTCCCGACGCAGGTCCGACGGCGAGCGCACCCACCAGGCAATCCTCGATGCGGCGATGCGGCTCGCCTCGATCGAGGGTCTCAACGGGTTGACCATCGGCAGGTTGGCCACCGAACTCGGCGTCAGCAAGAGCGGCATCTTCGCGCACTTCCGCTCCCGCGAGCGGCTCCAGCAGGAGACGCTGGCCGCGGCGCGGGTGGTGATCGACCGCGAGGTCATCGTCCCGGCACTCGCGGCACCGCCTGGTCTGGGGCGCCTGGACGCGATGACCCAGGCGTTCTTCTCCTACGTCGAACGGGGTGTATTCCCCGGGGGTTGCATCTTCGCGAATTTGCTGGCCGAAATGGATGCCCGGCCCGGCCCGATCCGCGAAGAGATCACGGAGGATTTCAGCGGGTGGCGTGCATTGATCCAGGAATGGATCGAACAGGCCCAGGACCTCGGCGAGATCACGGCAGGGGCCGACGCCGCACAAATGGCGTTCGAGATCGACGCCATGTTGGACTACGCCAACTACATGTTCCTGTTGCTGCGGGACCCGGAACAACTCGATCGCGGGAGGACCGCAATCCGCCGCATCCTGGCCGACTGATCGGTCTCAACTCCGGGCTGAATGGGTGAACTCCACGCGCTGCGAGGCGCGGGAGGACGTGTCGACCGGGTGACGCCACGTCGACCGGCAATCGCCCGCATGCCGGCGCGCCGAACATCCCCACGACTGACAGGAGCGCGGGTGGTCCTCGCTCTGCGGTCATGAGCCACAGGGGGTCGCCATGCCCGTGTCCCAATCCGTCTCGCCACCCGGGTCGACGAAAAGCAGGCGATGGTCGCTGCCCGGAGCCGCGATCATCGCCGGCGCCGTGCTGTGCACGTCGCTGCTCGCCGGCGGAGTGAGTTCTGCGAGTCTCGCGGCGCCGGTTGTCGACGATTCCGGCGTGATCTGCTCGACGCCGGTTCGTTCCGACTCGCTGTGGACCGAGTTCGACCGGCTCGACGCACCGCCCGCGTCGGATCCGGCCGGCCCGGCGGATCCGGCGGATCCGGCCTGCGATTGTGGCAGCTGCCCGTCCGCCACGATCACAGATCCGGCAACCCCGACCACCCCCGCTCCCGTGGTGACGGCGGTTCCCACATCGACGATCCCGTCCGTCGACACCGCCGACACCGCCGTCGTCGCAGGCATCGACACCGCCGACACAGCCGTCGTCGCAGGCATCGACGCAGCCGCCGATGCGCCGGTGGTGCACTCGCTGCCGGAGGCCGGCAAAGCTGACGAGGACCCGAAAGGCGTCGGCGCCGTCACCTGGACGGTTGACGACAAGCTCACCCGAGCGTTCGGGGCCACCGAGTGGGGCCTGACCCAGATGTTGCGGACCACGCTCGACATCACCGCCTTCTGCAAGGGCGAGGTGTGGAAGAACGTGGTCAGCACGGCCGACGGGCTGGTGCACACCAAGTCTCGCCTGCTGCCGGGTGTCGTCGAAGTGACGGCCGGACTGGTCAACGCCGAGAAGGACTGTGGAACGCTGTCCCGGATGGCGACCAGTCTGAAGGACGCCGCCGATGGCAAGGCCCACCTGGGGTACTACATGCTTGCCGCGGTTGAGGCGCACGAGAACTTGCACGTCACCCACTACAAGGCCGGCGTCAACCCGGCTTTCGCGACCTTCAAGGCCGCGGTGGAGGCGCTGACCATCCCGAAGGGGGACGCCAAGGATGCCGCCGACGCCGCGACCAAGATCAAGGCGCTGCCCGCGTACACCGCCGCGCTCACCGCGTTCCAGGCGGCCGAGACGAAGGCAGCCGCGGACACCGCCGCACACAAGCCGGCAGGCGATTTCGCGAAGGCCGAGCACACGGTGGTCGATCCGATGATCAAGACGATCACCGACCGGCGCACAGCGCTCAAGTGCCCGTGATGACCGGCGACCCCGCCCCGGTGCTGCGGGCACAGGATCCGGAGACCGGCCTGACCGGTGTGCTGGACGTCCTTCCCGGCGCCGACGGCGGGGTCGCCGCCGCGCGGGTGGAGGTGCGCAACGACGCCGACCACGACCTGACCCTCCGGTATCACGACGACCCGCAGGTCACCGTCACGGTCATGGTCACCGATCGGACCGGAGTGCCGCTGAACTCGGCGCCACCACTGCGCGACTCCTCCAGCGGCGGCCGACTGCTGGACCGGACGCTGTCGCCCGGGACCTCGCTGCGCTGGCTCGTCCCGCTCACCGACCGGCTGCCGGTCGCAGAATTGCCACCGGAACGCCTGCCGGGACGGCTGTTCGTCGCCATCGCGCTCGACGTCACCATGACCGCACGTGACCTTGCGGACCCGGTCAGCGTGATCCTGACGATGTACGACCCGCTGGTTGAGTTCACCCGCGGCTCCGCCGACGAGGGAACGGCGTGGGGGCACTCGACACAGTCGGAGCCGAATCCGGACCCGGCGCCCGAGGGGTACTGACCTGACTCGGGTCGTCCGTGACGCAACGCCCGATCGTGCCATCACGCGATCGGGCGTTGCGCGAAGCTCGGTGCAATCGAAGGATTGAGAACCGTCAAGCGGGCTGAGGTGGTCCTGATACGGGAACCTATTGTCCGCTTCATTGGCTGCGATCCCGTCAATGACGAAGCGCTGCCCGGCGGCGCCGGTCAATCCGCCCCGACCACAGCGACAAATGATCGGGTGTTGGCATTGCCCTTGGATTTCGTGGCCGGACGAGTCACCCCGCGGGCATGGCCAGGGTGACCCGCCGGTGTCAGACTCTGGACAGATCATCGCCGCTCGCGGCGTCGACCCGCAGGGCCATCGGAGCCGAAGGCAGCGAGTAGATCCGGACCCGGGCGTCGAATTCCGGGACTCTGCTCGTTGACAGTCCGCGGTCGCGGCAGCAGTTGGCTCGTCGCCGGCGCGGCCGGGCCAACGCCTCGGCCAACTCCCCGGGCCGGTACCGCGCACCGCCGGCAACTCCCCGGCGCCAGCCAGGAACCTGAAGCAGAGCCATCCAGCGAAACTGTCCGTAGTGGGAGATGAGGCGTGCGGGTAATCTTCCCGGGATACGTCAGCCGGTTGTCCGACGGCAGCGCATTCCCGGCACAGTGTGTGGGGACGGGTGATCCGTTGGCTCCGGCCGTTGCACGGCGAGCGGGAGCGGCGGTGGATGAAGCCGGCGGGTTGACGCTGCGGGTGCTGGGCGAGCTCGACGCGATCCGGGACGGTGTCGCGCTCGAGCTCGGTGGTCGGCGTCAGCGGGCGGTTCTGGCGGCCTTGATCATCGCCCGCGGCGAGGTGGCGTCCGCCGAGCGTCTCGCCGAGTGCGTGTGGGGGGACGGGGCGGGGGCCCGGCACGCCGGCGCGCTGCAGTCCTACGTCAGCCACTTGCGGGCACTGCTGCAACCCGACTCCGGTGCCCGCAGCCGCAACGACGTCATCGCTCGCGCCGGCATTGGCTATGCCCTCTGCGTGGGACCGCTGGCCGTCGACGCCTGGCAGTTCGCGCACACCATCGGTACGCTCGCCGATTGCCCGGCGTCGGAGCGGGTCGGGCGGCTCAGCGATGGGCTGGGTCTCTGGCGGGGGCCAGGCGTTCGCGGAGTATGCGGACGAGCCGTGGGCGGAGACCGAGGTCGCCCGGTTGACCGAGTTGCGGACAGTCGCACGGGAGAGCCTGATGGACGCCCGGTTGACGTTGGGCGACGCCCCTTGGTCCTCGCGGCCCGCGTCCTGGGTGAGTTCGGGGACGACAAGAACCGGTTCCACGACGTCAGGGCGC
>Ga0208716_1000450_pt1 | contig 17416 bp, 15 predicted proteins | sample NGESurdeep092012_8_FD_184482 | JGI IMG/M metagenome (GOLD analysis project Ga0208716, IMG submission 184482) | Arctic peat soil microbial communities from Barrow, Alaska - NGEE Surface sample 415-3 deep-092012 (SPAdes) | ecosystem: Environmental > Terrestrial > Soil > Wetlands > Peat ...
CCCGAAGGCGACGTCAACGAGTTGGCGCAGGCCAAGGGCGCCAACGTCGCGGGCTTGCAGGTAGTATGCAACGCGTACGGCATCGACTTCGACGAGATCGACGTGTTCTATCTGGCCGGCGGGTTCGGCCGCCACCTGAAGGTGGCAGCGTCGCGCCGCATCGGGCTGATTCCCAATCTCCCGGACGCGCGGATTGTGCAGGTGGGCAACGCCGCGATTGAAGGCGCGTGCATCGCGCTGCTCTCCCGGTCCAGACGCCGGGAACTGGAGGAGTTGGTGACGCGGGTGGAGCACTGCCGGCTGGAAACGCACCCGTCCTTCTTCGACTTTTTTGTGGAGGGCTGCCAGTTCAAGGCGGTCGAAACGGCGAATCGGGGAAACCCATGCGTAGAGTAGCCTTCCAGGCTGCCATGACCCCATTCGTGGGGGCATACTTCTTGTGATGATGGAGTGGAGCGAGGCTCGTCCCGAGGTGGCAGTGCAGACCGCCGAGTATCAGCGATTGCTGGGCTATCCGCGCGGCTATGTGATGGACGGACGGTCCAGGGAACTGGCAGACTGGGCGCGCGAATGGTACGCCGAACACGGACGCCCGTGGGTCTATGCGCGCGAGGCGGAAAGCATCGCAACGGACGGCGCGTCGGTGAGTGGCTCATCAGTGCAGATCGAGGGAGTGCGGTTTCCGAGCGCCGCGCTGCGCCGGCGATTGGAGAAGGCGGCGGCGGGCAGCGCGGTTCTGGCCGCGGTCAGCGCGGGCACGGAGATCGAGCGGGAAGCGCAGAAGCTCTGGAACGAGGACAAGCCCGACGAATACTATTTCCTGGAAGTGCTGGGTTCTCTGGTGGTGGAACGATTGACCACCATGACCGGCGCGCGTTTGTGTGCGTGGGCGGAAGGCCGGGAGATGGCGGTGCTGCCGCACTACAGCCCCGGCTATCCGGGGTGGGACGTCGCGCAACAATCGCGGCTCCTCGGATTGTTGAAGGGGGCGCGAAATCTCCCGGGGAATCTGGAGGCGTTGGAGTCTGGCGCTCTGCGTCCCAAGAAATCGCTGCTGGCGGTTTTCGGCCTGACGCGGCACACCGACGGCGTGCGGCGACTCGCGGAACTGGTGGCGTGCGAGAGCTGTTCGCTGGCTTCGTGCCAATACCGGCGGATGACAGGAGAAACATGAAAGAGAGATTGCAGGATGTGATCCGGTCGCGCCCGCTGCTGGGCGACGGCGCGATGGGCACCCAATTGATGCTGGCCGGACTGGCGCAGGGGAACTGCGGCGAGGCGTGGAACCTGACGCACCCGGAGAAGGTGCTGGCCATTCAGCGGCGCTATGCCGAGGCGGGTTCGGACTGCATCCTGACGAACACGTTCGGCGGATCGCGCATCATGTTGAACCGCCATGGGCACGCGGACAAGGTGGTGGAGATCAATCGGGCCGCGGTCGCGATTGCGCGGGAAGCATTCGGGGCCGGCGCGGGCTACGTGATCGGCGATATCGGCCCGTTCGGCGGGTTGATGGAGCCCTACGGCGATTTCACCGAAGCGCAAGTGCGGGAGGCCTTCGAGGAACAGGCGCGAGCTCTGGTGGATGCCGGCGCCGACGCGATCCTGATCGAGACCCAAACCTCGCTGGAAGAGCTGACGCTGGGGATCCAGGCGGCGAAGCGGGCGGGCGCGCCGTGCATCATCGGCTCCATGGCCTACGATGTCACACTGGATGGCTCCACCTTCCGCACCATGATGGGCGTCGATCCGGAGCGCGCGGCCGCATGCATGCGGGAGCGCGGCGCGGACATCGTGGCATTGAATTGCGGCACGGGAATGGATATGGAACGGGCGCGGCAGGCGGTACTGCGGTACAAGCGCGTCACCGATCTGCCGGTGATGGCGCAGCCCAACGCGGGCCAGCCCAAGCTGGTGGAGATGAGAGTGATCTACGATGAGACTCCGCAACAAATGGTGCGCGGCGTTGTGCCGCTGCTGGAGGCGGGAGTGAACATTCTGGGCGCCTGCTGCGGTAGTTCGCCGGATCACATCCGCGCGTTCCGCGGCGCGATGGACGAGTTTCTGAGGACCAAGGCATGAAAACCAAGCTGTGTGACGTGAATGCGGCCGCGCGCGAGAAACTCCCCGGGCACACCGGCGACAAGAGCGGCGTCGGCGTGCACTACGTGGATGCCTACATCAAGCCGATGAATCTGAAACTGCCGGACGGCACTCCCGTCAAATGCAAGCGGCGCGGGTTGAAAATCGTCGTTTCGGCGGGCGGCAAGAAGGGCGAGGGCCTGTTGCGGCGGTTGGCCGTCGGACCAGACCCTGTAGCCATGCTGGATGCCGCTTTACAGGAGGCGGCGCGGGCCGCGGGCATCGAACTCACCGTGGAAGACGGGGCCATTTTTCTGGCGCTGTAGCGTAGCCTTCCAGGCTGCAACGTCGGCGTCCTTGCCGACGTTCTTCGAAGAATACGGTGCCCTGCAGCCTTATGCCGCCGGCCGGATATTCTGGTTCACGTTGAAAAAGTTGCCGGGGTCGTACTTCGCCTTGATGGCGCTCAAGCGATCGTAGTTGCCGCGATAGCTGGCGCGGATGCGGTCTTCCCCCTCATCCATCATGAAGTTGACATAAGCGCCGCCCGCGCCGTAGGGATGCAGCGCCGCATAGTAGTCCTTGGCCCAGCCGGTGATGAGCGCACTGTTGGCCGGGTCGGGGTCCACGCCGACGATCACCTGGCTCCACTCGGCATCGCGATAACTGAACGGGGTTTCGCTATTGCCCACTTTGTGAGCGGCGCCGTTGACCGGGTAGAGGTGCATGGTGGAATGCATGGTCGGCAACTTGGCGGCGTGCTCGAGATGCAGAGCGATGGCTTCGTCGCTGAGTTGCTTGACGAAGTCCGCCTTCCAGTACCATTGCATGCCGGGAGGATAGAGGCCGTCGAACATTCCCTGCAACATGGGAAACGGCATGGGAGCGAAAAACTCGAACGCCGGGCGGCGGTAGCTGCGCACCGGTTCCAGGATCTTGTTGGCCTGCTCCATGGCGCCGGTGCAGCACCAGACGATGGCGCACATTTTCTTGAAATGGAGCGCTTCGGGGAAGGGCGGGGCGGGCGGCACCGTCATGACGGCGAAGAACCCGTTGATTTCTTCCGGCGCGTGGACAATGAATTCGCGATACCACTTCATCACGTCGGGAGTCTGGTCCAATTCCCACAACATCGGTCCGGCGCAGACGGTGTGCACGGGATGTCCCTGAAAGAGGAAGGACGTGACCACGCCGAAGTTGCCGCCGCCCCCGCGGATGGCCCAGAACAGGTCGCTGTTCTCGTCGGCGCTGGCCACCGCGAAGGTGCCATCGGCCAGCACCACGTCGGCGGATAGCAGGTTGTCGATGGTGAGCCCGTACTTGCGCGTGAGGTGTCCCATGCCGCCGCCGAGCGTCAGACCTCCGACACCCGTGGTGCCGATAATCCCCGACGGGACGGCCAACCCGAAGGCGTGGGTGGCGTGATCGACGTCGCCCCAGCGGCATCCGCCGCCGGCCCGAACGGTCCGCGATGCCGGGTCGACGTGGACGTAGCGGATGGGGGCCAGGTCGATCACCAGGCCGTCGTCGCACACGCCGAGCCCGCCGGCGTTGTGTCCCCCGCCGCGGACGGAAACCCGCATCTCATTCTCGCGTCCGAAACGAATCGCGGCCATGACGTCGGCCACATCGGCGCATTGTGCGATCAACCGCGGTTTGCGGCTGATCATGTGGTTGTAGACTTGCCGGGCGTCCTCGTAGCGCGCATCTTCCGGCTCAATCAATTCTCCGCGGAACTGGCCGCGAAACTGCTCCACCGCATTTTGTTGCAGCATTTTCCCCTCCTGATGTAGGCCTGCCCGATCCAACGGGCTTGGTAGATCTTATCACTACGTCTGCGATCGTGTGGGTATGGGATGCTGCGGGCAAAAAGCAGAAACTCTATTTCTTTACGAGTCTGGATCTGCCCGCGCAGCGGATTCTGGAATTATACGGCTATCGCTGGAACATCGAGACGGATCTGCGCTCACTAAAATGCGAAGTACGTCTGCATATGCTGACTGCCAAATCCAAAGACATGGTGGAAAAGGAGCTGGTACTGGGGGTGGCGGCTTACAATCTCACGCGGGCAGCCATCCATGAGGCGGCGGCGCTCGAAGTGAGCCCGCGGCAGTTCAGTTTCTCGATGGCGCGGGACACCCTCAATGCCTTTCTGCCGCGCTTTGCCGCAGCCCGCAGCGAAGAAGAACGCCAGCAAATCACCGAGCAAATGCATCGCGCGATGAGTCGGTGCAGGCTGCCGCGCAGGCGCAAGCGGCGACCTTCTACCCCCAGAGAGATTTGGGGGAGCCCCTGCCCGTTTCCCAAACGCAAAGTCTCACAAATACCCGAGGCCGCAAGAAAGTCCAGAATCACCCAGGGGGCCAAGACTGCAAAGCAAAGAGTCGCTTAGTGGCATTGGGCTGAAGGCTGCTCCACGGTATGGGTTTCCGAAGAGAGAACCAAGAAAGGCAAAACCTGAGCGCCCGGGGGGCGGAGATCGCGGAGGAAAAATCCTGCCAGCTTCGGCAGGAATTCGATTCGGCAGGTACTGGCGGCCGCGACTCCGAGCGGAGCCGCGCGCGTCAGCAAGCTGAAGTTCGCCGCAGCAGTGGTAATAATGGATGTAACCGACAGGGAGTTCGAGAGGTCTATTCTGTTTCTGCGTACGATGCCACATCGCGTCCAGGGAAATACCGCAATTGGCCGCTCGATTTCGCTTGCCTTGTTCGTCGCTGCCTTCGCCATCGCGGCCGATCCACCCATTCCGCCGGTCACGGTCTGCGAAATCCTGGCCGATCTTCCGGCCCACGAAGGCAAGGACGTGGCCGTGCTGGGCCGCTACTCCTTCCGCCACGACGGCCGCTGGATCGGCGAGCAGTCTTGCGAACCCGCCACCGCCGTCCCGCCCATGCTCTGGCTGACCGAGGATTCCGCCGCCGGTCCCAAGCCCTCCGCCACCTTGGAATTCGACGTCGCCGTGCTCAACAAGAAGTTCGCCGGGCTCACCCGCCGCACCTCGCTCGGCAAGTTCCGCTTCGGCAACCCGGAGTACGACCGCTGGGCGGTAGTCTACGGCCGCGTGGTCTCCCGCAAGGGCGATGCCGCACAGAAAGCCCCCGCCGACCTCGTCTTCCGCGGCGATGGAGTAATTGTTTTCCTGACTACGGAGAGGTAGGCTCTTAGGCTGCGCACACTTTCATTGCTTATGATTGATGGTGACTGTAATGTTCAAATTCATACACGCCGCCGATATTCACCTGGACAGTCCGCTGCTGGGCTTGGAACGGTACGAAGGCGCTCCCGTCGAGGAGATTCGCGGGGCGACCCGCAGGGCATTGGAAAACCTGGTGCAACTGGCGATCGAGGAGGCTGTCGATTTCGTACTCATTGCGGGCGATCTCTATGACGGGGATTGGAGGGATGCCGGCACCGGTCTCTATTTCGTCAAGCAGATGGCCCGGCTGCGTGAGGTGAAGATTCCCGTCTACCTGGTTGCCGGCAACCACGACGCCCAGAACAAGATGACCAGGGAACTGCGCTTTCCGGAAAACGTTACGGTTTTCTCTTCCCGCAAGCCCGGCACCTTTCTTATCCAACCGCTCAACGTCGCCATCCACGGACAGAGCTATGCGACCGCGGACGTGCGCGACAACCTTGCCGAGGATTATCCGAAGCCGTTTCGCGACGCCTTCAACATCGGACTGCTGCACACCTGCGGCTCTGGCGCCCAGGGGCATGAGCCGTATGCGCCCTGCACGATCCCGCTGCTCACCGGGAAGGGGTATCAGTATTGGGCCCTGGGGCACGTCCACACTGCGCAAGCGCTCAGCGAAGATCCGCCGGTTGTTTTTCCGGGAAACGTGCAGGGGCGGCATATCCGCGAGACCGGACCGCGCGGCTGCGTGCTGGTGAGCGTGGACGATCGCCACCAGATCACGCGCCAATTCAGGGCGCTGGATGTGCTGCGTTGGAACCTCTGTGAGATCGATGCCACGGGCGCCGCGGATAGCGAAGCAGTCATCGACCGCTTCGCCAAGCGGCTGCCTGAGTTGATGTCGGAAAACGCCGGTCTCCCTCTGGCGATTCGTGTGCGCGTCAGCGGAGCGACCAGCGCCCATCGCAAGCTGGCCGCCGGCCGTGTGGCGGTTCGTGAAAAGTTGCAGTCGGTCGGCGTGGATCTGGGCAACGGCTCCGTGTGGATTGAAAAGCTGCTGATCGACACGTGGCCGGAGGGGACCACGACCATTCCGGAAGGCCCGATCGCGGAGCTGAAAGACTATCTGGATGAACTGCGTAATAGCGGCGAGGACGTGGATGCGCTACTCGAAGAGCTTGCCGGCCTGCGCGAGTTTCTGCCGGCCGATCTCCGCGAGGCTTGCGAACCGGTTGACCGGCTGGCATTGCTGAACGATGTCGAAGCGCTTTTGATGGAACGCCTGCTGGGCACGGAGGTGGCCAGGTGAAGATTCTGAGTCTGGACCTGATCGCGTACGGCCCGTTCACCGGAAAGTCGCTGAACTTCGAGGAGGGGGGCGCCAACCTGCACATTGTCTACGGAGCCAACGAGGCTGGCAAGAGCTGCACCTTGCGCGCTCTGTCGAATGCGCTCTACGGAATTCCGCAGGACACGAAAGACGCCTTTCTCCATCTGTACGACGATCTGAGAATCGGTCTGACCCTGGACTCGGCCAAGGGCGCAATCCAGGTGGTGCGGCGGAAAGGCCGCGCGAACAGCCTGCGGCGCAATGACGGGTCGGATTCGATTTTTCCGCCTGCCGAGTGGTCGGCCTTGCTCCCCGTGGAGGATCGCGACGTCTTCGATCGGATGTTCGGCGTAGATCATGCCGAAATTGCCAAAGGCGGCGAATTGCTGCTCTCCAGTCGCAGCGACCTCGGCAGCCTGCTCTTTGCCGCGGCCGGCGGTGTGGATCGCTTGCGCGCGGTGCAGGCCGAGCTCCAAAAGTCCGCCGAAGAGCTGTTCACGAAGCGGGCACAGAAAACACAAATCAACAAAGCGGTTGCGGAGTTGAAGGTGGCGGCCGCGGCGGTCAAGCAGTCCCTGCTGCTGGTCAGCGGATACAAGCAATTGCGGGATTCGGTGGAAGAGGCCGAGGAGCAATCGCGGAAACTGGAGAAGGCGATCGGCGATGCGAGTCTCGAAGAGCAACGGCTGCGACGCTTGCAGCAAGCCTTTCCGCTGGTGGCCAAGCGCCAGCAGCGCATCGAGCAATTGAAACAACACGAGGGCAGCCGGACGCTGCCGGCGGATTTTGCGGATCGGTATCGAAGCGCTCACGACGAGCTGCGGCGGAGCGATTCCGAGATTGCGTCGCAGACGCGGGACATCGAAGGCTTGCAGGCGAAGATCGACGCGACGCCGGTGGCGCTGGGGATACTGGAGCGCGAGAGCGAAATCGATCTGCTGTATCAACAGTCGGGCGCGGTAAAGAAGGGCGTGGACGACCGTGTGCGCCGTCAGCAGACGCTGGAAATGACCCGTGCGGACGCTGCCGCCCTGCTGGACTCCATCGGTGTGCGGATGGCGCTGGAAGACGCCGCTAAACTCAGAATTCCGGATCCTGCGCAGAAGCGCATCTTCACCCTGAGCACGAGCAAGAAGGCAGTGGATCAGGGCGTGGAGGCCGGCATTCGGGACTTGGAGAAAGCCCGCGAGGAACAGCGTAAAGCGAACCAGGAGTTGACTGGACTTGCAGTGGCAGTGGACACGGGCGATTTGGAGGAGGCGCTCGCCATGGCGCCTCCCGGCCGCGACCTGGAGGCCGAGCATTCCCGCCTGTCGAACGAGGCGACTGCCGCCAAGATCGAACTGGAGCGCAGCGTCTCAGCCTTGCCGGATTGGAACGGCACACTGGAGCAGTTGGCGGCAGCGCCGGCGCCGCTGCCCGAAACCATCGCGGAATTTCAGAACAGTTTCCTGCAGCAGTCAGCCGAGGAAAAACGACTGCTTGCCGAAAGGGCGCGCCTCCAGGCCGAGCGGGATCGGTGCGAACGCGATCTGCGGAAGATCGCACAGGAACAGGAAGTCCCCACCGAGCAGGATCTGGGTTCCATCCGAACCAGCCGCGATTCCCAGTGGCAGACCATCCGAACGGCGTGGCTGGAAGCGATTGCCGTGGACGGCCCGGGGCTCGCCTCGTCGTTCGAAACTTCGGTGCTGACCAGCGACCAGATTGCAGATCGGTTGCGGCGTGAAGCCGCGCGTGTCAGCGAAAAGGCCGCGCTGCTGGTGAGCCTGGAGCGCCTGGAAGAACAGTCGGCCACTTTGGAGTTGCAGATTGAGGCGGGGCAGCGAGGGGCCGCGGAGCTGCAGAAGAAATGGGAATCGCGCTGGAGCGCAACCGCCGTATCGCCACGCACACCGCTGGAAATGCAGAGCTGGCTGCGCCAGCGCGATCTGATCCTGGCGAACACCAGCGAACTGCGGAAGCGCCAGGCGGAGGTGGCCGGTCTTGAGGAATCCATTCTCGCCATTCGACAGGCGTTGACTTCGAAACTGGAAGCGATTGGCGGCGTCGCGGTCGATGCCGGCACGCCGCTGGCGGCGCTCGCCGCACAAGCCAGGCGCGCAGTTTTCCGGCAGGCCGAACTGCGGCAACGAAAAGGCGCCTTGCAGGCCGACGTGCAGAGATCCGTACGGGAAATCGCGGACCTCGAAGATCGCCTTAAGGCTGCCAACAGTGCGCTTTCCATTTGGAAAGGCGAGTGGAGCGAAGCCACGGAGAAACTGCCGGTCCGGCGCGATGCCTCGCCGGAAGAGGTTCAGGTAGTGCTGGAGCGGATCACTTCGCTAATGGCGAAAATCGATGAGATTGGAAAGCTGGAGGACCGCATCGCCAAGCTGACGAAGGATGAGGCTGAGTTCCGCTTGCAGGTGACCAGCCTGGTGGCATCCGCACGGCTTGAGATCCCGGTGGAGAATCCATTTGCCGCGATTATTAAGTTGAACGCCGAACTCCAACAAAACCGCACCAACCGGGATCTCCTCAAGACGTTCGTGAAGCAATCGGAGGACAAGCAGAAACTTCTCGCACACTCGCGGGATAAGGCTGCAGCTTGCAACGCTCTGCTCGTGGATCTGTGCAAAGAGGCAGGCGCGGCGGATCCGGATAGTTTGCCGGATTGCATCGGGAAAGCCGCGGAGAAACGCAGGATCGGTGGCGAATTGTCGGAACTGGAAGACAACCTGACCAGTTTTGCCGGAAGAGAGACGATTGCCCAGTTGGTGGTCGATCTCGACGCGCTCAATCTCGATGAACTACCGAACCGGATTGCCCAACTCCAGCAGCAAATGGAGGCATTAGGGAAGCAGAAGGCCGATAGCGACCAGACGCTCGGCGCATCACGACTGGAACTGAAGCAGAAAGAAGACGCCGATTCGGTGGGCCAGGCGGCCGAAGACGTAGAGCACCTGCGCAGCAGAATCGGGAACCTCACCGACGAGTATGTTCGTCTGCGGCTGGCCTCTCGCATTCTGGCGAACGCCGTGGAACGTTACCGCGACAAGAACCAGGGTCCGTTGTTGAAGACCGCGGCCAAGCTATTCCGCCAACTGACTGACGATTCCTTTGAAGACCTGCGAGTCGATTGGAATGACCAGGGCGAAGCCGAGTTAATGGGGATTCGCGGCGCTAACCAGAAGCAAGTCGGCGTCGAAGGTATGAGTGAAGCGACGCGGGATCAGCTTTTCCTCGCCCTGCGCCTGGCCTATGTGGTGAACTACTGCGATGCGCACGGGCCGGTTCCCTTCATCGCGGATGACGTGCTGATGACCTTCGACGATGCGCGCGCCACGGCCGCGCTCAGAGCGCTGGAGACGCTGTCGAATCACACGCAGGTTCTCCTGTTCACGCACCACCGGCACCATCTGGATCTGGCTACCTCGGGGCTGACGCCGGCCGCTTACCGTGTCCACAATCTGGGTTGATTCAACCGCGCGCTGCCATGGCTTATCATTATCTGTGGCTGGAGGCCCCACATGTTTTTGGTCCATTGGATCGTCAACTGGCTGCTGAGCGCGCTGGCGCTTTGGCTGGTGGCACAGATCATCCCCGGAATTCAGATCCGCAATTTCAAAACCGCCCTGCTGGCCACCGTGGTGATCGCGCTGGTTGACATCACCATCGGGCCGATTCTGCGATTCATCGCGTTTCCGATCACCTTTCTGACCCTGGGCCTGTTCCGCCTGGTCTTGAATGCCGTCCTCTTGAAACTGGCGTCGATGTTCACGCCGGGCTTTCGGATCGACGGGTTCCTCAATGCTTTGCTTGGCTCGCTGGTGCTGACCGTCCTGGATATCGTTTTGCGCCGCGCAGCCTGGGCTACTCTATAAACGTGCTTGCGCCCTCGAATCCCGCCGAATTGGCCGAAGCGCTGCGCGATGCCGCCGCAGCCGGCCGCACTATCTCGCTCGCCGGGAATTCCACCAAACGCCGCATGGCCGGACCGGTGGAACCCGCCGATGTGGCGCTGACCACGCTGTCGCTGCGCGGCGTCCTGCAATACGAACCGCGCGATCTCACCATCAGCGTGGCCGCCGGATTGAGCTGGTGCGAGTTCACCCACGTGCTGGCGGAAAACCGCCAGATGGTGCCGCTCGACCCTCCCTTTGCCGATGGCGCCACCGTGGGCGGCGTGATCTCCGCCAACTGCAGCGGGCCCCGGCGGCGGCTTTACGGCACGGCGCGCGATCTGGTGATCGGCATGACGTTCGCCACCCTCGAAGGCAAGCTGGTGAAATCGGGCGGGATGGTGGTCAAGAATGTCGCCGGCCTGGACATGGCGAAGCTGATGATCGGGTCCTTCGGTACGCTGGCCGCCATCGCGGTGGTGAATTTCAAACTACAGCCGATGCCCGAAGTGGAACGCAGCTTTCTCCTGCCTTTCGATTCGCTGGCCGCCGCCATCGCGGCGCGCAAGGCGATCCTCAACGGCCAGTTGCAGCCGGCCGCGATCGACCTGCTAAACCCGGCCGCCGCCCGGACGCTGGGCAACTCCTCATGGTTGCTGGCGCTGCGCGCCGGCGGCAACGCGGCCGCCGTCCAACGCTACGAGCGCGAATTCGCCAACTTCACCGATGGCCTGGCATTCGAGGATGAGCGCCAGCAGACTCTCTGGCGCCACGTGGAAGACTTCACGCCGCAGTTCCTGGCGGCGCACGAGGATGGCGCGGTCGTGCGCGCTTCGTGTACCCTGAAAGACACGGAAGCGGTCATGCAGTCGTTCCCCGGTCCGGCGGTGGCGCGCGCGGGCTCGGGCGTCTGCTATGGCTATTTCGAGCGGGCGCAAGGCGCCGCGGACTGGCTGGGGGGAGCGCATGGGTCCGGCTCGAAGGCAGTCATCGAGTTCGCGCCCGAGGGGTGCCGGCGAAAGCTCGATCTCTGGCCTTCCCCCGGCGCCGATTTTGAAATCATGCAACGGGTCAAGCATCTGTTTGATCCGCGGAACCTTTTGAACCGTGGCCGACTTTACCGTCTTATCTGAAGAGACCGATTTGGGACCCAGGCAGTTCGACCTGGACCGCTGCGTACATTGCGGCCTGTGCCTGAATGCCTGCCCCACCTATCGCGAACTCGGCCTCGAAATGGATTCGCCGCGCGGCCGCATCTATCAGATGGTCCAGGTGGCCAACGGCGCGGCCATCAGCGACTCCTACCGCGAACACATCGGGCTCTGCCTGGCCTGCCGCGGCTGCGAATCGGCCTGCCCGTCGGGCGTGCCCTACGGCCGCATGGTGGAAGATGCGCGCGCGGAACTGGAAGCGCACACCCACCGCGGCTGGTTCGCGCGCAGACTGCGGCGCCTGGTATTCGTGCACCTGCTGCCATCGCGCGGAGCCCTCTCGGTGGCCGGCACGCTGCTCTACCTTTTCGAGGTCAGCGGCCTCAAGACGCTGGTGCGCGGCCTGGGACAGTTGAAGCTGCTGGGCCCACTGTGCGATCTGCAACAGCTCACACCGTCGGCCGAGCCGCCGTTCTTCTTCAGCCAGATCGGCCGCACGTTTCCGCCGGAAGGCGAGCGCCGGCATCGCGTGGCGTTTCTCGCCGGGTGCATCGCCAATGTGAGTTTCGCGCGGCTGAATGAGGCCACGGTACGGGTCTTGCAGCGCAACGGCTGCGAGGTGGTGGTGCCGGAGGGCCAGGGCTGTTGCGGCGCGCTGCATCTGCATGCCGGGATGCGCGGCGAGGCGCGCAAACTGGCCTGCCGCAACATCGACGCCATGCTGGGCGGCGGCTTTGACGCCATCATCACCAACGCCGCGGGCTGCGGATCCACGCTCAAGGAGTACGGCGAGTTGCTCGAAGACCTGCCCGAGTACGCGGAAAAGGCGCGCCGGTTTGCCGGCTCGATGCGCGATATCACGGAGTTCCTCGGTTCGCTCGAACTGAACCCCAATCTCGGCCGCGTGGACGCCGTGGTGACGTACCAGGATTCCTGCCATCTGGCTCACGGCCAGCACATCCGTCAAGCGCCGCGCCAGTTGCTGGGCGCGATACCGGGAGTGACCTTGCGCGAGATGCCCGGCGCCGATATCTGCTGCGGCAGCGCCGGCATCTACAATGTGGTCGAGAACGAGATGGCCATGCAGATTCTCAAGCACAAGATGGAAGCGGTGAATGGCACGCACGCGGAGATCATCGCCACCGCCAACCCCGGCTGCATGCTGCAGCTTCAGGCGGGGGTCAGATTGCACGGCAGCGGCCAGCGCGTGATGCACGTGGTGGAAGTGCTGGATCGGGCGTATAGGAACGCGAAGTAGGGCGGCATCCTAGACGTTTTCGGGATTTGAGAGGACAAGCTGCGCATGCTGCTATCCATTCATTTCTTCGTGGGCAGCGACGATTTTCATGCGGCTTAGCCCGAAGGGCGAAAGAGAGTAGCCCAGTGCGCCAGCACTGGGAGAACGACGGTCCCGCCTCAGCCCCGGAACGGGGCGGCAGAGCCCACGCGTCGGCCCCTTCTTTCGCCCCGTTCCGGGGCTGGCCAGCGCTCTCACCTGCTACCCACGGCGGTGCGCCGTGGGCTACTATCTTTCGCCCTTCGGGCTCTGCGCGCTGTCCAGATCGATTTCCCCGATCTTCGGGAGCTTTGACCCGCACCAGGGACAGAAGCCGATTTCGATGACCGACGATCCGCCATCATGGACGATCAGACCGTATCCAGTCCGAACGAGGCCGATCAGAGCATTGGGGCAGTCAAACCAAGACTCATGGACATCACACTTCTGGGTCAGATCGTAATCCATTCGGTCACAGCAGCGTACTTTGTCCGGCATTGGTCCTATGCCACCCGCTCCTGATCCTTATACTGCAATTGATATAACTTCCAGTAGATGCCGCGCTGCGCCAGGAGTTCCTGGTGCGTCCCGCTCTCCCGCAGCTTGCCTTTGTGCATCACCAGAATGCGGTCGGCGCGTTGGATGGTGGAGAGGCGGTGCGCAATCACCACCGACGTGCGGCCTTCCACCATCCGGTTGAGCGCGTCGCGCACGCGGAATTCGGTCTCCGTATCCACGCTCGAAGTGGCTTCGTCCAGGATCAGGTATCGCGGATTGTGCGCCAGGGCGCGCGCGAAGCCGATCAACTGCTTTTGCCCGGTGGACAGTCCGCTGCCGCGCTCGCGGATGGAGTGGCCGAAGCCCTCCGGCAAGCCGCGGATGAAGTCCATCAGATTGACCTGTTCGGCGGCCGCTTCCACGGCGTCGTCGCGGATGCCCTCCGTGCCCAGCCGGATGTTCTCCGCCAGCGTGCCGGTGAACAGGTAGGGGTCCTGCAAAACCACGCCGAACATGCGCCGCAGTTCCAGCGGGTCGAAGGCGCGCACGTCCACGCCGCCTACCCGGATGCTGCCCCGCTGCACGTCGTAGAAGCGCAGAAGGAGGCTGATCAGCGTGGTCTTGCCCGCTCCGGTATGGCCCACCACCGCGATGGTTTCCCCGGGAGCGATGGTGAAACTCACGTCGCGCAGCACCCAGTCTTCGCTCTGGTACGCGAACCACACGTGGTCGAACTCGATCGGCGAAATCGTCTCCGGAGCGGGATCCGGCGACGCGGGGGCCACCACCTCGGGGACGGTATCCAGTAATTTGAAGATGCGCTCCGAGGAGGCCATCGCCGATTGCAGAATGTTGTATTTCTCGCTCATGTCCTGAATCGGACGAAAGAAGCGCAATCCGTATTGCAGGAAGGCCGCGACCACGCCCAGCGACAGGGCGCCGGCCTGTACGCGGAAGCCGCCATAGGTCAGAATACCGGCCAGCGCCAGCATCGAAATAAACTCCACCACCGGGTAGAACCAGCCGTACGCCGTGATCGCATCCTTGAAGGCGATCATGTGCTGGCGGTTCACCGCTTCGAACTCCCGGCCGGCGCGGCGCTCCCGATTGAAGAGTTGCAGCACCACGATCCCCGTGATGTGCTCCTGCAAGTAGGAGTTGATCTTGGCGATGGCCACGCGGATTCGCCGGTAGCTCTCGGTCACGCTCCGCCGGAAAACCACCGTGGTCAGAATCACGAAGGGCATGGCGGCGAGCATGATTGCCGTCAGCACCGGGCTGAAGGTGAACATGATGCCCAGGATGAAGACCAGCACCAGCACGTCGCCCAGAATAGTCACCAGTCCCGAGGCGAAGAGATCGTTCAGCACGTCGACGTCGCTGGTCACGCGAGTCACCAGGCGGCCCACCGGATTGCGGTCGTAGAATGCCAGGTCGAGATCCTGCAGGTGCTGCATGAGTTGCCGGCGCAGATCGAACATGGCGAGTTGGCCGGTGTACTGCATCAGGTACGTCTGCACGAACTCGCAGACGAAGCTGCCGGCCAGCACCGCCAGGTAGAGCAGTCCGATGCGCGCCAGGCCGCTGGCCGCGCCGGCGGGCAAAAAGCGGGCGAGAAAGCCGGGCATCTGCCCCGCGGCGGGGGCGATGTAGCGGTCCACCGCGGTTCGCGTCAACAGCGGTCCCAGCACTTGCAGAGCGGACTGGGCCAGCAGGAACACCAGCGAAATCGCGATCCGCATGCGGTAGGGGCGCATGTAACCCAGCAGGCGGCGCATCAGCCGCCCATCGTATGCTTTGCCGAGAACTTCTTCTTCCACTCTTTCCAGTCTAACGGGGTTGTGGGACAGACCATCGCCGTTGGTGGTCTGTCAACCCTCGGCCGCGCGGCTTGGCAGGGTTGGTATGATAGGCATGAGTTCGTCTGTAAAGCTCCTATGACGCCGGTGTTGGAAACTCCATCGAAAAACAAGTTGCCGTGGACGGGTATCGCCTGGTTCGGCGTGCTGCTCGTCGCCTGCTATGCGCCGGTATTGAAGGCGCTGGTCCGCCAATGGAACAACGATCCCGACATGGGCCACGGGTTTTTCGTCCCGCTGATCGCCGGTTTCATCATCTGGCAGCGCCGCGAGGAATTGGCCGCGATCCAGCCGGAGCCCAACTGGTGGGGACTGCTGGTGGTTGCCTGGGGCGGGCTCCAACTGATGCTCGCCACCTTGGGCGCCGAGCTGTTTACAGCGCGCATGTCGTTCGTCGTCACGCTGATCGGCGTCGTCTGGACGCTGGGCGGCACCGTCATGCTGAAGAAGCTCGCGTTTCCGCTCTTTCTGCTCTTTTTCATGCTCCCGATTCCCGCGGTGATCTATAGCGCGGCCACCTTCAAGCTGCAGATTCTGGCCAGCCAGCTTGCCGATGGCGCGCTCACCGTGCTCTCCATCCCGGTGTTGCGCGAAGGCAACGTTCTGGAATTGCCGAATCAAAGGCTCTCCGTGGTGGATGCCTGTAGCGGCATCCGTTCCCTGCTCTCATTGACGTTTCTTTCCCTGGTGTACGGCTACTTTTTCGAGCGCAAGACGTGGGTGCGTGTGGTTCTGTTCTTCTCCACCATTCCCATCGCCATCATTGCCAACGCCAGCCGCGTCACCATGACGGGCATCATAACCCAGGTGAAACCGGAACTCGCCGAAGGGTTTTTTCATGAAGCCGAGGGCTGGGTGATCTTCATGGTGGCACTGTGCATCCTGATCGTCTGGCACCAGATGCTGATGCGTGGATCGAATTTCGTGGCAGCCAGGAGGAGCCGGTGAACTTTCTGAACAACAAGTACGCCCGTATTGTGACCGTCATCCTGATCCTCCAGGGTAGTGTGTTTTACGCCGTCGCGTTGCGTTCCGAAAACTCTCCGGCGCCCGCTCCCCTGGCCAGTTTCCCCACCGATATCGCCGGCTGGCAGATGTACAAGGACGTCAAGATTGAGCAGGACACGCTGGATGTTCTGAAGGCCGACGACACGCTGAACCGGATCTATCTCAGTCCCGCGCGCAACGCCAACGCCTACTTATTTATCGCGTTCTTCAAGACGCAGCGCACCGGACAGGCTCCCCACTCGCCGAAGAATTGCCTGCCGGGAAACGGTTATGAGCCAATCGAGTCCGGGCCGATTACGATCGCGATTCCGGGGCGGGCCCAACCGGTCGAAGTCAACCGGTATCTTACCGCCCGCGGTGACGAGAAGAGCGTGACGTTGTACTGGTATCAGAGCCACGACCGCATCATCGCCGGTGAATTCGCCGCCAAGTTCTGGTTGATCGCCGACTCCATCCGGTACCACCGCAGCGACACCTCGCTGGTCAAGATCGTGGTGCCGGTTCGCGATGGCGATGCCGACGCCGCCACCAAGACGGCGGTCGATTTCGTGAAGGCTGTGTTTTCCCCTCTGGCGCGGCAGTTGCCGGCGTAACCCCAAAAGAAATCTGGCCACAGATGAACACCGATGAACACGGATAAAACGATTTTGCGCGATCTGTGTTCATCGGTGGCCGATATGTGATCTTGTTGCTTTCCTACCTTGGGTGGGTGAATTCGTTGGCGTGGGGGATCAGCCGGAAGTAGATCTCGCTGGAGAGATCCGTGCGCCAGTAGCCCGCCCACTGCGCCATGCCGCAGATACCCAGGAACAGTACCGCCACGCCCGCCGCCATCGCCCAGGCAGGCACGCGGCGGCGGCGCGGCGCCACCATCATCAACGCCCCCGCCGCCGGGCACTCCGCCACGCACTCCAGGCAGCCGGTACACTCCGCCGACCGGATGGCGATGAGCTTGTCCACCGGGAGCGCCGCGGGACACGCTTTGGCGCACTTGCCGCAGTCGATGCACAGCGACGTCTCGCGCCGGATGCGTAGCGGGCTCGCCAGGGAGACCACTCCCATCAAGGCGCCGTACGGGCACAGGTAGCGGCACCAGAAATTCTGCACGAACACCGAAGCCACCACCAGCAGCGCCACCACCGTGCCGCCGGTCAGGCCCAGGAAGCGGAAGAAGTTGAGCATCTGCACGTCG
>Ga0208716_1000454_pt1 | contig 17346 bp, 11 predicted proteins | sample NGESurdeep092012_8_FD_184482 | JGI IMG/M metagenome (GOLD analysis project Ga0208716, IMG submission 184482) | Arctic peat soil microbial communities from Barrow, Alaska - NGEE Surface sample 415-3 deep-092012 (SPAdes) | ecosystem: Environmental > Terrestrial > Soil > Wetlands > Peat ...
CGCTGCCAGTCCTGTCTGTCCCCGGGTTCGGAGCCCACTCCCCGCGGTGGTTTTCCCTTGACCTGCGGTACGCCGATCAACGAGAATCAGCCTGTCGTGAGATTGAAATCATTCCTGATCGCCTGCCTGTGGGCCATCCCGGCAATCGCCGGTGAAGGCTTGTGGCCATACAACCAATTCCCCAAAGATAGCGTAAAACAGAAGCACGCTTTTGAGGTCGAGCCCGCGTTTCTGGATCGCCTCCGCCTGGCCTCCGTAAAACTGGCCGGCGGCTCGGGCTCTTTCGTCTCGCCCACGGGCTTGCTCCTTACTACCCGCCAGTTGGCGGCGGACTGCCTGTCCGGCCTCAGCACCCCCCAGCACGATTACTTTCGCGACGGGTTCCAGGCGGCCGGCCAAGCGGCGGAACTGCCATGCCCCGGCATGGAAGCCAGCGTCCTCCTGAAGATCGAAGACGCGAGCGAGCCCGTGAAAGCCGCCGGCGCCACGCTCGCCCTGCGCAACGCCGCCATCACCCGCATCGAAAAGGAGTGCGCTGCCAAATCCGGTAATGTCTGCTCCGTGGTCCGCCTGTTTTCCGGCGGGCGCTACGATCTTTACCAGTACCGCCGCTACGGCGACCTGCGCCTGGTCTTCGCTCCGGAATACGCTATCGCCTTCTTCGGCCGCGAGCGCGACAGCATCTCCTATCTCCGCTACGGCCTCAATATCGCGTTTCTGCGCGCCTACGAAAACGGCAAACCGGCCGCCACTCCGGGCTACCTGAAGTGGAGCGTGGAAGGCGTCAAGGAGGGTGACCTGGTGTTCCTGGGCGGCAATCCCGGCCCCACCGGACGCCTCTCCACCGCCTCGCAACTCACCTTTCTGCGCGACACCGCGCTCCCCCTGCGCCTCACCCGCCTGCAACCCCGCGTCCAGCAGTTGAACGCCTTCGCCGCCTCTAGTGTTGACAACTTGCGCGCCGCGCAGTCCACTCTCAGCCGCCTGCTCACCGAGTACAAAACCGACGCCGGCAAGCTGATCGGCCTGCGCGACGACCGGCTGGTGACGCGCAAGACCGCCTTCGAAGGCAAGATCCGCCGCGCCGTCGAGGGCAATGCCAAACTCGGCGCCGAAGCCGGCAAGGTGTGGGACGAGATCACCGCCGCCTACCGTAAGTGGCGGCCGCTCGACAAGCCGTACGAGATCCTGGAAGGTTCCGCCGCGCCTGGATCGCGCCTCTTCCGCATGGCCCGCCAGATCGTCCGCTCCGAACCGCTCGACGATTCCGGCGACGCCGTCAACGCGGAGCTGGAGACCATGATGCTCACCCAGTACCTGACGGAGTTGGCCGGCCTGGGCCTGGGTGAGAAGGAGTTGCCGCTCAAGCCGATCCTGGCCGGCGCCACTCCCGCTGTGGCGGCGGAAAGAATGGTGAAGGCCAGCAAACTGAAGGATGCCGCCGGGCGCAAGAGCCTGGCCGCCAATCGCGACGCGGCCCTCAAATCGGGAGACCCGGTAATCGCGCTCGCCGCCGCCATCGATGCCCCCGCGCTGCGCCTGCGCAAACAGCATGACGACATCATCGGCACGCTCGAAGTCTCGGCCACCGAAAAGATCGCCCAGTTCCGCCTCAAACTGTTCGGCGCCGCCGATTACCCCGATGGCACCGGCACCCCGCGCGTCGAGTTCGGCGTGGTCAAGGGCTATACCGACCGCGCCGCCGTTGCCCAGCCCTACGCCGCCACCTTCAGCGGCCTCTACTACCGCAAGGACAACGAAGGCCCGTGGCAGGTGCCCCAACGCTGGATCGACGCCCGCGAGACGCTGAATCCCGTGACGCCGCTCAACTTCGTGAGCACCGCCGATATCGGCGGCGGCGACTACGGTAGCGCCGCCATCAACCAGCGCGGCGAGCTCGTCGGCGTCACCTTCGACGGCAATCTGGAGAGCCTCCCCGTGACGTACCTCTACAGCGACGAACAGGCCCGCGCGGTCCACGTCGATGTGCGCGGCATCGTGGAAGCCCTGGATCGCGTCTATAAGGCGGCCGACTTACTCAAAGAGTTAGGTGCCGGACAAGAAGAGCCGGCCCGCTCTAGACCTTCCAATGCCATCGGCCTTGTACGAAACCTGACAAACAGGAGAAGCTCGCCAAGGCCCGATCTACCACCCTCCGCGTGAACTCGATTACTGATACACTCGTCAAATAGGCGTCTCACCGCGCCGTGGCGCGGTGTTGGCCGCTAGCCTCAAAAGATATTCGGTGCTGTTCTTCCTTTGGGCCTATGAATCGCCGTAAACCGGAAACGCTCGCCGAGACGAATTCGTTCACGTGGGGTGGGGAATTGCCACTCTGGCACGTGCTCTGCGTGGTTCTGGCCGCGTTTGTGATTGGCGCGGCGCTCTACTCTTCGGCATTGAACGGACGGTTCGTGTTCGATGACGAGGGACTTCCGTTTCGACGTGGAATCCAGGACGACTCTCTGTCGGTCTGGGTCGGCGGCGTCCGTCCGCTCCTGATGTTCTCGTATTGGCTGAATTACAGCATATCGGGCCAGGACCCTTACAGCTATCACGTGCTCAACCTGCTCATTCATGCGATCAACACTGGTCTCGTGTTCATGGTGCTGTTTCGTTTGCTGTCGCTTGCCGGGTGGGAGAGGGCGAAGCGCCAGGCGGCTGCCGTGGTCGGCGCGGCGGTATTTCTCGTCCATCCGATCGCGACGGAGTCCGTGAGTTACATAGCAGGCCGTTCGGAAAGTTTGGCAGCGCTTTTCATGCTGCTGACGTACGTCGTGTTCCTGGGCCGGTATCCCGAGGCCATATCGTGGAAGCGATCTCTGATCGTTCTCGCGCTATTCGGCATGGGGGCTGCGACGAAAGAAAACGCGGTCGGGTTCGCCGGAATTCTGCTACTCACCGATCTCTCTTGGCCGCGGGCGTTCTCCACCGAAGGCTTTCGCCGAAACCATAGGCTATACCTCCTGATGGCTCCGGCTGTTGGTGTTGCGGGAATGCTAGTCGCCCGCGTGCTGACGGGCGCCGAATCGGCGGGCTTTTCGTTCAAGGAATTCACTTGGTATCAGTATGCATTCACGCAAGCGCGGGCGATTTTCGCGTATGTTCGACTGGCCGTGATCCCCCTCGGCCAGTCTCTGGATCATGATTTTCCAATCTCCCACACGATTACCGAGCACGGTGCAATCTTCTATCTGGCACTACTGGGGGCGCTGGTCGGCGTGGCAGTTGTGTTCCGACAACGCTATTCGCTAGCCTGCTTCGGGTTTCTCATGTTTCTGATCCTGCTCGCTCCGACCTCGTCAATCATCCCAATCGCGGACCCATTGGTGGAGCGACGGCTCTACTTACCGATGGTCGGTCTCATCTTGGTTGGGTGCGAGTTCGCGAACCGCGTGCGGCGGCCCAAGAGTGTCGTCTTGCTAATTGCAATAACGCTGGTGATCTTCGCTCTGCTTTGCTTTGAGCGCAACCAATTGTGGGCCACGCCGGAGCAGTTGTGGGCGATGGCAGCGCTGGAGTCCAAAAGCAAGGGCCGGCCATACGCGCATCTGGCGGATATCCTGATCGCCGACAACCGTTGCGCCGATGCTATACCGTATCTTGAACGGGGCGAGCGATTGATGCCGCACGACTTTTTCATCGAAGTCGCTTGGGGAAGGGTATTGGAGTGCATGGGAAGGCGGGAAGACGCGCTCAAGCGGTTGCAGCGAGCTTCCAAAATTGTAGATAACTCGACCGTCTCTCAGTGGATCGGCCTGCTGTACGGCGAAATGGGAAGAACGCAAGAGGCTGGCGTGGCGCTGCAAAGGGCCGTGCAGCTTGGCCCTCGTGATACTGCCGCCCGCAGCGCGTTGGGGCTCTGGTACGAATCGACGGGGAATGCAGCCGAGGCGGAAAGGCAATACCGGAAAGCCCTGGCCATCGACAGGCACAACTCGGAGGCGCAGTTCGGACTCGCGAGGATCCGGAGACTGACGGGCCGGTGCACGCCAATGAAGGAGCCGGCTTCTGCTTGGGCGGGATGTACGCCTGACAATATCCGCGCCCAGGCTTCGGCGTTGGGAATGCCGCCGTTGACGGTTTCGGGATCGCTCTGGTTCAACACGTCCACGTAGTGGCGGAAGCCCCCGGCGCGCAGCGGACCGGGCGGGTCCGCGCCGTACGCTAGGGCGAGGAAGAGCACGCCCGCGCACAGCAGCAGTCCCAGCATGGATCGGCCGGTCACACGTTCGCCGGCGCTGGATGGACCCACGGATTGCGATAGGGGCGCAGCAGCAGGCGGTTGGCCTCGTCGCCGCCGGTCACGCGCCCCGCCTTTTCGTCCCAGGCGAGCGTGCGCCCCAGCTTCATCGACAGATTGGCCAGAATGCAGCTCGCGGTGGAGATATGACCTTGCTCGATATCCGCACCCGGTGGCGATAGCGTTCAACATATCCTTCATGTGGCCGCGAATGGCGGGGGCGCAGTGCTTTTCCAGGTCCTTCTCGGTTTTGTCCTCGGGATACTGCTCCAGCTCGTAGGTGACGTCCTTGTGGATCGCGGGTTCGGTCTCACCGATGGGCGTGAAATCGTAGCGATACACGGGCGACTACGGCAGCGCCGCCATCAACCAGCGCGGCGAGCTCGTCGTCGTCACCTTCGACGGCAATCTGGAAAGCCTCCCCGTGACTTACCTCTACAGCGACGAACAGGCCCGCGCGGTCCACGTCGATGTGCGCGGCATCGTGGAAGCGCTGGATCGCGTGTATAAGGCGGCCGACTTACTCAAAGAGTTAGTGCCCGCCCCCGATCCTCACTCCGTCCAACGACTCCGCGTTGCTGAACTTCGACCAGTTGAAGCCGTAGAAGGCAACAAACGCGAAGCAGAACATCGGCACGATAAAGCCGCGCGACATATCCCATTTGTCGGCGACGGCGCCCATCAGTTTGGGCAGGATGGCGCCGCCCATGATTGCCATGACGATAAAGGCCGATGCCTTTTTCGCCCGCGCGCCCAGGCCGAAAATCCCCAACGCAAAGATGGTCGGGAACATGATGGACATGAAGAAGTAGCTCAGGAACACGCAAAGCACACTCAGCCAGCCCAGCTTGCAGAAGATCAGCAGCATGGTGGCCACGTTCGCCAACGCGTACAGACCGAGAACCTTGTGCGCGGGGAATTTCTTCACGATGCCGGCGCCCGTAAATCGCCCCACCAGGAAACACAAAGAGCCCAGCGACGCCAGATTCGCAGCGCCTTTGTTGCTGACCCCGAGCACGCCGGTCTTGCCGGTCTCGAACCAACCCAGCAGCCACTTGTGCAGCCAGCCGGAATGGGCGGCCAGGTTGTTCAAGCCCGAATTCCAGGACGCGGGAATGGCGGGAACTTCCGCCGTCATGTAGTTGATGAAGAAACTGAAAATGCCGGCCTGCGCCGCCACGTAGAAGAACTGCGCCGCCACCGCCATCACAAAATGCGGGTGCGACCAGATGGAATGCGAAATCCCCGGAGCGGCGTCTTCCAGGTGGTAGTCATCCTGCGACTTGATGTCCGGCACGTTGGCAAAGTAAAAAATCACCGCGATCACGATCACCACCACGGCCACTCCCACGTAGGGAATGTAAAGCGTCTCGCTGCCAGTGCTCTTCCCCGCGGCGTTCGTCGAATAGAAAAACATGCTGCCCACGACCGGGCCGAATATCCAGCCGACGCCGTTGCAGGATTGCGCCAGATTGATGCGCGTGGCCGCGTAGGTTTTGGGGCCCAGCACCGTCGTGTATGGATTGGCGATCGTCTCCAGAAACGTCAGGCCGGTGGCGATCAGGCATACGCCCGCCAGGAAGGCCACAAACGCGGTGGTGGGGGATACCGTTCCTTCGTGCACCATGGCATTGATATGCGTCGCCGGGATGAACCAGAATCCACCGGCGGCGACAATCAGCAGCCCCGTGATGATCCCGCCCTTATATCCCAGTTTGCTCGCCAGCCACCCCGCCGGCATCGACATCAGGAAGTAGCCCAGGTAGTGCGCGAACTGCACCCAGGCGGACTGCGATTTGTTGAGCCCCAGTTCCTCCTGGAAGTGCTTGTCCATCACGTCGATCATCCCGTTGCAGAATCCCCAAAGGAGAAACAACGAGCTCACCAGGATGAACGTGAACATCAGGTTCTTCCCGTCATCGCCTGCGAAGAGGCCCTTCTTGGTCGGATTGCTCATGGTGGTTGGCAATGATTTTAACAGGAAGTGGGACAGGCCTCCTGGCCTGTCGAGGACAGGCCAGGAGGCCTGTCCTACAGCACGTGGTAGTACCCGCCGCGCTCCAGCACTTCCACCGGAACGCCGAACAACCCGCCCAGCGCGCCCGCCTCCAGCACCCGCTCCTTGGGGCCATCCAGCACCACGCGGCCCTCGCGGATCAGCACCACGCGCCGCATCTCCGGGATGATGTCCGGCAGGTGGTGCGTCACCATCAGGATGCTGATGCCGTTGCGCGCCAGTTTGCGCAGCACTTCGCGCAGTTCCCATGTGGCGCGTAAATCCAGGCTGGTGGTGGGTTCGTCCAGCACCAGCGCCCGCGGATCGTGCACCAGTGCCCGGGCGATCAGGATGCGGCGCGCCTCGCCGCTCGACATTTCATTGGTATGGCGCGCCGCCAGGTGCGAAATCTCGAGCAGTTCCATCACCTCGCGCGTCTTGCGCTCCATCTCCCCCGTCACCGGGTGGTGCGGCCATATGCCCACGCTGCCGAAAAACCCGGAGAGCGCGATTTCGTAGCCCGAGTAGTCGCGCGTGCACATCTGCATCCAGTCGTTGGATACGATCCCGAGGTGATGCCGCAGGTCGAACAGGTGCCACTTGTCGCGCCCCAGAATGCGCAGCGCCCAGGGTTCGGCTTTCAGTACGGGGTACAGGTCGCGCGAGATCAGCTTGATCAGCGTCGACTTGCCGCACCCGTTGGGCCCCAGGATAGCCAGATGCTCGCCCTGAGCGACCGAGAGCGTGACACAGTCCAGCGCAATCCGCTCCTCGCGCCGTACCGTCACGTTTTCCAGTTCGATAAGGGGAATCAATTCTCTATTCTAATCGTGGACAGCATCGCGCTTCGAGAAATTCTCTTCAACGCAGAGACGCAGAGAACGCAGAGGAAGCCGCAGAGAAAACCGAACAGAAAACCGATCCGGCTGGTTCCGTGTGTTCTCTGCGCTTATCTCTGCGTTCTCTGCGTCTCTGCGTTGAATCTCATCCTTCAGATTCCACGAACTCCCGGAGTCAGTGACTAACCGAAATCACCCGCCCGTCCGGCCCCCGCAGCACCAGTTCCAGCGCCGGCATGCCGTTGGCGTGAGTCGAGCAGCTCAGGCACGGGTCGTATGCGCGCACTACCGCCGACACCCGATTCAACATGCCTTCCTTGAAATGCTCGCCGTCGATGAAGTGCTGCGCCACCTGCTTCACGCTTGCGTTGATCGCCAGGTTATTGTGACCCGTCGCCACGATCAGGTTCACCCATTTGATGGCGCCCTCTTCATCCACCTTATAGTGATGCAGCAACACGCCGCGCGGCGCTTCGATCATCCCCACGCCTTCGAGCGAGTTCACACTCGCCCGCGACCGCACATGCTTGCTCAGGATCTCGGGATCCCCCAGCAGCAGTTCGATCTTCTCTAAGCCGTGCACGAGTTCGATCAGGCGCGCGTAGTGGTAGTGGAACGCGCTGTGGACCATCGGGCCCGCGCGCTGGCGGAACTCGGCCAGTTCGCGATCGGCCACCGGAGTGCCGCACATGTCCACCACATTCAGCCGCGCCAGCGGGCCCACCCGGTAGACGCCGCCGGGGTAGCCGATGGGCTTGTAGTAAGGCGCCTTGAGGTAGGAATCGCGCAGCGAGGCCTCGCCGATGTACTGGGCGTAGTCGCGCGCGTGGATATCGCTGGCCACCGTGGCGCCCTCGGCATCGCGGAATTTCAGCAGTCCGTCGTACCATTGCAGGCCGCCGCCCGCGTCCACCAACCCAGCGTACATCGTGGGCGCGGAACCGAAATTGGCGATCTCCTCCTCAAATCGATCGAGTACGGTTTTGAAAAACGCGAGCGTGCGCTCGGCCAGCGCGCGCGCCGCCGGCAGTCCGGCGAGGATGCGGTCGCGCACCGCAATTTCGAGCGGGGCATTGACGCCGCCAGGGACGATCCACGAGGGATGCACGCGCTCTTGCGCCAGTCCCTGTATGATCTCCTGGCCGAACTTGCGCAGCGCCACGCCGGCGCGCGCCATCTCCGGATTCTCGTCGATCAGGCCGAAAATGTTGCGGTGCGCCGGATCGCTGTCGAAGCCCAGCAGCAGGTCGGGCGCGGAGAGGTGGAAAAAGCTCAAAGCGTGGCTCTGTACGAACTGCGCGCAGTGAATCAGCTCGCGCAGTTTTACCGCGGCGGGCGGCGGGGCCACGGCCATGATCGCGTCGCAGGCTTTGGCCGACGCCAGCAGATGGCTCACCGGGCAGATGCCGCAAATGCGCGCCGTGATCGAAGGCATCTCATAATATGGCCGGCCTTCGGTAAACTTTTCGAAACCGCGCACCTGGGTCACGTGAAAGTGGGTGTCGGTGACGTGCCCTGCATCGTCCAGGTAGATATCGATCTTGGCGTGCCCTTCGATGCGCGTGACGGGGTCGATGACGAGTTTTCTCATGGCATGGCTCCTACCCGAATTTCACTTTCGATGCCAGTTCCGGCATGCGGCCCTCCACCAACTCTCCCAGCGCGTAGGCGATCGCGGCGGGCGTTGGAGGACAGCCGGGGATATACAGGTCCACCTTGATCACTTCGTGGACCGGCACGGCCTGGCGCAAGAGCGCGGGGACTCCATCGACGGGGACTCCCTTGGTTGCCTGTGCGCCTTCCACATAGATGCGCTCCAGCATTTTGCGCGCCGGGTGCGAGTTGCGCATCGCCGGCACGTTGCCCGTCACCGCGCAATCGCCCAGCGCCACCACCAGCTTGCTCCACCGGCGGATGGTGTGCACCTTCTCCAGATCGTCCTGCGAACTGACCGCGCCTTCGATCAGCGTCACGTCCACCGCCTTGGGAAACTCCTGCGCATCCACCAGCGGGCCGTACACCACATCTACCCGCTTGGCGATCGCCACAATGGCTTCATCGATATCGAGCAGCGACATGTGGCAGCCGGAACAGCCGTCCAGCCACACCGTGGCAAGCCGGACCTTCTTCATGAATGACCTCCCCGCCTGGCGGTCAGGCGCGATACGTTGCGATCCTGTTTCACCATCTCCTCCACCGCGAACCCCTTCTCCGCCAGCGCCCCGGTGGGGCAGACCTGCACGCACTTGCCGCAGTTGGTGCAACTCGAGGATTGCGCCCACGGGCGGTTCATGTCGCAGACAATCATGCTGCGGATGCCGCGCGAACTGACGTCCCAGACGTGCGCGCCTTCCACCTCCGTGCATACCCGAACGCAACGCGTGCACAGGATGCAACGGTTGTGGTCCAGCACAAAGCGCGGATGAGACAAGTCCACCGCGAGCTTCGGGTACGCGTACGGATAGCGCACGCTGGTCACCCCCAGGCGCTGCGCCATCGATTGCAATTCGCAATGGTTGTTGGAAACGCAGACGGCGCACCGGTGATTGCGTTCGCTGAAAAGGAACTCGATCGCAATCCTCCGGTACTGCGTCAGTTTCTCGGAGTTGGTGGTGACACTCATGCCGTCCTGTACCGGAGTGGTGCAGGCGGGCAAGAGCCGGCCCACACCGGAGACCTCCACGATGCATAGGCGGCAGGCGCCCACCGAGGAAATGCCGGCCAGCCAGCAGAGCGTCGGGATGTATTTGTTTCCCGCGCGGGCCACTTCGAGGATGGTCTGCCCGTCCTGGGCGGGGACGTACTCCCCGTCGATTCGAATGGAAATGTTTTCAGGCATGGAGTTCTCCCCCGGGTTCAGCCTCTCTCGTTTTCTCTCCGGTTGATTCTTCGTCGCAGCCCGTAGCGTAGCCTTTCAGGCTGCCATGCCCCCGTTCCTGGGGGCATTCTTCCGTGACCGCGTCCCCGCGTTGAAGGTGTCTTCGCGTTTTGGTCGGCATATTAGTGATGGTCCTTGATATCGCACCGCAGACATCGCGAGGCTTCATCCAGGGTTTCTTCGTCGCTCAGAGAGATCATGGCTTCCACGAAACTCTCCACGCGCTCCCGCGCCGGCAGCTCTTCCAGGGTATGGCGCTGGCTCGGGCTGGGGTCCCCTGGAGGCGCGTTGCTGTAGGCAAAGCCGGGGTCGATCTTGTCCCACCGATAGGTGCCCATCAGACGCTGGTCCATCTTGCGCGCGGCCTTCTTTCCGTAGCCCATGGCGTTGCTCACGTTGCTCGCGCCACTGATCAGGTCGCCGCCCGCGTAGAACTTTCCGCGGCTGGTTTCGAGCGTGTAGCGGTCCACTTCCAGCGTGCCGTTCTCCTTGATCCGCAGGCCGCTGGCGCGCAGGAAATCCTGGTCCACGGCTTCGCCCACCGCCAGGATCGCGGTGTCGCATTCCAGGCGGCGGATCTCTTCCGTCGGCACCGGCCTCCGCCGGCCCGAGGCGTCGAACTCACCCAGGCGCGTCTTGACCACTTCCATGCCCTTGACGTTGCCTTCCTCGTCGCCCACGATGCGGTGCGGCGTGGCCAGGAAGAGGAACTTCGCGCCCTCCTCCTCCGCCGCATCGGTCTCCTCGCGGATCGCCGGCATGTCCTTGCGCTCGCGGCGGTAGATGACGGTCACCTCCGCGCCCATGCGGAGCGCGGTGCGCGCTGAGTCGATGGCCGCATTACCCCCGCCAATCACGGCCACTTTGCGACCCAGGCGCACCGCCTCCTCCTTGGCCACCGCTTCGAGGAACAGCAGGGCGGGGATGACACCCTTCAACTCGGTGCCGGGCAGATACACCCAGGCTTCCTTCCACGTTCCGATAGCCAGGAATACCGCGTTGTACTGGTTGTCCAGATCGTTGAGTGTGATGTCGGTGCCCACGGCAATACCGCACCGGAAATCAACCCCGAGGCGGCGGATCAACTCCACCTCGCGGCGGATCACGGCGCGCGGCAGGCGGTATTCCGGCAGCGCGTAGCGCAGCATGCCCCCGGGCTCCGGGTTGGATTCGTAGACCGTGATCTCGTGGCCCAGCAGCGCCAGGTAGAACGCCGCGGCGAGGCCGGTGGGGCCGGCGCCCACTACCGCCACCTTGCGATCCGTGGGCGGCAGTTTGCGCGCCACAATGCGCGCGGCCAACGCGTCGAAGCGGTCCGATTGGTAGATGGAATCGGCGATCGTGCGGTGCACCTCGCGGATGTTGACCGCCGAATCCAGCGTGCGCCGCCGGCAGCGGTTGTCGCAGGGGTGCTGGCAGACCCGGCCGGTGGACGCGGGCAGCGGGTTGTCCATCACCACCGCTTCGAACGCTTCCTCGATGCGCCCTTCCTTATAGAGTTGCAGGAAGCGCGGGATGTTCATGTGCAGCGGGCAACTGTTTTCGCACGGCGACAGCGCCAGGTCGTCGCACACGCCCGCGCGGCAGCGTTTGGCGCGGATGTGGTCCAGGAACTCGTGGCGGAAGTGGCGCATCGTGGTCAACAGCGGGTTGGGCGCCGTCTGTCCCAGGCCGCACAGCGAGGTGTCGCGGATCATGCGCGCCATCTCGTCCAACCGGTCGAGATCGGTTTCGGTGGCGCGCCCGCGCGTGAACGCATTCAGAATGCGCAGCGATTTGTCGAGCCCCACGCGGCACGGAATGCACTTGCCGCAGGATTCGGAGTGGGTGAATTCGATGAAGTAGCGCGCCACATCCACCATGCAGTTGTCTTCATCCATCACCACCATGCCGCCCGAGCCCATGATGGAGCCGAGCTGCGCCAGCGTCTCATAGTCCACCGGAGTATCGAACATGTCCTGTGGGATGCATCCGCCGGAGGGGCCGCCGGTCTGCACGGCCTTGATGTGCTTGCCATCGCTGCCGCCTTCGCCCACGTCGTAGATGAACGTCTTCAGCGGCGTGCCCAGCGGCATTTCCACCAGGCCCGTGTTATTGATCTTGCCGACCAGCGAGAACACCTTGGTGCCGGCGCTCTTGGTGCTGCCGATTTCGCTGAACCAGGCCGGCCCTTTCGATACGATGGGCGCGACGTTGTACCAGGTCTCCACGTTGTTGATGTTGGTGGGCTTGTCGTAGAGTCCCTTCTGCGCCGGGAACGGCGGCCGCGGCCGGGGGCGTCCCGCGTAGCCTTCCAGCGACGCGATCAGCGCCGTCTCTTCCCCGCAGACGAACGCGCCCGCGCCTTCCACCAGCCGGATATCGAAGCGGAAACCGCGTCCCAGGCAGTTCTCGCCGAGAATGCCGGATTGCCGCGCCTGTTCGATGGCGCGCGTCAGGCGGTGCACCGCCAGCGGGTACTCGGCGCGGATATAGACGATGCCCTCGGCGGCGCCCATCACGTAGCCGCCGATGATCATGCCTTCCAATAGCGAGTGCGGATCGCTTTCGATCTCGTTGCGGTTCATGTACGCGCCGGGGTCGCCTTCGTCGGCATTGCAGATCACGTACTTGGCGTCGGACACGGCGCGCCGCAGGAATTCCCATTTGAGGCCCGTCAGAAAGCCCGCGCCGCCGCGCCCGCGCAGTTTGGCCGCCTTGATCTGCTCGATCACCACCTCCGGATTGGCGTCGATCAACACTTTGTAGAGCGCCTGGTAGCCCCCGATGGCGATGTACTCCTCGATATCGTCGGGCGAAATCAAGCCGCAATTGCGCAGCACGATCTTCTTCTGCGGTTTGAAGAAGGGAATGGTCTGCCAGGAGGGGATGTTGGGGTAGCCCTGGCCGTAGAGAATGTGCGCGGTCAGGTGATCCCACTCCTCGATCTTGCAGAGCGCGAGGCCGTCGGTAATGGAGCCCGCCGCCAGATCGTCGAGGATGCGCGGAACGTCGCTGGCCTGCACGCGGCGCAGAATCACCAGCGGGCGGCCCGGAATGCGCACGTTGACCAGCGGTTCCTGCGCGCAGAAGCCGAAGCACCCCACCGAGGCCAGGCGAACGTCGCGGCCCTGCTGGCCGATGGCTTCGGCGAACGCATGATAGACGCCCTCCGCGCCGTTGCCTTTGCCGCACGTCCCCATGCCCACGCCGATGCGCGGCCGCGAGGGGAGCAGTTTCGCCATCCCGGCTTCGCGCACCGAATTGAAGGAGCCGAAATCCTGAATGCGGGTCACTTCTTCTTCTCCTTGTTCAGGTGTTCCACTTCACGGTGCAGCGTCTGCTCGTTCATGTGCCCGAAAATGGCATGGTCCACTTCCACCACGGGAGCCAGCGCGCACTGGCCGAAACAGGCCACCGTGCGCAAGGAGTATCTGCGGTCGGGCGTGGTCATGCAGAGCTTGTCCGCGCCGTACTCGCTCTCCTCGGGAAGCCCGAGTTCGAACCGCAACCGTTGCAGCAGGCTGCGCGACCCGCGCGTGTGGCAGGCGGTCCCACGGCAGATGCAGATGGTGTGGTCGCCCTGCGGCTCCAGGTTGAATAGGGCGTAAAAGGTCACCACCGAATACAGTTGCGAGAGCGGGACATCGGTCTTGGCCGCCACGTACTCCAGGATTTCCGGCGATAGGTATTTATGCGGATGATGTTCCTGGACTCGCTCCAGGATGCCGAGCAGGGCGCCGGGCCGGCCGGCATGCGCCGCGATCGTGCGGTCCGCGAAGCCCTGCTCTTCGAGGGATAATGCCATGATGTCTCCTTTTGTCGCGAGATATTCAGGTACCTATATCTGTAATCGGGCGCGCGTTTCGTGTCAAGGGTCTCAGCGCGTGCTCACGCGCGCGGCTCCGCTTCGAGCCGCGACCGTCAGAAGCTGAGAAAGAATTGGTTGACAGGCGAAAGCGCCTGCCCCACCCAAACCCAAGGCGGGTGCATCCAAAGGTGGGGCAGGCGCTTTCGCCTGTCAACCCCTCTTGCGTGCGTTCATTTCACGGGTTCTCAGCGAGCGCTCTCCTCCGCGGAATAACGTGAAATGCCGGGGACGCAGCATACGACGGAATTATGCCATCCACACGCCGCTGCCGCGCATGGCGATGTTGGCCACGTGGCCGGCGCGCGCCGCGGAGACGCCGATTTCCACGGAGGCGTTGGGGGTAGCGCGCGTGCGCACGCAGTCGAGGAAATTTTTCATATGCGGCAGCGTGCCGTCCTGCTTGGATTTCACTTCCAGGATGGCGTTGGAAGGCTCGGGATTCTCGCTGTAGCGCCCCAGTTCGGCGTAGACCGCGAAGCCTCCGCGCCACAGGCGCATCGCCGCCTTGGTGCCGCGAATCATCAGGCCGCCGCCTTCGATGTAGCCGAGCAGGGCGCTATCGAATTCCACCACCACGTTGCCAGGATACGCCAGTGCCGCGCTCATGGTGTCCGGCGTCTGCCGCTGCACCAGGACGGCCTTCAGGCCGGTCGCGGTGGCGCGCGTGGGCGTGTCGGCGCCCATGATCCAGTGGGCGACATCCACCCAATGCACGAAGAGGTCGGTCATCGCTCCGCCGCCGAAATCCCAATACCAGCGCCAGTTGCCGAACTGGTCCGGATCGAAGGGGCGGTCGCTCGCCGAGCCCAGGAAGCGTTTCCAATCCAGCTTGGACATGTCGAAGGAGGGCACGCGGCCCATCGACGGGATGTGGTTCTGGAACCAGTAGGTGCGGATCATGGTCACCTGGCCGAGGCGGCCGGCGAGGATCTCCTGGCGGGCCTGCGCGAAGTGCTCCCAACTGCGCTGCTGGAGCCCGATCTGCACCACGCGCTTGGAATCGCGCACGGCGGCGATCAGCCCGGCGCCTTCCTCGATCGAGTGGGTGACGGGCTTCTCGCAGTAGACGTCTTTGCCGGCGCGCACACTGGCGATGGTGATGGGCACGTGCCAGTGGTCGGGCGTGCCGATCACGACGGCGTCGATATCCTTACGGTCGAGGATCTCGCGGTAGTCGAGGTAGAGGAGCGCGTCCCCTGTGGCGTACTTGGATTTGGCTTCCAGGCGGCGCGGTTCGTAGACGTCGCAGCAGGCGACGATGTCGTTCTGCTCGGCGAGCTTCAACTGGCTCAACAGATACTGGCCGCGGCCGCCGGTGCCGATGGCGCCAATGCGTACGCGGTCGTTGGCTCCCAGGATTCGGCCGTACGACGCGGCGGTGGCCAGTGCGGCGCGGACGAACTGGCGGCGATGAGGTGCATCGGAGGAATTCATGGATGATTGCCTAGGTCGATAGCAGTATATCGTAGCGCAGCCTTCCAGGCTGCCATGCCCCCATTCCTGGGGGCATGTCTCCCGGGGACTGACAAGCCTGACATGAATTTCCGGCGCTCTTTGCCGGAAATTCGCTGTCAGGCCTGTCTGTCCCCGGATCGGCTGTCCCACATTAGTGCTCTAATGGAGGCGATCGCGGGAGGCGACGACGCATGCCGGAAGAGCGATTGGACCGCAGGAGTTTTCTGGCGGGCGCCGCAGGGGTGGCGACGGCCGCCGCGCAGACGCCCGACGCGCGCCAGCGGCCGAACATCCTGCACATCATGACCGATCAGCAGCAGTGGGCGACCATCGCCGGCCGGTCGGGTTGCCGCACGCCGAACATCGACCGGCTGGCGCGCGAGGGACTGCTCTTCGAGCGCAGCTACACCCCGTCGGCGGTGTGCTGTCCGGCGCGCGCCATGCTGCTGAGCGGCGCCTACCACTGGCACAACGGCGTGTACAACCAGGTGCATTCGCCGCCCTCCGTGCATCGCGACATGAACCCCGACGTGGTGCTCTACTCCGCGCGCCTGCGCGAGGCGGGCTATCGTCTGGGCTATGTCGGCAAGTGGCACGCCAGCTACCTGCGCACGCCACTCGATTTCGGTTTTCACGAGGTGGCCGGGATCAACGGCTGCGATCCCGCGCTTCTGCAGAAGTTGGATTTGAACCCGGATCGCGTGCCGCGCTCTACCGATCGGCTCAAGGTGACCAACCAGCGCATGATGCGCTGGCCGGGATCGGAGCCCTTCGCGATGTGGGGTTACAAAGAGGGTCCGGAGGAGGCCACGCCGGAGTACCGCATCGCGGAACTGGCGTCGCGCATGATGGCGCGGTTCGCCAAAGGCGCGCAGCCGTGGCACCTGGAGGTCCATTTCGTGGAGCCGCACGATCCCTACCTGCCGCTGAAGCAGTACCTGGATCGCTACGATCCACGCTCCATTCCGGTGCCCAAGAGTTTCGCCGACACGTTCGCGGGCAAGCCCGGCCTGCACCGCCGCGAGTCGGAGACCTGGGGAGCGGTGACCGAGGACGATGTCCGGCAGAGCCGCGCGCACTACTACGCGTACACGGAGCAGTTGGACGCGCAGATCGGGCGCGTGCTGAAGGCGCTCGATGAGACGGGGCAGGCGGACCGCACGCTGGTGGCGTTCACCGCGGACCACGGCGACATGGTGGGCGCGCACCGCATGTGGATCAAGGGCTGGCTTCCCTATGAGGAGTGCTACCGCGTGCCGCTGATTGTGCGCTGGCCGGGGAAGACGGAGGCCGGATCGAAGACCGCCCGCCTGGTGCAGACGCACGATCTGGCGCACACCTATGTCGCCGCGGCGGGAGCGCGGGCCTTGCCGTTTGCCGACGGCGCCCGGTTGCAGCCGCTGTTCGCCGACCCGCGGAGTGCGCCGTGGCGCGACGACATCCTGTGCGCCTACTACGGCGGCGAGTTCCTGTACACGCAGCGGATCGCCATCACGGACCGTTTCAAGTACGTCTTCAACGGGTTCGACTTCGACGAGATGTACGATCTGGAACGCGACCCCGACGAGCTGCGCAACGTGGTGAACGACGCCGGGTACGACAAGTGGACCGCCGACATGCGGGCGCGGCTCTACGAGATGATGGCGCGCTTTCACGATCCGTACGGCGATTCGCCGGAGAAATACTCGTCGGCGGCCAACAGCGATCGCTATTGCGCCGCGCGGTATCTGCCCCGCGGACGGCGGGCGGTGGCATAAGGCTCCGCCTTGTGCATATCCCGCATTCAGCCTGCCGCTGTCCGAGCCGCGCTCGGATGCACAAGGCGAAGCCTTATACCACTTGGTGTATCATGACCCCATCCATCCGCCATGCGTAACTATGTCGTTCTGCTTATCTTCGCCCCGTGCCTGTTGACTGGCCAGGGCCGCGGCGCCGCTCCGGCCGCCGCGTCCTTGGGGCGCGAGTTCGTGCGCGAGCACTATTCCAAGTTTGAGTACCGCATCCCCATGCGGGATGGCGTCAAGCTCTTCACATCCATCTACGTTCCCAAGGACGCGATCACGGACGCCAAGACCTACCCCATCC
>Ga0208716_1000456_pt1 | contig 17332 bp, 15 predicted proteins | sample NGESurdeep092012_8_FD_184482 | JGI IMG/M metagenome (GOLD analysis project Ga0208716, IMG submission 184482) | Arctic peat soil microbial communities from Barrow, Alaska - NGEE Surface sample 415-3 deep-092012 (SPAdes) | ecosystem: Environmental > Terrestrial > Soil > Wetlands > Peat ...
GAATTATGACCATGACGCGAAGTGCGTATGTGCAGGTCAGGTGCGCTGTCGTTGCGCTGTGGAGCGAGCGCCATCAACGCTACGCCACCAAGACCGGTCCTGAAACGTCAAACTTGACTCAGAATTACGGCTTCGCCGGATCGAGTTTTCTAGGCCGCCTCTCCCCCAGAACTCACACTCGACCGAAAGAGAGACTGTTCGCATGTGGACACTGTCGGGATTCGCCGATGAAATCGATGACGATTTCGAGAAGCAGTGCGCGGTACTGAACCACCTCGGTATCGGGAGCATCGAACTCCGCAGCGCCTGGGGTGTCAACGTTCTCGACCTCGATGACGAACAACTCCAACAGGCCGAAGCCATCCTCGCCGCACACAAGATCTCGGTGTCGTCGATCGGATCACCCATCGGCAAGATCGGAATCACCGATGACTTCGAGCCCCACCTGGACCGGCACGGCGTCGCCCTGCAACGAGCGGAATTCTTCGCCGCACCGTACATCCGGCTGTTCTCGTTCTTCATCCCGGACGGTGAGGACCCGGACAGCTACCGCGACGAGGTCCTCCGGCGGATGTCCGCATTCGCCGCCCGCGCCGAAGGCCACGACGTCATCCTGCTGCATGAGAATGAAAGGAGATCTTCGGGGACATCCCCCGCCGCTGCGTGGACATCGTGGAATCGGTAGGGTCCCCTCAGCTGCGCCTGGTGTGGGATGCGGCCAACTTCGTGCAATGTGGCGTTCGACCATTCTCCGAAGGTTACGAGTCGATACGCCCCCATCTGGAATACATGCAGATCAAGGACGCGCTGCTGGCAACGGGGGAGGTCGTCCCGGCAGGTGCCGGAGACGGCGAGACACTCGAGACGATCAGGGCTCTCCGATCCGATGGGTTCGACGGGTACTTCTCCCTGGAACCCCACCTGGCGACTACCAACTCCCTGGGTGGCTTCTCCGGCGAGGACCTGTTCACGAAGGCGCACGCCGCCTTCACCGAGATCCTCCGTGCAGAGGGGATCGACTACAGATAGGCGGCGGCAGGGCGCGGTATCGCGGTGATCGGCCCGATCACCGGCACTCTCACCGGGACCGGGGAACTACGATCTGCCCTGTGATCAAGGGCACCAGCACTACTGATCGGAGTAGTGAATCGATGACGATCCCGTCGCCGCGGGTACCGGCGGCCAGTCAGCCTGACCGCCGGAACCCGATCGCCGAGAAGATCGCGCCGTTCTTTGCCGGCATCGACCGGCTCGGCGTCGCCTTCTCCGGAGGCGTGGACTCCTCGGTTCTGCTGGCCCTGGCTGTCCAGGCGCTGGGCCGCGACCGGGTCGTGGCGATCATCGGTGTCTCACCGAGCCTTCCAGCCGATGAACTCGCCGCTGCCCACCACGTCGCAGACGTGGTGGGCGCCGTTGTCGCGGAGGTCCGGACCCGCGAAGGCGAGCGGGAGGAGTACATCGCCAACGGACCAGACCGGTGTTTCCACTGCAAGGACGAGTTGTTCACCCGCATCTCCGACGAAGTGATCCGGGCTCACCGGCTTGACTCGGTCGCCTACGGCGAGAACGCGGATGACATGATCCGGCCCGACCGGCCGGGTGCCCGCGCCGCAACCAACCACCACGTCCTGCGCCCGCTCGCCGACGCCGGTCTGACAAAACTCGATATCCGACGGATCGCCCGCGCCCTGCAACTGCCCTGCGCGGACAAGCCTGCCGCACCCTGCCTGGCCTCGCGGATACCGCACCATCGGCCCGTCACCCCGCACAAGTTGGGCCAGATCGAGCAAGTGGAGGCCGGCCTGCGTCGGATGGGCTTCACCGATCTGCGCGTCCGCCACCACGATGACATCGCACGGATCGAACTCCCCGCCGAGGACCTGGTGCGCGCCGTCACCGAACCACTCCGCGAGCGCATCCGGAGCGCGGCGACCGCCGCCGGTTTCCGCTATGCCGTCGTGGATCTCGCCGGAATACAGTCCGGTGCCTTCACCCTCCCGCTCGTTCAGGTTCGCCATGGTTGACGTCCATGACTCGACAGCGTGGTCGCTGCCCGGGATTGCCACCCTGGACTTCGGCCGCGCAGCCCGCCGCGGGTACCCCGAAGCGATCTACTGCGCCGGCAAGACACCCGAACAGGTCGCCGCCATCGCCGCCGCCATCCGTGAGCAACCCGCGGTCACCCTCTTCACCAGAGCAAACCCGGACCATGTCGCAGCCATTCGGGCGGTACTTCCCGATGCCCGCCACGACGCGGCAGCGAAACTGCTTGCCTGGCCACCGGAACCGCCCTCTCCGACCGGTGGGCTCGTGCTCGTTGTCGCAGCCGGCACCTCCGACATCCCGATTGCTCGCGAGGCGGAGCTCACCGCCAGCTACCTCGGTAGGGCAACCGAGACACTGATCGACGTCGGCGTTGCCGGCCTGCACCGCATCCTGAACCAGGTTGACCTCCTCCGCCGTGCCAAGGTCATCGTCGTCGCGGCCGGGATGGACGGCGCCCTGCCCAGTGTCGTCGCCGGATTGACCAGCGCGCCGGTCATCGCCCTGCCCACCTCGGTCGGCTACGGTGCGGCATTCGAAGGGCTCGCCGCCCTCTTGGCCATGCTCAACGCCTGCTCACCAGGTGTGGCAGTAGTGAACATCGACAACGGCTACGGGGCCGGGCATCTCGCTGCGCAGATCGCCGCACCAGACGTCACCCCGACCCAGTGACCACCCCGACGCTGCACGCATGGGTCGACGCCACCGCCGGCATCGCCGGCGACATGCTGCTGGCGGCATTGATCGACGCCGGCGCTGACCTCGACGCCGTCCAGCAGACCATCGAATCCGTCATTCCCGGGGCGGTGCAGCTCGAACTGAACTCGGTCACCAGGGCAGGTCAACGCGCCAGCAAGGTCGACGTCCGCATCCTCGGCGCAGACCCCCCGCACCGCAGGTGGCACACGATCCGAGACCTCCTGGCGGCCGCCCCGCTGACCGGCTCGCTCCGGCAGCGGGGCCTGTCGGTCTTCCGGGCATTGGCCGAAGCGGAGGCCGATGTCCACGGAGTGCCCGTCGACACGATCCATTTCCACGAGGTCGGCGCCCTGGACTCGATCGCCGACATCGTCGGAGTCTGCGCGGCGTTGGGACAACTGGGAGTCGGCACGCTCAGCGCTTCAACCATCGCTCTCGGCGCCGGCCGCGTGTCGACCGCGCACGGAGACCTCCCGGTACCGGTGCCCGCCGTCCTACGACTCGCCAAGGGATGGCGGGTCCATGCCGGCGGCACCGGAGAACTCACCACACCCACCGGAATGGCGCTGATCGCTGCCCTCGGTGACACCAGTGAAGACCTCCCGCCACTCACCATCCAGCGGACCGGCGTCGGCGCCGGCACCAAGGACACCCACCAACGACCGAACATCACCCGGGTCGTGATCGGTCAACCCGCACCGCGGCCAACCGGTGAGACCGGCGACGCGGCGGTACTGCTGGAAACCAACGTCGACGACCTGGATCCACGGTTGTGGCCAGGGGTGATCAGCCGAATTCTGACAGCCGGCGCCGCGGACGCCTGGCTGGTCCCCATCGTCATGAAGAAGGGCCGACCAGCCCACACACTCGCGGTCCTCGCGCATCCTCACCAGGCAGAGCCCCTGCGGGACACGATCTTCGCCGAGACCAGCACCATCGGGATCCGGGAAACAACCCTCCGGAAATCTGCCCTACCACGTTGTTGGGTCAATGTACTCACCGACGACGGCAGCACTGTTCCGATCAAACTCGCGCATCGAGACGGCTCGATCATTCAAGCGACTCCCGAATTCGACTTCGTCGCCGAACTCGCTGAAACGCAGGGCAGACCGCCACGTGTCGTGCTGGAGGAAGCGGTCCTCGCCGCCGCCACGGCCGGTCTCGTACCCGGGGCGGCAGTACCACCACACACCCACAGCGAGCCGAGCGGCCGCAGTGGTTCAGGGAGAAAGGATTCCGACCGATGACGGACACCATCGTCGAGACCGTTTCAACCGCAGAGACTATTTCAACCGCAGAGACTATTTCAACCGCAGAGACTATCGGTGGACCCGACCAGATCCTCGAGGACAGCGCAGTCCGAGAGTTCATCGCCGCGAACCTGGCGGCAGAGGATCTCGACGGCCGCAGCGTCTGTGTGATCGTGCCGGACGGCACCCGCAGCTGCCCGCTGCCATTGCTGATCTCCGCCATCCACCGGGCGCTGGCCGATCGAGCTTCCAGGATTACGGTTCTCATCGCACTCGGCACCCATGCCGCGATGAGCGATCAGCACCTCGCCAGGCATCTGGGTTATCCGGAAGGGCAGTTGGCCGCCCATTATCCCGGCGTCACCGTGCTCAACCATGAATGGTGGAAACCAGAAGCCCTCACGTCGTTGGGGTTCGTTGACGCAACACGTGTGAGCGAACTATCCGAGGGCCGTCTCACCGAACCCATCGAAGTCGTATTGAACCGCGCTGTCGTCGACCACGACGTGTGCCTGGTCGTGGGGCCGGTCTTCCCCCATGAAGTTGTCGGTTTCTCCGGTGGCAACAAGTACTTCTTCCCCGGGGTCGCCGGTCAGGAGATCATCGACTTCTCCCATTGGCTCGGAGCCCTGATCACCAGCGGGGACATCATCGGCACCCGCGGCATCACCCCCGTCCGAGCACTGATCAACCAGGCGGCCTCGATGATTCCCAGCCGCCGGCTCGCCCTGTGCCTGGTCGCACAGTCGGGAACCACCGCCTTGCACGCCGCCTCCTTCGGACCGCCCGAACAAGCATGGGCGGCCTGCGCGGACGTGTCCGCACACACCCACATCCGCTACCTGGACGCACCCGTGCAACGGGTGCTGTCCATCATTCCCACCAAGTACGAGGACATGTGGACCGGCGCGAAGGGCTTCTACAAGGTCGAACCGGTGGTCGCGGACGGCGGCCAGGTCATCATCTACGCACCCCACATCACACAAATCTCCGCCATGCATCCGGTCATCGAGCAGATCGGCTACCACTGCCGCGACTATTTCCTCAAACAATGGGACCAGTTCAAGGGTTACCACTGGGGCGACCTCGCCCACTCCACGCACCTCCGCGGCGCCGGCACGTTCGACCCAGTGGAGGGCGAGAAGGGACGCGTCACCGTAACCCTGGCCACCTCCATTCCCGAAAATGTGGTGCGGGCTGCCAACTTGGACTACCTCGATCCAACGTTGATCGATATCGCCGCCCTCGAGGAAGATCCGGGCACGTTGGTACTTCCGCAGGCCGGTGAAGTGCTGTATCGCCTGCGCTGAACGACCTGAACACCTTTCGATCTGTTGCCAGGAACTGTCCGAGAGTGGTGCTCCCTTGAGACTGCCGATCCGCTACGACCCGTCGCCGGGTGACCGGGTGAGCTCGTCGTCGGCCAGCCCGGACAGCAGGTCGAGTGAGGGTACGAAGAACAGCGATCCGGTAACGGCCGTGGAAACGTCGAGAATGTGATCGTCATTGCCGGGCGGGTTGCCGACGAACATGTGGTGGAGCATCAACTCGGTCACCGCAGGGTCCTGGGCGTAGCCGATGTAGTAGGTGCCGTACTCACCTGCTCCGGCATCACCGAACACCATGTTGTCACGGAAAATGTCCTGCTCCACGCCGTTGTTGCCAACGATCGTGTTCAGCGCGACGTGTGAATCGGGGGCTTGTACTTCGTCGTCGATCTCGATGTCGTCGAGTTTGGTGCGGCCGATAATGCGTTCCTGCTGTTCGGTGGACAGCGCCTGCCACGCAGCAAGGTCGTGCAGGTATTTCTGCACGACAACATAACTGCCGTTCCGGAAATCCGGTTCGGCGTCGCCGATCAGCGCCGCGGCCGTCGCGGCGCGCCCCGTGGGGTTCTGCGTACCGTCGACGAATCCCAGCAGGTCCCTGGCGTCGAAATACCGGAATCCGGTGACGTGGTCCTGCACCGTCACCCACTGCCCGATCGCGGCCATGATCTGCCGGCTCAGCTCGAACGCCAGGTCGCTGCGGTCGGCCCTGATATGGAACAGCAGGTCGCCAGGGGTTGCCGGCGCGTGGTGGACGGTGCCGGTGATCGGCCTGAACTCATGCAGCCCCGCGGGTCTCGGGGCTCCTGATGGCCTGATCCGATCCCAATCCGACGACCCGAACCCGACGACGCAGGACAGCGCGGTGGTCGACTGTCGAAATCCAACGGCCCGCACCAGCGCGTTGATGTCGGCGGCAGCATCTCGGACCCGTGCTGCGGCGCCGGGACGATCGTTGACGCTGACCACCAGGAACACCGCGGCACGCCGAAACGCGAGCAGCACCGGCTGGGGCTCGGGGTCGTCGCCTGAACCCTGTTCCGCCACCCCAGAAGTATTCAGGACCACGCGCCACCGCGAAAGCCCGCCAGCTCAGCGATCACCTGGTTCGGCGGGCGACCAGGCGGCGGGGGCACAGCAGGCAGGGATCGGCTGATGAAAGCACTGCAGCGGGTGCTGCACCTGCCGGACACCGACAATGGTGGGCTCGGTCAGCTGGGCCTGTCGGGGTTGATCCCGAGTTTGCGGAGAATTCCCAGGTTGTCGTCGAGGCGTCGACGGCGTCGATCATCCGGGCGTCGGCGGGAGCGACCCGCGTGAGTCGCCCTCCAGCTGAACCTGCTGCCGTCCGATCACTGCTCGGTTTGCTCTCAGCCGCGCACCACGGTGTGCTGGAGTTCGTGTGCTTGGATATCGAGCGGCGAGCCGGGGATGGTAACTCCACAGACCGGGCAGGTTCGTCGATCGAAGAGCACGATTCGTCCAAAGAAGACGTCCCTGGCGTAACGGTCCCGGCGGTAGCGGCCGTACCAGTAGGCCCACGCAATGGCGATGATGTTCAGCGTCATCTCAAACATTGGTGAATCCTCCGGATCTGAGGGTGGCGCCGGTGACACGCCCCGCTCCGTCGTCCAGGAGCACGCCCGGAGCGCAAATACTTCGACGAGAAGAGGGATCGTTGCGGCAATGCTAAAAGGCCGTGGGTAGCGTGCATGAAGCCCAGATGAGGCTTGTGTGAAGATTGTTCTGACCGCGAGCTCTGCGCTGTCAGAGCGTCTGCCAATCCGGAGCGAGGCGATAGCCGCTCCCGCGTACGGTTTGTATGCACGGCGCCCCATCCCCGAGCTTGCCACGCAATGAACGCACCACCACGTCAACGACGTTGGTGCCGCCGGTGAACGTGGTGCCCCACACGTCGCGCAACAGCTCCTGCCGGGACACGGTCCTCCCGACGCGCCCGGACAGGTGCCGGAGTACGCCGAACTCGAGCGGTGTGAGCGGCACCCGCTGTCCTCGCACCACGAGTTCGTGCGTGTCGTCGTCGATGGTCCGACCGTCGACAGCCAGGCCTAGTTCCGCGGCGACCAGGTTCGACAGCCATCCGTCGACCGAACCGGGCCCGAAGTCCAGGACCACGCTCGCGTAACCGATGCCGTCCAGCAGCGACGGCTCACCGGGCAGCGGCCGAAAACCCAACCGCTGCACGATGGGCCAATACGTCCGCACGTCGGTCACCGCGACATAGATGCGGCGCAACAGCGGACGCAGGGCCATGTACTCCCTTTTGACGTCCAGCCAACTCGCCGCCTGAGTCGAGCACGGAGCCTCGCCACGATCGGCGTCGAGCCAGCGCCGGAAACCCAACGCGATCTGCCCAGGGGGCAGCGGATGGTCCCGCAGATGGCCGGCCCAGAGGCGCGCAACTGGGTCCATTGCCGTTCTCGGCGACAGCAGATGCCCGTGGCCGAGCAGTATGAAGAACCCGCAGGCGCTCCCATCCCGATCCAGTACCAGCGAGAAGGTTTCCGGCGCCGTATCCCACCACTGCCCGAGAACGCCCACCGCGGAGGGACCCTCGTGCCGGCGGGCGATCGCCTCGACGGTCCCCCATCCCGCACCGGAGGCCCGTTCGACAGACAACGGCTGCGCCCCGCTGGGAAAGAACGCCTCCCGCACCACCGGATTGTCGATCAGGTACAACATGTCCGCGGTGAATCGCCACAACTCCGTGGCCGGGGCCTCCCGCGACTCACCCTGCAAATGCCTCCATGCCGCGCAGCGGTACTGCCGATATCGGTCCGGGCTCGCACCGCGCAGATACCCGGAGATGGACTCCCGCACCGCCTCGTGCACGACCAACCCGTCCAGGCACGCGTCCACGAACGGCAGATCCACCATTCTGCCCAGCAACCGGTCCGCGTCTACTGTGTCACCGAGCATCGCGACCAGCAACGGACCGGTGACCCGACGGACCACGGACCCGGCCTCGAGCGCCTGCCGCGTCACCGGGTCGTCCACATCCTCCAGGAACAGCCGCGTCAGCGTTTTCACCACCCGGGTGAGCGCGGCGTTCTCGAGCGACAACTCCGGATGCTCCGAGACACCCGCAGCAGCCAGGACCAGGGCGAGCGGATGCCCACGAGCGATCGGGGCCAGACGATCGATCGCCGCCGGGCGGATTCCGAACCCATCCAGCAGTGCCCTGGCATCCTCCGACGGGAGCGGACCCAACGGTTCCGAGCGGTAACCCGGTACCGAGAACCACCCAGCCACAGGACGCTCACGTGCGGCAAGGATAACTGTGCTGCCGGGCGGCAAACGGAACCAAAACCTGTCGGAACCATGTGTCCATCAAGCGGAAATGCTCGAACTGGTCACACAGGAGAACCGGCGGATCCTGCTGATCGGACAAGTGCCGTGCGAAGCTCCGGACATCGTCGAAGTCACCAACCGCACGTAGGAACCCCCGTTCGGTGGGTTCTATCACGCGGCAATCGAGCGAGATCACACTTCGGCCACTTCGGGCCAATTCCGTGGCCACAGCATGAAGCAGCGTCGATTTGCCCACTCCGGCGATTCCATGCATCGTTGCAATCGAGGTGCTGGGCGCCTCGATCACCTCACGCAGCGCGTCGATCTCGACCCGACGGCCCACACACCGCCGAGCACGCGCGCTCGGCAGTGTCCCGACCACCAGCACAGTATGGCGAAACTCGGACCGATGGGACAGAGCCGACCGCGCGATTGCTCCGTACAGGTGGGCTCATCAACACAATGCAGCAACACCGCGGAAGAAGCGTAAGGGTCGGCGATCGCGGCGGGCTCGGTGCCGACGATTTCGACGGCGGACTCGGGTGGATTCCGTGACCTATCTGGAAAGCGGGCACGAGGGCGTTCGACTGGTCGTCACGATCGACAACATCGCAGACGACGGCGCCCGGAAGCTCTGCGAGACCGCCAACGAGGGCGACAATGTCCGCACGTCGAATGAGGTCGTCGAGGGCAACTCCGGGAACGACACCTTCATCGGCAACGAACTGTCCAACACATGCGCGGTCAGTTGGGCAACGACAATCTGATCGGCGGCCGCGGGCCGGACGTCGTGGAGGGCGGCCCGGGCGACGATCAGCTGGCCGGCAACGACCTCTTCGGGGTCCCGGTCGCCGACGGCTCGATCGACACGCTGAACGGTGGTGACGGCACCGACGACTGCCGGGTTCCGTTCTTCTCCGTCGCAACAGACATGCTCATCTCCTGCGAGAACGTCAACCAGGACTGACGCCGCAGCCCCGAAGGCCGGTCACGTGGGCTCGCACCTACCGCGTGCCCGACCTCTCGCCGATCAGGATTGCAGCACGGCAACGGTGCGCGGAGGCACGGTCACGGCGTCGGCGCTGACCGACGTCAGCCGGACGACCGGGTCGACCCCGGCGACCTGTACCGGGTGCAGCACCAGACTCCCGGCGTCGGGCGACGCGACGCTCTGCCACCACGGCGTTGCGTTGAACACCACGACGATCCGCTCCCGCTCGGGATCCAGGTCGCCGGCAGCATCGTCCACAGCATCGCTCATCGAACTGCCTCCTGAACTGCCTCCTGAACTCTCTACTGAATCCGACAGCACCATGACGATGACGCCCCGCGGCTGGGCCGGCCCGCCGTGCGGGAACGACACCCGCTCAATCACCCTCGCGGCCGAGCCGAGCCGGAAAAGTCTTGACGAGGAACGGATCCGCAACAGATCGAGGGCTGCCGCACGGGACGCGGCGATATCCCCCGATCCTGGGACCAGCGTGGGGTTGGCCAGCAGGGAACGCTGCAACTCCCAGCGCTGCTGATTCTCCGCGGCGGGCGGCAACCCCGAGCCGAAAGCAGACGAGGTCCCGGTCCAGTCCACCCTGTTGAACCAGTCCCCGGAATTGAACGAGTTGCGGTCCAACGACTTCGACCGGAGAAGGTCGGTGCCCGCGTGCCAGAACATCGGGCCCTGACCCAATGCGACGACAGCCAGGCACAGGGTGTTCATCCGCACCCGGTCCGGCATCGACAGCCCCACCGGTAGTTTCAGGGCCAGGGAGTCGAATAGTGTTTCGTTGTCGTGCGCGTCGACGTAGGTCACGACCTCGGATGGTTCGGCGCAGTACCCGGTCCCGGATCCGCCGTAGGGAATCTGCGATCCGGTGACCTGATTGCCCCACCGGTCGACCAGGGGGAAATCGCGGAGATTCCCGGTCAACCCGACCTTGATCCGGTCCTGTTCCAGCAGCAGCGCATCGAACTGTGCCATCGGCGGGCCGGCGGCGCCCGATCCGTTCGGGTCGGTGTACAGGCCGGTGCCGAATCCCTGCACCCGCGGGTCCTGGTCGAAGGGACCGCCGCCGCGGACGGCGTCACGCAGCCGGTCGTTGAACGTGCCGATTCCGGTGCCCGCCATTTCGGTCTGGGTGGCCTGGGTAAACCGGGCGTTGTTCGCGACCTCGCCGAAATTCCAGCCCTCGCCGTAGACGTACAGCGACCGCCCGTCGACGCCGTCGGTGGCGACCGTCAATGCGTCCAGTGCCGCACGGACTTTCAGCATTGTCGATCGCGGGTGGTGGCCCATCAGGTCGAACCGGAATCCGCCGACCCGGTAGTGCCGGGCCCACAGCAGCACCGAATCGACGGTGAGCTTTTCCATCATCGCGTGCTCGGCTGCGGTGTTCGGGCAGCAGGTCGACTGCTCCAACTGACCGGTCGCGGACAGCCGGTGGTAGTAGCCGGGCACGATCCGGTCGAGCACCGACCGCGGGTCGTCACCGGACGCGACCGTGTGGTTGTAGACCACGTCGAGCACCACCCGCAGCCCGATACCGGCTACTGCGGAGACCATCTCGCGGAATTCCAGGGTGCGCGCCGGGCCGTCGGGATCGGCGGCGAACGACCCGTCCGGCACCGAATAGTGCCAGGGGTCGTACCCCCAGTTGAATCCGTCGGTGGCTGCGACCGCGGTGACGCACTCCTGCTGCGCGGTCCCGGCAGGATCGGCTGCGGACAGCGCGGCCAGGTCGCAGTTCGGGGTCTGCCAGTCGGACTTGACGTCGTCGACGGTACTGAAGTCGAAGGCGGGCAACAGGTGCAGTGTGTTCAGCCCCGCCGTGGACAGTGCTGCCAGGTGCATCATCCCGGCGCTGCCCTCATGGGTGAAGGCGCGGTAGCCACCGCGGTCAGCTGTGGGAACCGTCGTATCCGCGATGGAGAAATCCCGGATGTGCAGCTCGTAGATCGCCGAGTCCACCGGCTGTGCCAGCGGCGGGATCACCAGCTCATCCCACCCGGGGGGTTTCCACTCGGCAGACTCCAGGTCGACGATCACCGAGCGCGCGGAGTTCGTGGTGAGCGCGACGCTGTACGGGTCGGTGACGAAATCGGTCACCACAGCGTCGATCTCGGGGCGGTAGACGTCGACCTCGTACAGATAGCTGGCGCCTGCCCAGTCGGGTTCGCCGGTCACCGACCAGATCCCGTCGTCATCACCGACCATGGGTTGGGTCGACGTGGCACCGGACGGTGCGAGCACCGAGACGGCCACCCGCCGGGCAGTCGGCGCCCACACTGCCAGCGCCGGGATCGCGCCGTCCCAGACAACGCCGAGGTCGCGATCGATCGCATCGAAAAGGTCGTCCAGCACGCCCGGGATCTGCAGACCCGTTGCGGCCACGACGATTCCGGCGTCGTCGTAGGCCGCCAACACCACCTGCCCGGTCAGCAGGCGCCGCAGCGCCGCCGGGTCGGCGTCGGCCGGTCGCAGCCGAAGCGCCGCATACCCCGCGAGGTGCGGCCACCCGGCGACGACGTCGGCAGGTAAACCCGCAGCGTCGACGTCCAACGGCAGTTCCGACGCCAAGGCCGAACCGCCGACCACCCGACCGCCGTCCAGAAGCAGTCCACCGTCCGGAGCAGCGTGCAGCTGGAACGTCCACCCGTCGGTGACGGCATCGACCGGGAGATCCCACGCGATCAGGTCGCGGCGAATCCACTGCCCGCTGCGGGTGGCCAGGTCCGCGGTGCTCGGCACCGGCCGGGAGGTCACGGTGAGCAGATGCGTGCCGATGTCGTACCGGAAGTCGGTGCGCGCCGCGGCACCCCATCCCGCCGGCACCGCGAAGTCGATGTCCGCGCCACCGGGAACCCCGCCGGCGCCGTAATTCTCGTTCCAAGACAGCCCGTGGGTGACCTTTGCCCGGTAGCTGCCGGCCGGCAGACCGAAAACGGTCCGGGAGAACACACCGTCGCCATCGAGGTCGGTCAGCGCCGAACCCAGGTCGGCCGGGTCCCAGTCGGCCGGTGTGCCAAGCGCGATCTGGTAATTCCCCGGCACCGTGATGATCGGGCCGGTATCAATGGGATCGGTATCAATAGGATCGATATCGAAGGGATCGGAGGGTTCACCGGTCATTCGCGAGCACCGACCCTGCACGAAGTTGTCATGCGACCGCCTCCCAAATCGGACCACCCGGGAGCGACACGCACGTCGCCCGCTTCCAGGCAGGATGTTGCCATGAACCGCCCGCTGATCGGCATCACCACGTACCGCGAGCCGGCCACCTGGGGGCGCCGGCATGAGGTGGACGCCACGCTCCTGCCGGCCGCCTACACCGAGGCGGTCCGGGCCGGCGGCGGAACCCCGATACTCATCCCGCCGCTGGGACCGGCGGATAGTGCAGCCGCGGTGGTCTCCCGGTTGGACGGGCTGCTGATCTCGGGCGGCTCGGATGTGAACCCGTCGAGGTACGGCGCCGAGCCCCACCCGGCCACCACCGGCTGGCGCGACGACCGGGATGTGTCCGAAATGGCCCTGGTGCTGGCCGCCGACGACATCGGGCTCCCGCTGCTCGGCATCTGCCGAGGCATGCAGATCATGGCGGTGGCGGCGGGCGGCACATTGATCCAGCACGTCCCGGAGGTGGTCGGTGACGGCCATTCGCCGGGACCCGATGTGTACGGCGCGGTCGACGTGACCACCGAACCCGTAACCCGGCTCGCACAGATCCTCGGCGACCGGGTCGCCGTGGCCTGCCACCACCACCAGGCCGTCGCCGATCATCCGGGATTCCTCGGGGCGGCCACGGCCGATGACGGCCTGCTGGAGGCCATGGAGGCGCCGGGCGACCGCTTCCGGCTTGCGGTGCAATGGCATCCGGAAACCCAATCCGACCGCCGGCTGTTCGAGGCGCTCGCCGGCGCGGCCCGCGAGTGGACGACCCGGAGGACGGTGCACAGCCCCGCGGCGAGCGCACTGCCCACCGGCTGACGCCCGTTTCACCGACCACCGCGCCCGCACCGCTGAGCTCGAATGTCCGCCGCCAGCACCCTGTGCCAGGCTGGCACCCGTGCGCATGCAATTCGCCACCGGCCCGGACCCCACTGACCTCTTGATGCTGCCCTGGTCGACCCCGCTGGCTGACTGGCCCAAGGAGAAATTGGTCTCCCTCCCCCGGGGTATCTCGCGGCACGTCGTCCGTTTCGTCCGCATCGGCGGCATCGTGTACGCGATCAAGGAGATCAGCCAGGGCCTGGCCGAGCACGAGTACGAACTGCTCCGCGAACTGGCCAAATTGGGCATTCCCGTGGTGCAGGCCGTCGGCGTGGTGGCCAACCGGCTCACCCCGGCCGGCGAGCCGCTGGAAGCGGCGCTGGTGACCAAGCACCTGCGTTTCTCGCTGCCGTACCGGGCATTGTTCTCGCGCCGGATGGATCCGGATCTGGAAACCAAGCTGCTGGACGCGCTGGCCGAGTTGCTGGTGCGGCTGCACCTGGTCGGCTTCGCCTGGAAGGACTGCTCGCTGTCCAACACCCTGTTCCGCCGGGACGCCGGCGCGCTGGCCGCGTACCTGGTGGACGCCGAGACCGGCGAACTGCGGGAGAGCCTGTCGAACGGGCAGCGAGCGCAGGACCTGGAGATCGTCGAGACGAATGTCGCCGGAGAGCTGCTGGACCTGCAGATGTCCGGCCTGCTGTCCGAGTCGATCGACCCGTTGGAGACCGCGCTGTCGGTCATCGAGCGCTACGAGCGGCTGTGGGAGCTGCTCACCGCGCCGCAGACGATGGGCGAGGACGAGTGGTGGCGGATCGAGCAGCGGCTGCGCAAGCTCAACGAACTGGGCTTCGACGTCGCGCAGATCCAGATCAACGAGAAGGACGGCGACCCGCACGTCATGGTGCAAACCCAGGTCGTGGACGCGGGGCATCACCGGCGCCGGTTGTTCTCCCTCACCGGCATCGACGTCCAGGAGAACCAGGCCAGACGGATCCTCAACGACCTGGACACCTACCGGTCGCAGGCCGTGATGCCGAATACCGAGGTCGACGAGGACACGGTCGCGCACCACTACGTCACCGATGTCTATGACCCGGTGATCGAGGCGATTCCCCGTGACCTAGCGGAGAAGCTGGAACCCGCCGAGGTGTTCCACGAGGTGCTGGAGCACCGCTGGTTCCTGTCCCAGGCCGCCGGCCACGAGGTGTCGATGGAGCGAGCGACCCAGTCCTACTTCGAAACGATCCTGCGGTACCGACCGGACGAGAAGGCGTTCCTTGACTCGAGCCTGATGGGCATCGGCGCGCTCGACGCCGACGACATTGACGACGCTGTAAACACTGTAGACGCTGTAGACGACCTGGAACACAGCGTGGACGCCGCCTACGCCGACGACGGTGTCGAGTGAGGCCACGGTCTGGCCACGACCGCACGGCGCATCCTCGTCCTGGGATCTGGTTTCCGCCAGCCTCCGGGCGGAGGTAGGGGCCGGCGCGGTCGCTTGACCAGGTCCTGAGTCCGGAGCCGGCCCGTCCGCCGCCGCTCATTCGGATGACAAATACCCACTGATGGCAGAACTCGTCGGGATGCCCGCGTGGCATTTGGGTCAATATTGCGGTCTGTCGTGCGACGGCTCTGCGATGTGTCTACAGTCGGCGTTCGGAAATGACGTCAGGTATCAGTGGTCGGGGTCAGACCAAGGGTTGACGCATGGTTTGTGTGTGGCAGTACGCGGTACTCGCCGTTCACTCGATCCTCACCAGGCAGTATTGCCGCGATCCATGATCGGTGGTGCGGACCACAAGAATTGAATTCTGGTTTACCGAACTCAGCGGTAATTCCGTGCGCCGAGACATTCAGCGCAACATTGCGCTCCGTCGCCTCGGTGGACTGCACCTCCGCGCAGACTGCGGATTCCGGGCGACGCATTTGCAAGTCACGCTGAGACCCGCGGGCCCTGTCGCCCGCCTGTTGGCACGAATCGTGCAGCGAATGGACACATATCAGCACTGGCTCCGATTCGGTGAGGGATTCCATGTCCGAAGGCCTTCAAATGACCACCGCTCCGACCATGTCGCTCACCGCGACTCCGACAATGATCATGAACGCCAAGCTCCTCGCCCTCTCTGCGGTGGAACTCGACCAGGCCATTGCGCAGGAGCTTGCGGACAACCCGGCCCTGGTGCAGGACACCGCACAACCCTGTCCCGAGTGTGGATCCGAGCTCGTCGAGCGTCGCTGCCCGCAGTGCGACGCACATCGGTTTCCGGCTGGCCCCGAACATGGCGGATGCATCGGCTCCTCGTTCTGCGCCGACGTCGCGGCCCCGGAACCCTGGCGAGAGAAGCTGTGCCGCGACCTCCAGCTGGAGTTACCCGCGTCCCAGCGGCCACTCGCGATGCTGATCATCGGCAGCCTGGACGATCACGGTTACCTCGCCGACGACCTGGGGAATGTAGCCAGGCAGGCGGGTGCCAGCCCGGACACGGTCGGCACCGTGCTGCATGCGCTGCAGCAGGTGTCCGGCGGGGTCGGCAGCAACGGCCTGATCGACTGCCTGCTGTTCCAGCTCCAGCACGAGGACATCTCCACCCGCTACCGGGCGCTGCTCGGGAAGATCATCGGCTCGCACCTCGGTGCATTGGCCTCCGGACGATTCGCGTCCATTGCCCACCAGCTCGACGTACCTACCGAGGACGTCGTCCGCGCGCGGAAGTTCATTCGAGATCATTTACGGCCGCGCCCGGTTCTGGAGCAATCGGACGGCCCGAGCCGGATCTGCGTCGAACCGGACGTGGCGATCGTCCCGGCGGATGCCGGGAGTTTTCGGGTCGATGTGGTCGCTGCCCGGCGGGCGGGTATCGGTGTGGACCCCGACTTTCGCCGGTTGGCACGTCACGATCGGAGCGGGCACCTGTCGGAGCTGGTCGCCGGAGCCGATTTCTTCCTGGCCCGGCTTCGGCAGCGGTGGCAGACACTGCGGGTGGTGACCGCCACCGTGGCTGACCGGCAGCAGTCCATCTTGCGTGACGGTCCACGCAGCCACGTTCCGCTGACCCGCACTGAAGTGGCCGACGCGGTGAACGTCCATCCGTCGACGGTCAGTCGTGCTGTTGCCGGAAAGTACGTGGAATTGCCCACCCGAGAGGTCATTCCATTCCATCGGCTGTTCGATCGGGCAACGACAGTTCGGTGTGAATTGCGATCGATCATCGACGCCGAGAACGTGCCGCTGTCGGACCACGATCTGGCGGATCGGTTGAGAAGTGCCGGGTATGACGTCGCACGCCGGACGGTCAGCAAGTACCGCGAGGACATGGGGATTCCGGCGCGCGCACTTCGTTGACCCGACGCCGGCACGAAGAATGCTTCGCCGAATCGGGTGATCTGTCATCGGACGCGAAGCGTTGTTCGCCGGCGAACGGGTGCGCCCCGCCTGCCGGGGCACCGACGAGTTGGCATGGCTTGTGCAGATTGCTGGTGATGACCGGTTCTGTCGGAGCGCCACCAGCGCCGTCGACGGACCGCGGCTCACCAGAGCCGCGCCGAAGAGCAGACGGAAGGGTTAGGAGGCACCCATGCACGACATCGGCCGGACCCAACTGGAACAAGGTTCCTGGGGCGAATTCGAGGGAGGTGAGTACGAAGGCGGCGAGTACGAAACCGGCGAGTACGAAGGCGGCGAGTACGAAGGCGGCGAATTCGAAGGCGGCGAG
>Ga0208716_1000457_pt1 | contig 17322 bp, 14 predicted proteins | sample NGESurdeep092012_8_FD_184482 | JGI IMG/M metagenome (GOLD analysis project Ga0208716, IMG submission 184482) | Arctic peat soil microbial communities from Barrow, Alaska - NGEE Surface sample 415-3 deep-092012 (SPAdes) | ecosystem: Environmental > Terrestrial > Soil > Wetlands > Peat ...
CACGGTGAACGGCATCCCCGAGGAGAAGCGGACGCTGGGGCGGATCTTCGCCCACGCCCTCGTGCGGAACCCGTCGCTCCTTCCCGCCGCCGCGCGCTTCTTCGCCCCCGCGCGCCGCGAGGAGTCCGTCGATGCGGCCGGCTGAGCCCCGCCGCCCCTAGTTCCCCCGCCCCGCCGGCCGGACCGGCAGCAGCAGGAGGTGCTGCCAGTCGAAGGAGAAATCGGTCGAGGGGGAGACCGCCGCCATCTTCATCGTCTCCACCGTGCCGTCCGGCTGCAGCGCGAACGTCACCCACGCATCCGGGATGTTCCGGGTCCGCCAGTGCACGCGGAAGGTGTCGTACTGCCAGTGCGTCAGGTCGCCGGTGAAGGCGGGCGCGGGGAGGAACCGGATCACCAGGTGCCCCTGCTCCTCGGCGAGGGTGACGTCGCCGTACCACGCGTCGTGGTAGGTGCCGGCGTAGCCGGAGAGCGGGAGCGACGGGTGGGAATCGCGGTTCCGCGCGCTGTCGAGGCGCGCCTGGAAGGCCGCCTCGTCGAACGAGGTGTCGGCGGCCTTGTACCGCCGGACGTAGTCGGCGGCCGGCGCCCCCGTATAGAAGTCGCGCAGGTACTCGGTGAGCGCGCCCATCGCCGACGACTCGGCGTTGGTGAGGATCACGAACCCGGTGCGGAGCTGCGGGATGAGCATCACCCGCGAGATCATCCCGGCCAGTCCGCCGGTATGGGTGACGATCTTGTAGCCGCGGAAATCGTAGACGTTCCACCCCAGGGCGTACATCGCGAGGTTCGCACCGCGCGGCGCGCCCACCGTGATCCGCCCCGTCCAGAGCGCCGCCGTCTGCGGCGCCCCCCACAGCCGACGCGCGTCGTCCACCCGGCCCGAGTCGAGCTGGACGCGGATCCACCGCGCCATCTCCGACACGCTGGAGAGGATGCCGCCCCCCGGGCCCAGGTTGTCGGCGGTGTCCACCGGCACCACCTGCAGCCGTCCGTCCGCCTCACCGTGCGGCGCGGCGACGTCCCCGGGCTGGAGCGCCGCGACCGACGTGACGCTGGTGGTCATCCCCAGGGGCACGAAGATCCGGTCGTGGACGAACGCGTCCCAGGTCTGGCCCGAGACCGCCTCGACCACCGCGCCCGCCACGTCGTAGAGGACGTTGTCGTAGTTGTAGGTGGCCCGGAAGCTGTTGGCGAGGGGGACCCAGCGCAGCCGGCGGACGATGTCGGCCCGCGTGTAGTTCGAGTGGAACCAGAGGAGGTCGCCCGCGCCGAGGTCGAGTCCGCTCCGGTGGACGAGGAGGTCGAGGACCGTCATCTCCCGCGTCACGTAGGGGTCGGACATCTGGAACCAGGGCAGGACGTCCACGACGCGGTCGTTCCAGCGGAGCCGGCCCTCGCCGACCAGGATGGCCAGCGCGCCGGAGGTGAACGCCTTGCTGTTGGAGGCGATCTGGAAGAGGGTCCGCTCGGTCACCGGCTCGGGGCTGCCGAGGCGGCGCACGCCGAAGCCCTTGGCGAGCACGGTCTGGCCGTCCCGCACGATCGCGATGGCCGCACCCGGCGTCGCGAACTCGCGGAGCACCCGCGCGGCGAAGGCGTCGAGGTCCGGAGGCAGCGCCGGCTGGGCCGGGGCCGCAGGGGGTGGTGCCGCGGGGCGCCGCTGGGCGAGTCCCGGCGCCGCCGCCGCGATCGAACCGATCCCCACCGCCAGCACCGCCGCCAGTCGCCGCATCGTCCCTCCCCCTGGATGGATGGCCCTCGCCGCGCGATGCGGGCCCTGCCCCGCGCTTCTCACGCGCGGCGGGTCCGCGCCGTATCTTCGTCCCCGCAAGCATCGCGCCTGGGCGCGCGCCCCGCAACCGCGGGCGGCGCGCAACGGAACCCTGCCCCAGGTCGTAGTTCAGACGGCGGGCGCTGCGCCCCGCCGGCCCTCGTGTCGTTCCGTCCCTTCGGGAGGTCTTTCGTGAGACGATCGCTCTCGTTGCTCACCGCGGCGCTGCTGTGCGCGCCCGCGGTCGCCACCGCCCAGTTCCCCGGCATGCAGGGCCCGCCGGGACCGCAGTTCACCACCGACAATCCGGTCATCCACCGCATCTACGCGCTCGGCATGGACAGCTCGCAGATCGCCCCGATGGCGCAGGTGCTGTTCGACTCGATCGGCCCGCGGCTCGTGGCGAGCCCCGGGTACCAGTCGGCCGCCGACTGGATCGTCGCGATGTACCGGTCGTGGGGGATCACCGCCCGGCAGGAGCGCTACGGCACCTGGACCGGCTGGCGGCGCGGCCGCTCGCATGTGGACCTCCTCTCCCCGCGGGTGCGTTCCCTCGAGGGCACGATGCTCTCGTTCAGCCCCGGCACCGGCAACCGGCCGGTGCGCGGCGAGGTGATCGTCCTCCCCGACGGCGCGGACAGCGCGGCGTTCAAGGCGTGGCTGCCGCAGGTCCGCGGGAAGTTCGTCGCCGTCTCCTTTCCGGAGCCCACCTGCCGGCCCGACAGCGCGTGGCAGACCTACGCGACCCCCGCGACGTGGAACCGGCTGCGCGATGACCGCGCCGCCGCCCGCACCGCCTGGACGCAGCGGGTCGCCAAGACCGGCGCCAGCAGCCGCATGCTCCCCATCCGCATGGAGGAGGCCGGCGCGGCCGGCATTCTCACCTCCACGTGGACCGGCGGCTACGGCACCACCCGCGTCTTCAACGCCACGACCCACCGCGCCCCGGTCTTCGAGCTCTCGTGCGAGGACTACGGTCTCGTGACCCGCCTCGCGCAGAACAACGACCACCCGGTGGTCGAGGGCACGGCGGAAGCGGAGTTCCTCGGCGACCAGCCGACCTTCAACGTGGTGGGCGAGATCCCGGGCGCCCAGCTCCCGAACGAGTACATCGTCCTCTCCGCGCACCTCGACTCCTGGGACGCCGGCTCCGGCGCGACCGACAACGGCACCGGCACCGTGATCATGATGGAGGCGATGCGCATCCTGAAGCAGGTGTACCCCAACCCGCGCCGCACCATCCTCGTCGGGCACTGGGACAGCGAGGAGCAGGGCCTCAACGGCTCCCACGCCTTCGCCGCCGATCATCCGAACATCGTCCAGGGGATGCAGGCGCTCTTCAACCAGGACAACGGGACCGGCCGCGTGATGAACATCTCCGCGGTGGGGCTCGTGAACGCGACGGGGAACCTGGCGCGCTGGCTCTCGCAGGTGCCCACCGACCTGATCCGCGGCCTGCAGTTCGGGATGCCGGGGATGCCGGCGAGCGGCGGGACCGACAACGCCTCGTTCAGCTGCGCCGGCGCGCCGGCGTTCGGCATCGGGTCGAGCTCGTACGACTACTTCGCCTACACCTGGCACACGGGCCGCGACACCTTCGACAAGCTCAACATCGACGATGTGAAGACCAACGCGACGGTCGTCGCGATGCTCGCGTACCTCGCCTCCGAGGACACGGAGCAGGTCTCGCGGGTGCGGCGCAGCGTGCTGCCGCAGGGCCGCAACGGCCAGCCCGGTACCTGGCCGGAGTGCGCGCAGCCGATGCGCACCCAGCCGCCGGTGCAGTAATCCGCCGCTGACCGGCCGCGAGGCCGGGCGCGGCAACGCCGACGGGGAGCGGAAGGCCGCTCCCCGTCGTGCGTCAGCGACCAGCGGGGTTCTCCGCAGCGATCCGGCGCATCACCTGGGCGAAGCGCGCGGGCTCCTCGAGGAAGGGGAAATGCGCGGACTCCTCGAACCAGACCCATTCCTTTCGCGGAGCGGCGAGCCGCGCGAAGTACCGCTCCGCCAGCTCGGACGGGGTCGTTTCGTCCCACCGGCCGGCGAGGAAGTAGACGGGCACCTGGACCGACAGGACGTCGTCCCGCAACGTGTCGGCGGGCACGTCGAACGTCATCGCGCGGGAGTAGAGCCGCAGCCCCTTCGGGATCCGGAGCACGTCGCCGAGGGTGTACTCCGGCGCCTCGAGACCGAGACGCATCAGGGGCCACCAGCTCGTGGCGGCGTGCACCTCGCCCCCGAAGCGGAACACCCACTTCTCGACGACGCTCCGGCCTTCGGCGTCGAGCTCGCGCACCGCCTCCGGCACCCCGCGGCGCGCCGCTTCCCGGCGGATGAACTCCGCCTGCAGTCGCGCCGCCACCGTGTCCCCGTGGCCGGCCCCGGTCATCTGCCCGACGCCGACGTACGCCCGGAAGAGGTCGGGGCGCTCGCGCACCGCCAGCATCCCGAGATACGTCCCCCACGAATGGCCCACGAGGAAGATCCGGTCCTGCGCGAACCGCCCGCGCAGGATGTTCGCCAGCTCGTACGTGTCGTCGAGGAGGCGGCGCACCGTCAGGTAGTGCGGCGGGATGTCGCCGAAGTACGACTTCCCCGCCCCGCGCCGGTCCCACTGGACGATGGTGAAGTCGTTCTCGAGCGGGCGCTGCCAAGCGTGGGCGAGGTACATCGCCGGCATCCCGGGCCCCCCGTGGAGGAAGAGGAGCACCGGGTTCGTCCGGGAGCGCCCGCGGATCAGCACCGACTGCGGCACGCCGCCGAGCTGCATCCGCTCCAGCGACGCGACGCTCCCGGGCACAACGACCCCGTCGGCGTCCACGATGGGCGGCGTGCGGCCGTGGGTGGTGACGTGCCAGAGGACGAGCGCGAGGAGCACGAGGGCGCAGACGCCCAGCACGGCGAGCGCCGCCTTCAGCGCCCGCCACGCCCCACGCCGCAGGCCCGAGGACGCGGTCATTTCGCGGCCAGGAGCAGCTGGAAGCGGGGATCGGCGCGGAGGGCGTCGAGATCGGGATCGTGCTCGACCCACTCCCGGTTGGCGAAGCCGTGGCGGAAGGCATCTCCCAGACACCGAAGCGCCTCGTCCACCCGTCCCTCCAGGGCGTAGAGGCACGCCACGTTGTAGCACACGCCGGCGTCCTCGGGGTCCACCTCCACCGCCCGCTGCGCGCACGCCAGCCCCTGCTCCGGCTGGCCGGTGCGGCAGAGCGCCACGGCGCACATCGTGAACGCCCGCGGGTCGTCGGGGTTGAGCGCGAGATGCTCCTCGGCCACCTGGTACGCGCGCCGGTACGCCGCCTCCGCCTCCGCCGCGCGCCCGAGCACCGCGTACGACTGCGCCGCGAAGAAGCGCGCCTGGTAATCCTCCCGCACCGCCGCCGCCTCCTCGAAGAGCCGCGCCGCCTTCTCCGTCTCGCCCCGCTGGAAGCAGCTCCGGGCGTAGAAGTAGCGCGCCTCGAACTGCCTCGGATCGAGGCGGATCGCCGTCTCGAACTCGGCCACGGCCTCTTCGGTCCGATTGAGGAGCCAGAGGGCGAAGCCCCGCGCCGCGTGCGGCTCGGAGAGGTCCGGCGCCAGCTCCAGGGCGCGCCGGCTCGCTTCGTCGGCGCGCGCCAGCTCGGCGTCGCCCGGGGGATAGTACATCCCGAGTGCCGACGCGGCGTCCGCGAGCCCCGCCCACGCCAGCGCATACGCCGGGTCCACCCCGATCGCGCGCTCGAACATCCCGATCGCGTACTCGAGGCTCTTGCGGCGCGTCTGCCCGAAGAAGTGCCGCCCCCGCAGGTAGTACTCGTACGCCCGGACGTCCGCCGTCGGGACGCGTCCGAGGGCGCGCCGCTCCCGGTCCCCGAGGATGACCTGCAACGTGCGCGCGATGTTCTCCGCGATCTCGTCCTCGATCGCGAACACGTCCTCCATCTCCCGGTCGTACCGCTCGCCCCAGAGATGGTAGCCGTCGGCCACGTTGATCAGCTGGGCGGTGACGCGGAGGCGCGTCCCCTCCCGCCGCACGCTCCCCTCCAGGACGGTCGCCACGCCGAGGCGCTCCCCGATCACGCGGATGTCCTCGCTGCGCTCCTTGTACTGGAAGGCCGACGTGCGGGACGCGACCCGCAGCCCCGGCATCCGCGCCAGGGCGGTGAGGATCTCCTCCGTGATCCCGTCGCCGAGGTAGGCGTCCTCGCGCGACGGGCTGAAGTCGGCGAACGGCAGGACCGCGATGGACTTCCCCGCTTCCCCGGTGGCCTCGGCCGGGGCCACGAGCGCCGCGGCGAACTCGGCCAGGCTCGCGAAGCGGTCGCCGGGGGACTTGGCCAGCGCCCGATGCACCGCGCGCACCACGTGCGCCGGCGCGTCGGGCCGGAGCGTCCGCAGCGGCGGGACCTCGTCGTACAGGTGGCGTGCCGCCAGCGCGAACGGCGTCGCGGCGACGAACGGCGGCTGGCCCGCGAGCATCTCGTACAGCACGCACGCCAGCGCGTATTCGTCGCTCCGCCCGTCGGGTTCGACCGTCCCCGCGCACGCCTCGGGGCTCATGTACGAGGGCGTGCCGACCGCCACGCCCGTCGCGCCGCTCCCGGCCGCGCTCATCGCCGAGGCGACCCCGAAGTCGGCCAGGATGGCGTGCCCTTCCTCGAGGAGGACGTTCTCCGGCTTCACGTCGCGGTGGACCACCCCGCGCCGGTGCGCGAAGTCGAGCGCCTCGGCGAGCTCCGACGCGATCCGCACCGCCTCCGCCACCCCCAGGCAGCGCGCGCGCTCGAGCCGGTCCCGAAGCGACGGCCCCTCCACGAACGGCATCACGAAAAAGAGGAGGCCGGCGGCCTCGCCCGAGTCGTGCAGCGGGAGGATGTTGGGGTGCGTGAGACCCGCGGCGATGCGGATCTCGGCGAGGAACCGCTCCGTCCCGACGGCGCGCGAGACCGACGGAGGGAGCACCTTGATCGCCACGTCCCGGCCGTGACGGAGGTCCGACGCGAGGTACACCATGGCCATCCCGCCGCCGCCCAGCTCGCGGCGCACGGTGTAGCGTTCCGCCAGCGCCGCCTGCAGTCGCTCGAGGTCGTCGCTCACGAGGGTAAGATGCGCGTAACCTCGAGGACGCGCGAGACGCCGCGGCCAACCGCCGGATAGCCCCACCCGAAACCGAAAAGACGTCGGAACTGATCGCGGGCCGCGTTCACGGCTCGAAGATCACGCTGCAGCAGGTGACGGCCCCCTCGGCCTTCTCGAGCTCCGAGACGTCCACCATCCGCGGCGCGATGCCCCGTGCCGCCAGGCGCTCCGCCGTCCGCGGATGCGACGCGGGGTAGACCAGCCCTTCGCCCACGCGGAGGGCGTTCGCCGCGTGCGGTTCCTCCGGGTGCACGTCCACGAGCTCCATCCCGCCGAACGCGGCGCCGTCCACCCAGCGCCGATTGATCAGGAGAGTCTCCTCCCCCACCTGCGTCACGGCAGACTTGAGGTGCAGGCACTCCCGCACCGCCACCGCCTGCACGCGGTAGCCGAACGGCGCGAGGGCCGCCTCGAGCTGGCGGAATCCCGCGCCGTTGGTCCGGCCGCCGTCCGCGTGACCCACGTAGACGGTCCGGCCGACCCGGAGCACGTCCCCGCCATCCACCGTCCCGGACGCGCCGATCATCGCGATCTCGCGGTAACCGGCGAGCGCGGCGGCGACCGCCGGCGTCTCCCCCTGGCGCGAAGGGGCGCCCGGCCGCAGCACCACCGCGACCTCGTCCACCACCAGCGCCGTGTCCTCGACGAACACCGCGTCCGGCAGTCCCGCGTCCGCGGGGAGCACGACCACGCGGCACCCGAGCGCGGCGAGCGCCTCCTGATACGCCCGGTGCTGCGCCGCCGCGAGCGTGACGTCGATCGGCACGCGCGGGAGGTACGTGAGCTCGCAGCGCCCGAGCGCCGGGCTCACCTCGCGGGTCAGCGCGACGAGCACAGAGGCCGTTCCCTCAGCCGCGGGTGCGGTGACGGATGGTCAGGGAGTAGCGACGGTGGAGGAGAACGTCTCGACGATGAATGCGTCCTCCAGCACGCTCGCCACCGGGTCCACCCGGACGTACGCCGGGGTACCCGAGGTTCGAGCTGAACGAGGCCCTAAAGGCGGCCAGCGCGACCAGCGTCGCCGACAGGGCCGCGACCGCGAGGGGCGTGGACGGGAACCGGCGCCTGGGTCTCATGGGGTCGGAACCTATGCGCGTCCGGCGGGAGAGGGTATCAGGCGGTCGCGCGCACCAGGCGCGCGAGGAAGTTGTCGAGGAGGCGCCCCGCCACGCGCTCCAGCTCCGGCTCGATCGCGCGACACGCCTCGACGAGCCGCGCCTTCGTCGTCCCCGCGGCGGCGACGTCGGCGGGGTTGGCGTCCGCCCACCGCGCCACCTCCTCCTCCGTCACCTCGGGGTGGAACTGCACGCCGACCACGTGCCCCGCGCGGAAGAGCTGATGGCGGATCCCCTCACCGCGCGCGAGCAGCCGCGCCCCGGGCGGAAGGTCGAAGGTGTCGCCGTGCCACTGGATGACGGGGATGCTCGGCGGGAAGCCGGCGAGGAGGGGATCGCCGCGGCCCTCCTCCGTGAGCCACACCGTGTGCGCGCCGAGCTCGAGCCGGTCGGCGCGGAACGCGCGGCCGCCGAAGAGATGGGCGAGGAACTGTGCGCCGAAGCAGATGCCCAGGGTCGGGACCCCCGCGGCCAGGGCCCGCGAGAGGAACGCCGCCTCCGCGCGGAGGAAGGGGTGCTCCTGCCAGTCGTACGCCGCGAGGGGCGAGCCGCCGACGAGGAGCGCGTCGCAGGCGCCGGGATCCGGCAGGGCGTCGCCCCGGTACGCGTGGACCACCTGGAGCTCGCGGCCGTCCCGCGCCAGGTGCCGCTCGAAGCGCGGAAAGCCGCCCCCCGCCATGTTCTGCAGCGCCACGAACCGCACTACACCGCCCCCGCCCAGTTCACGGCGAAGACGCCCCCGCACGAGGGGCACGTCAGCTCGGGCTCCGACGCGCGCAGCAGCGCCCGCTCGAAGCACGAGGGGCACACCCCGTAAACCGGGCCGAGGACCTCGTTCGGGGGATCCTCCCGGACCACGCTCCACCCGGTGGGCCGCTCCGCCGACAGCGCCACGCACCCGCGGTCCACGACGAACGGCGCGCCGCCGACGTCGAGCGTCACCGTGTCGGGCGCCGACGCGTCGAGGACGCGGTACCAGCTCCCGCGCCGCAGCCGCTGGATGCACAGGCGCACGATCTCCGCCCACTGCGCTTCGCTCATCACCCCTCCACTCCGGGCGCGGTCCCGACCCCGACCCGCCTCGCTCCGACCTACCTCCCCGTCCCGACGTCTCCTCTCACCTCCAACCTCTCACCCTCTCACCCTCTCACCTTGCCGATCCCCACCGCCTCCGAATCCTCACCGTCCGCTCGAGTTCGTCGGTGTTCTGGAGCACCTTCTGCTGCAGGTCTCGCGGAAGCTGCGGGTGCGCCGCCAGATACCGCCGCACGACCGCCAGCGCCTCCTCGCTCGTCTGCCCCCCCAGGAACGCCCCGAGCCAGGAGCCGAGGAAGAAGATCCGCCGGTGCGCCTGGATGTACGGCAGCGAGTCGAGCGCCGCGCGGAGGTATGGGAGCGTAAGCTCCTGATGCTCCAGCGCGTTGAAGCCGCCGAGCGAGCCGGTGGCCCAGTCCTCGTTGAGCGTCGTGTCGGCGAAGAACCGGGTGAAATACTCAGCCTTCGCCGCGGCGTTCCGGCGCGCCGCGCCCGCCATGAAGGCCCTCCGCCGCCCGTCGGGCGTGGTGTCGCGCGCGGCCTGCGCGGCGGCGAGGCGCTCCGCGTCGCCCGCGCCGAGGACCAAGAGGCGCGCCACGACGTCCCAGCGCGTGGGGTCCCGCACGGGCTCTCCCGCCGCAGAATCGGCGGCGAGGAGCGCGGTCAGTTTTGTGATGCCATCCGGCGTCGCCGCCAAGGCGACGAAGGCGTCGAGGTATGCCTTCCGCAGGCCGTAGGGCAGGTTCGCGTCGGAGGCGCCGGTCCAGAGCGCCCGCTCCGCCGCCGGGCGGAGGCGTTCCCGCACGGTGGGGCTGGCGTACGCCGCCACCGCGCGAGCGAGCCGTCCGAGGAGGCCGGGGAGGATCTGCTCGTCGCGCTCGGCGGGAAGCTCGCGCAGCACCAGGCCCGCGAACCGCTCGGGGGCCATCCGCGCGGCGCGGACCTGGTCCCAGACCGCGCCCCACAGCATCGCGCGGAGGAACGGGTCGCTCACGCGGCCGAGGGCGCCTCCCTCCAGCGCCGCGAGGCTGCGCGCGTCGAGGAGGGTGCGGAAGTAGCCGAAGTCCCCCGCGTTGGCGAACACGTACGCGGGCGCCGGGCGGCCGCGCGCGGAGTCCACGTCGGTGGTGAGGCCGCTCAGCTCGACGGGAATGACCACCGGCGGCCCCTCGGCATACGCGAGGAGCACCTGCGTGCGCATCGGCCAGGGATCGGGGCCGCTCAGTGCCTGCGCCGGGTGCTGGACCAGGGTGAGCCGCACGATTCGCCCGTGCGCCACGGTGAGCCGCTGCTCCACCTCGGGCATCCCGGGCCGGAGGACGAAGGCGCGCCCGAACTCCCCCAGGTCCCGGTGCGCGGCGTCGCCCACCGCCGCGAGGAGATCGTGCCAGGTGAAGTTCCCGTATTCGTGGGCCTGCAGCAGGGACCGGATCCCGGAGCGGAAGGCGGCCTCCCCCACCAGGTAGTTGAGTTGCTTGAGCACCGACGGGGCCTTGTTGTAGACGATGGCGCCGTAGTTGCTCTTCGCCTGGTCGAGGTTGGCCAGCTCCTGCCAGAGCGAAGTCGTGCCCGCGGTCTCGTCCACCCCGTACGCCGCGGGCTTGTTCGCGAGGTAGAAGGTCTTCCACGCGCCGCTCGTGGAATCGAGGTCGGCGAGCGCCTTGGCGGCCATGTAGGTGGCGAACCCCTCCTTCAGCCACAGGTCGTCGAACCAGCGCATCGTGACCAGGTCGCCGAACCACTGGTGCGCGACCTCGTGCAGGACCGTCGAGAACCGGCCGAGCCGGCGCGGGAGGGTGGGCCGCTCGCGGAAGATGAAGCGGTCCTCATTGTAGAAGATGGCGCCGGGGTGCTCCATCCCGCCGAACGGGAACGCCGGGGCGAGGAGGAACTCGAATTTGTCGAACGGATAGCGGATGCCGAAGTACCACTCCATCCACTCGAGCGCCCGGCCGTTCTGCACCAGCAGGGTGTCCAGGTCCACCTCGGCGGCCCGGGACCGCCGCACGTACCCGCGCACGAGCCGCGGGCCGACCTGCCGCTCGCGAGACGTCCACGATCCCGCGGCGAAGGCCACGAGATAGGTGCTGATCGCGCGCGTCTCGGCGAACTGATGCGTGATGGTGTTGCCGGAGGTGTCCGCCGCGATGTGGATGCCGTTCGCGAACGCCGTCCAGCCGCGCGGGGTGATGAGGGTGAGCCCCACGCGCGCCTTCAGGTCGGGCTGATCGAAGCAGGGGAAGAGCTGGTTCGCGTCCGCGGGGACGAGGAGCGTGTAGAGGTAGTCGCTGGCGTCGGCCCGGTCGTGGAAGCGGATGATGCTGGCGCCGGTCGGCGCGATGTCGGCCCAGAAGGCGAACTCCAGGGTATTGACGCCGGTCTGGAGCCACCGGTCCTCGATGCGGATGTGGGCGCCGTTGGCGACGTCGGGCGGGAGCTCCACGCCGTTCGCCGAGGCGAGGAGGAGCCGCCGGCCGCGGAAGTCCACGAGCACGTCCTCGCGGACGTCGTGGCGGAACTGGATGAACAGGTGGCCGACCGCGCGATCGAGCGACGACACGTCCAGCGTCAGCAGGTAGCGGACGTCGCTGATGGTCTGCGCCCGGTGCTCCGCCAGCCCGCGCGAGATCCCCGGACGCATCCACGCCGTGAGGGAATCGGGGCTGGCCGACTGCGCAGCGGCGGGGGCCGCCTGGGCGGCCGCGCTGGCGAGGGCTCCGAGAAGCAACAGGGTTCGCATCGTTCGGTTCGACGTAGGAAGGGGTGATGCCATACGGCCCGGCCGGCGGCCGGGGACCCGCCGGGAATGTACTGGCGGTCCGAACGGTGCGCACCGGGCTGGCCGGGGCTCCCCGTACCCCGAACGCGAGCGGCGGCCCGCGTCCGACCGCGGGCCGCCGCTGCGCCACCTCGTCGCCTCACCGGCGGCTAGCCGATGTAGCCGACGGCCTGCGCCCCCAGGAGGAGCGCGCTGATCCGGAGCGCCGCCGCGAGGACGCGCCCCGCCACCACCGTCCGGTCGCGCCTGCCAAGTCGGCCGCGGGCGCGCGGGCCGGCGCGCTCCTCGTACGTCTCGATCGCGGCGCGCGCCAGGAAGACGCCGGTGACCACCACGCCGATCCAGACCAGCACCCGCGCCACGAAGGGCCAAATGTCCGCGAGAACGCACGCCGCGCTCGCACCCGCGACGGCGAGCACCACGTCGGCTCCGGAGTCCGAGGCGACGGACTCGCGGAGCGCGCTGCGGAATCGGATGACGCCTGCGGTCATCGTGGATCTCCTTCGACCCTCACCGCCCCTGCCCTCTCACCGCGTGGCCCGCCTCGCCTGCGCACCCGGCGTACTCGACCGCCGGCCGAGCGAGCGCATCCACGCCCCGATGATCGCTGGGCTGCGTCAGCAGGGCGTCATTCATCGGGGATATCGGACGTTCCTACGCTTCCAATTGGGTGCGGCCGGACTCGGAATTCGGGGGGAGTCCGTCGGCGAGGACGGCCCGCAACCACTGCCACGCGGACTCCTCGTCCTGGAACGCGGCGGCCTGGCAGCCGCGCAGCTCTCCCATCATGCAGAGCACGCGCGCGCCGCCGTACTGCACGCCGGGATGCGTGAGGATCGCGACGGGTGGCAGCCGCTCACCGCAGAGCCCCACCAGCGCCGCGACCAGCGCGCGCGCTTCCCGCGCGCTCGGCGTGTACCCCGCCGAGCGGAAGTCGAGCAGCAATGCCTCGGCCGTGCCGTGCCGCGCGCGCAGCGCGCCGCGGTCCACCGCGGCGAGCCAGTCCCTCACCGTGCGCAGGCCTTCCCCGCCCAGCACGGCGACGCGCGAGCCCCCATCGAGGCGGAATTCGATGCCCATACGACGATGAGGATGGCGAACACCGTGAGGGCTGAAAAGTCTATAACATCTTATAGTCCGGCCGGGGCTATAAGATGTTATAGTCTTTCGCGGGGAGTGCTCCCAATGCAGACTGTGGGCACTCTCAATCCCGGGAGGACGTTGTGACGCTCCCCGCTCGCGACTACCGCATCACGCTCAGCGCCGCCGCCGCGCTCACCAAGGCGTACCGCGACGCGAAGGTCTCCGACGTCAGGTCCGGAGCCATCGCCAAGGATCCGGTCGTACAGCTGCTCAACCAGGCCGGGTGCGTCGGGCTGCGCATCTACTACGGCCGGAACCCGGACGGGACGCCCGCCCTGGTGCTCGCCGGGATCGACGCGGCCGACAACGACCTGACGAAGGGCGTCCTCCTCGAGCAGATGTGGCCCTGCCCGCCCCTCTGCGACGGCGCCAGCCCCCTGAACGGCTAGAAGAGCGTGCACGTCCCCGGGTTCATCCTCGCCTCCCTGGTCATCGGGACGGCCGCCGAAGCCGTGCCGCTCGCGGTGGTTGCGGTACAGCGGCGGCGGCCGCGGGGGGCGCGTGCCGTGATGCTCGCGTGGGTGGCCTTCCTCCTCGCCATCGACCTCGTCAGTGCCGCGCTCGCGTTCCACGGCATCCACAACCTCTGGCTCTCCTACGTCCTGATGCCGGTGAGCGTCGGCTTGGCACTGTGGGCGCTCTCGTGCTGGCAGGTCTCGGACCTCTGGCGGCTGACGTTCCGCGTCGCCATCGTGCCCCTGCTGCTGGCGTGGGCGATCCTGACGGTGGCGGTGGAAGACACCTCGACGTTCAGTATGGCGGCGGAGCCGATGGTGAAGCTCGTGACGCTCGGCGCCGCCGCCTTCACGCTCGTCGTCAACAGCCTCGCCCAACGGGGAGACCTGCTGCGGCGTGACTGGTTCTGGATCAGCGCCGGGCTGATCCTCTACTTCGGGGTCGGCGCGACCCTCGGCCCGCTCGGCGCCCTGCTCCAGGGGAGTTCGCCGCAGCTGCTGATGAAGGCGCTCGTGTTCTGGGCCACGATGGGCAGCGCGGCCTTCTTCCTCATCGCGAAGGGGTTCGCGTGCAGCCCAACCCGCTGACGCTCGTCTCTCTCTTCGTGGGGGGCGCGCTGAGCGTCGCCATCGTCCTCGCGGCGTTCATCGTGGCCCTGGTGATCTCGCAGCGAAGACGGATCGCGCAGGAACGGGAGAACGCGCGGCGGGTGCTGGCGGCCCAGGAAGACGAGCGGGCCCGCGTGGCGCGCGAGCTGCATGACGACGCGCTCCAGCGGATCGCGCTGATCCGTCACGAGCTGGAGGAGGCCGCCGGGCAGGCCGGACCGGAGCTGGCGCACCGGATCGGCGGCGTCTCCGGCGAGCTCCGGGACCTGGGGGTCGTGCTGCGGACCGCCGCCCACCAGCTGCACCCGTCGGTGGTCGAGAAGGCGGGGCTCGCCCGCGCCCTCGGCGCCCTCGGCGAGGAGTTCGCCCGCACCGCCGGTCTCGCGGTGCGCGTGAGCGTCCCGCCGGCCGACGCGCCGATCCCGGCGGGGCTCGCCCTCGTCGCGTACCGCATCGCCCAAGAGGCGCTGCGCAACGTCGTGAAGCACGCGGGCGTGCTCGAGGCCGAGCTCGCGCTCACCGTCGGCGAGCACGACCTGACCCTGCGGATCGCCGACGGGGGGCGCGGCTTCGACACCGGGACCGCGCGGCCGGAGGACGGCCTCGGCCTCATCGCGATGCGGCAGCGCGCCGTCGGCGCCGGGGGACGGCTCACCCTCACGCCCCGGACCGGCGGCGGGACCGTCGTGACGGCAATCCTCCCCGTGAGGGCCGCCGAGTGAAGCAGGTCAAGCCCCGCCTCGTCCTCGCGGACGACCACCGGCTGCTGGTCGAGGCGCTCCGCGCGATGCTGTCCCGGAACTTCGACGTGGTCGGCACCGCGGGGGACGGCGAAGAGCTGCTCGCGCTGCTCCGGTCCACGCCCGCGGACTGCCTCCTCCTCGATCTCTCCCTCCCCGGCCGCAGCGGCATCGACCTCCTCCCCGACATCCGCGCGGCGCAGCCGGACCTCCGCGTGGTCATCCTGACCATGCACGTGGACCGCATCCTCGCCGAGGCCGCCTTCGCGGCGGGCGCGCTGGGCTTCGTGCCGAAGGACTCCGGGATGGACGAGGTCGAGAAGGCCCTGACCGAGGTGCTCGCGGGCCGGCGCTATCTCTCGCCGAGCGTCCCGAAGATCACGCATCGCCTGGGCATGGGGGCCGCGCACCAGGCCATCTCCCGGCTGACGCCGCGGCAGCAGGAGATCCTCGGCTTCCTCGCCGACGGGCTCTCGTCCCACGAGATCGCCGACCGCATCGGCCTCAGCGCCAACTCCGTCACCTTCCACCGTTCGCGCCTGCGCAAAGTGCTCGGGCTGGCGAGCGAGTTCGAGCTGGTGCGCTACGCCATCCTGATGCGCCTCGCCGCCACCGAGGAGGCCGCGGGCGAGGAGGGCGGCGACGGTCGGCCCTCCCCGGACTAGCGCTCTTCCAACGCCCGGCCTTGCGCCGCTCCGGCGGCGCGGACAAGCTCACCCGATGACCACGTCCCGCGCTCACCGCGTTCCAGGCATCCCGGCCTCCCTGCGGCGCGACGCCGTCGTGCTCGCCGCCGCGTGCGCGCTCGCCCCCCTGGCCGCCCCCGCGCTCCGCGCCCAGGCGCGCGTCGACCCGGAGCCGCGCTACGCCGCCGCCGTCACCGCTCTCTCGCGGTTCATCGGCGACCAGATGCGGGAGAAGGCGCTGCCGGGGCTCTCCATCGCGCTCGTGGACGACCAGCGGGTCGTGTGGGCGGCGGGGTTCGGCTTCGCGGATCCTTCCGACTCCACACCCGCCACGGCGGAGACGCCCTACCGCGTCGCCTCCGTCTCCAAGCTCTTCACCGACATCGCCATCATGCAGCTGGTGGAGCGGGGCGAGCTCGCGCTCGATACCCCCGTCACGCGCTACGTGCCCGACCTCGCCCCGCGGAACCCCTACGGCGTTCCGGTGACGTTGCGGCAGATGCTGAGCCACCGGGCCGGCATCGTGCGGGAGCCCCCAGTCGGACATTACTTCGACCCGACGTCCCCCTCGCTCGCGGCCACCGTCCTCTCGCTGGATTCCACCGCGCTCGTGTACGCTCCGGGAAGCCAGACCAAGTACTCCAACGCGGCGATCGCCGCCGCGGGATTCGTCCTCGAGCGCACGCAGGGGACCCCCTTCGCCACCTATCTCGCGCGCGCCGTCCTCGCTCCGCTCGGGATGACGCACAGCAGCTTCGCCCCCGACTCCGCCACCGTGGCGCACCGCGCCCGCGGGAGGATGTGGACCCTCGACGGCCGCACCTTCGCCGCCCCCACCTTCCCCCTCGGCATCGCGCCGGCCTCCGAGCTCACGACCACGATGCTCGACCTCGGCAAATTCCTCTCCGCCCTCTTCGCCGGTGGGCAGGGGGCGAACGGACGCCTCCTGCGTTCCGAGACCCTCGACGCGATGTGGGGCGTGCAGTTCGGCGGGCCGGGCGCGCAGGCGGGCTACGGCCTCGGCTTCGGCATCTCGCGGCTCGACGGGCACCTGCGCATCGGCCACAGCGGGTGGCACTACGGGTTTGCGACCGAGGTCGCGGCGCTCCCGCGCGAGAGGCTGGGGGTCGCGGTCTCCGCCACCGCCGACGCCGCCAATGCCGTGACGGAGCGGATCGCGGACGAGGCGCTCCGGCTGATGCTCGCGGCCCGGGACGGTCGCGCGCTGCCGGCGATCGTCACCACGACCCCGATCCCCGCCGCGACGATGCGCCGCCTCGAGGGGAGGTACCGGAGCCTGACCCGCGCCATGGACCTCGACCTGCGCGACAGCCTCCTCTGGTCCCAGAACGTGAGGGGCGGGATGAGCGCCCCCCTCCGCCTCCGCGGCGACACCCTCGTCACCGACGGGCGGCTCGCCTTCGGCCAGCGAATCCTGCAGGGGCCGGGCTTCCTCGTCGTGTCGGGCGACACGCTGCGGCACGTCGGCGAGCCGAAGCCCCCGGACGTGGCGGAGCGCTGGACGGGACTGATCGGGGAGTACGGCTGGGACCACGACGTGCTCTACGTCCTGGAGCGCGAGGGGCAGCTGTACGCGCTGATCGAGTGGTTCGCCCTCTACCCGCTGACGGAGGTCGCGGACGGCGTGTTCCGCTTCCCCGACGCCGGGATGTACGCGGGGGAGACGGTGACGTTCACCCGGGACGACGCGGGTCGCGCCACGGCCGCGGTGGTCTCGGCGGTGGTGTTCCGCCGCCGGGCGATCGAGCCGGAGGGGGGCGCGGTCTTCCGGATCGTGCCGCGGGCGCCGATCGAGACGCTGCGCCGGACGGCCCGCGCCGCGACGCCCCCCGCCCAGCCCCGCCGGC
>Ga0208716_1000458_pt1 | contig 17311 bp, 13 predicted proteins | sample NGESurdeep092012_8_FD_184482 | JGI IMG/M metagenome (GOLD analysis project Ga0208716, IMG submission 184482) | Arctic peat soil microbial communities from Barrow, Alaska - NGEE Surface sample 415-3 deep-092012 (SPAdes) | ecosystem: Environmental > Terrestrial > Soil > Wetlands > Peat ...
GGTCGCAACCATCTTTCGGAAGGACCTTCCGGTCACTCCCTCGTGACCTAGACGATCCAGCTCGGTCCTGATAACACCAGTGATATTGCTGGTCCAATACGGTGTTTCGACGCGCTCAGCGTTCCTGCGCCGCGAGGACGGGAAAACCAGGACGGAATCGGGCTTTGCCTTCGCTCCCCGCGCTCTCAGCATCGTTACCACTGTGATGGGAAGGGCGAGTCTGCGCACACCCGCGCGTGTTTTCGTGTGGGCTTGCCGTTGGCCAGCGCCATTCACTGTGGCATTGATCAGTACCGTCGGGGGATCACTGTTCAGCTCGATTTGGTACCACGCGAGTGCGGTGGCTTCGCTGGTCCGGCATCCGGTGCCGGCCATGAACCTCAACAGGTCTGGAAGGTCGGTGTTGGTTGCCTTCGGGTCTTCCCGTAAGTCGGAGATGATCTTCTCGGCCTCCGATCGGGTGATGGCGACGGTCGGAGACGCCGGGGATTCAGGACCTCGTTCGATCCGCTGGGACAGCATGGAGAACGTTCCATTGACCGTTGGTGCAGTTGCACCGTTCGCCACTGCGTAGGTGAGAGCCTGGCGGAGGATCCCCCGGCATGTCTTGGCGACCGCCGGTGTCATGGATGCGAGGAGAAGCGTCACAACCCGCGGTGTCACCCGCTCCAAGGGAGCGCTCCCGAGTGAGGTGAGACCTACCCTACGACCCTTGATCGACCGATCGATCGCGTGTTGGTACCGGAGGATGGTGCCGACCGACCTCGTGCGGACGGTTGTGGGGTCCGAGATCCACGCGTCGAGGACATCGCCAAGGCTTGTCTTGTTCGTGAACGATGAGCTTTGCTCGCTCGCGGTGGCAAGGGCTTCGGCAAGCAAGTCCGGTTCTGGAGGATTCAGTTTGTGTTGAAGGGCCTCGACGGCTTCGTCCTTGGTCGCTCCTCGTGCCTGGAGCCGCTTGCGACCCCCGTCCGTCTGAATGTAGGCCTCAGCAGTCCACCGGACTGTCGGTGTTCGCTTGCTGTCGGCCCCTTGGTCCACGCCCGCCGTCAATCGCCTCCGACGTTCCTTGCCCGAGGTCTTGTCGATGACCCATGCGGTGGTGGTGATCTGCCCGTGGCGACCCGACTCCAGCGAAGGCCTTCCGCGGGCCGAGCGCAGACTTTTCCCCTCGATCATCGCTGGCGCGCTACTCGCCATAAAGCTCGTCACTTAACTCTCCACTTAGTCCGTGAGGGCGAATGATGAATAGCGATCCCTACTGAGTCCATTGGTCGCCTGACCTGGGCATACTGTAGTCATCGCCCATCACCCAACACAACCGGGCGCCACACAACTTAGAAACCGTCAGGTCGAGGGTTCGAACCCCTCTCGCCCCACCACGAGCCGACGTCCCGATGGGCCCCCCGCGGTGCGATGCCGGTTCTCAGGAGTCGACGACGCCGCACGCGGTGCCGTCGGCTGTCCAGGGCGAGCGGATCGGATCCCGTCGTGTCGACCACCACGCCCTGAGGAAGCAGTGCGCGCACCTCAGTGCAGGTCCAGTACCCGCCGGTCAGCGCCGCGTGAGCGGAATGACTTGGCGGCGTCTGCGGTTTCGCAGCCATTGACCTGACCGGCGCTCGGCAGCACTTGTTCCGGTGCCACGGACGGCGCGCGTTGCAACTGCACGGCGGCGGCTTGTTCCTTCGTGCCGTCGTTGACACCCCCCGCCTGCTGATCGACTTCGGCGAACGCCGCGCCAGGCTCTGCGGTGAGACCGGAAGCAGCACCGCGTGCCCCCCGCGGCCCAGCGGCGGCCTCGGCGAGACCGACCTGGCGCTGACCGGCGGGGTCGTCGGATTGCCACCGGGATCCGGTTGTGCCGCAGCGGGTTCTGGAGCGGGAGTCGCCGACACCGCGGCCCGAAAGCCATTCCCCCGCGAGAGCGAACATTTGCGAAGTCCCTTCGCCATTTGTCGACTGGGCGACTCCCAATCTCGGCGTCAATGAGATTGCGCTGTTCTCGCGTCAGATCTGACTCTTGGCGCAAGGCCGGTTTGAACGACTGCGAACAATCACTGACGGAGGTCTCCTGATGCCCGACTTCTCCGGTGCCGAGCCAGTTCCTGAATTGACTCCGGTGCGGAACGCCGACAGTGACCTGAGTCCCCAAGTCGTTCCTTCGTCCCCGCCATCGTTCCACGGGCCCGGGCCGAGCGTGCCGGCGCCGCGGCCGGCATCGCGATGACGGACTCCGACAGACTCCGGGGTCAGCCAGGTTCGGGCAAGAAGCAAGCGCCGAAGGAGCGGGTTGGGCAGTCTGAGCGCCGCGCACTCCCGATCCCCCCGACGGGACGGGGAGCGCACGACTTGTGCTGACCATGAACCCGTTACCCTCGCTTCGCGTCGGGGGAGTACCCCAAGGAATACCCCAAGAAACGACGGCAGGGCATCCGGAGCCAGTCCTCGGGCGACATCAGCTTGCGGGATCGACCTGCGGGAGCATGCGGGCCAGCTGCGATCGCGAACCGATGCCAAGCTTGCGGTAGCTGTTCGTCAGGTGGACCTCGATGGTCTTCTCGGTGACGAACAGGGCTTGCGCAATCTCCCGGTTGGTCAACCCGTCACGTGCCAGCCGGGCCACCCTCAACTCGCTCGCGGTGAGCTTCGTTCGGTGGTGCAGCGGATCACGACGGGGCCGGGCGCCCGCCGCGACGAGTTCGTCATGGGCCATGGAGGCCAGCGCCGTGGCCCCACACCGGGCGGCGAGCTCGACAGCCGTATTCAGTGCTGGTCGTGCGTCGGACCGCCGTCCGGACCGGCGCAATGCCGCACCCAGGTCGTACAGCGCACCCGCGTACACCAGCCGGGCCGGTGAGTCCTGCAGCACGGCCACCGCTTCCTGCAGATCGCGCATCCCGGCAGCGCCCTGGCGCACCGCTCCCGCTGCCCGCAGGGCGATGCCCAGCGTGCGGGGTGCGGCAAACGCGCGGCATCGGGCGAGCTCCTCGTCGATCAGCCTCTCCGCCTCGTCGATCTCGCCCGCTGCGCTGAGAATGAGTGCCGCGTCGGCGCGCCACTGGGTCAACACCGGCGTCCGGACATCCCACTGGTCCTCGATACGGCCGCACGCCCGCAGATCGGCCAGCGCCTCCTGTAGGCGGCCCTGCGCCGTCCGCAGGTGCGCGCGGGCCTGCAGATTGAGCACCGATCCCCGCGCGTTGGTGGGTGCCTTGTCCAGGCCTGATTCCTTCCAGACGAGCTCGGCGCCGGCGACATCGCCGTGCGCGAGCCGTATCTCGATCATCGTCACGACCGCGATGCGGATCGATCCGCCCGGGTACGCCAGGGCGAGCTCCGCGTCCGCCTCGGCCTCGGCCAGGTATCCGCGACACAGCCAGGACATGGAGCGGCACTCCGCGGCCTGGGCGAAAGCGAACGCGGAACCCTGGGCCTGCGCGATGTCCATGGCTTGGGTGAGCAACTGGATCGAGTCGTCGAAGGCCCCGTTGATCTGCAACGCAAAGGGGGCCATGAAGAACGAATGATCGCCCGGCCCCGGATCGCGCAGCAGGTCGCCGCTTTCGACGGCCCGCCTGGCGAGCGTCCGGCCAACGTGAGCCGGCTGGCGGTAGGCGGCCTCCAACCCCAACGCCGCCACGTGGATTCGTTCGGCGCGGGTGACCGGCGCCGCCGGGTCGCAGCCGAACCGGCTACCGGCCGCGTCGACCAGCCTCCGTGAATCGCTGGACCCTTCGGCGGCCAGGGCCCGCAGATTCTCCAATCGGAGCCCGAGGTCGCGTTCGTTCGCGGGCAGCGCCCGGATCGCGTCCAGCAGGGCCACCACCGGCGCGGCGGTCTGTTCGCCGGTGTACATCAACGCCGTGCACAGTTCCCCCGCCGCCAGGGCGCGGCGCCGGGGATCAGCGGTCGCACCGATCGCCTCTCGAAGGTGCGCGATCGCCGGTTCCAGCCGACCGGCGTGCCGCTCCGCCGTGCCGAGTTCGAAGGCGACGTCGCCGACCAACTCCGGTGGCGGGGGCTCCTGCCAAGCGCGGGTGAGATTGACGACTGCCGCATCGGTGGCCCCCCGGCTCTGCGCCTGACGTGCGGCACGTCGCAGGATCTCCACTGTCTCGGCATCCGCGCGCGGCTCGCTGGCCAGCAGGTGCAGTGCGATCCGTTCGACGGGGGCGCCCATGGAAGCGAGCGAGCTTGCCGCCTGCCGGTGTAGCTCATGGCGTTCCGCGACGCCCATGTCTGCGTAGACGCTGGAGCGCACCAAGGGGTGGACGAAGGCCAATGGCCTACCGGGATCGAGGATGAACGCCTCGGCCAGCGCATCCGCGGCGCGCGAGGCGGTGTCCTCGGCCAGGCCTGCGATGGCAGCGGCGAGCGGCAACTCGCACGGATCTCCGGCCACCACCACCGCATCGGCGACCGCCCGGCATTCCGCCGGCAGCCGGCGCAGCCGGCCCAGCGCCGCCAGGCTCACCGTCCGCGACGTCTGGCGCTCGACCAGCGGCACATTCGCCGCGGTCGGTGCCACCCCGGCGGCGGCCAGTTCGCGCAGTAATTCCCGGACGAGAAACGGATTGCCGCGGGTCAGCTGATGGCAGGCCGCCACGAACTCGGGCTCCGGGGTCAGCGACACCACGTCCTGCGCCAGCCGGGCGACGCCGTCCAGGGTCAGACCCCTTGGTCGCACGGTTTCGAACTGGGGGACCCCGGCCAATGAATCCCGTAGCTCCTCGTGGGAATCGGACTGGCGGGGCCGCGCGGCCAGCAGCAACAACAGGTTCAGCCCATCGATGCGCTGGGCGAGATACGCCAGCCAGCGCAGCGAGGCGACGTCCGCCCACTGCAGGTCGTCGATGATCATCAACACCGGCGACCTGCTGACCAGGTTGGCGGTGAACCAATAGAGCCCGTGCAATGTGGCAGAGCCGGGTTCGTCCGAGGCGTGCTGGTCCGCCTCGGAGTCGACCAGGGCTCGCTCGGCCAGGCTGCCTGCCCCGGCCAGCAGTTCCGCCCGTTCCCGAGCTGACGCGGAATGCAGGACCGGCTCCAGCAACTGCCTGGCGACAGCGAAGGGGATGTCCCGTTCGATTTCAGAGCCGCGGGCGTTGACCACCCGCATGCCCGTTGAATGTCCCCGCGCGAACGCCAGCAATCGGGATTTCCCGATGCCGGGCGGACCCTCGATCAGCAGACCGCCGGCTTGGTTGGCGGCGCGGGCCAGCAACCGTTCGATCGTCTCGATCTCCCGCTCACGATCGACCAGCGTGTCGTCCAGGCGGGTACTCACTCTGGAAGGGTACTCAGCCTGTCAGCCGATCGGTGGCCAATTGGTCGTCATGCGGACAGTCCGGCAGCGCCCGATCAGTGCTGCTCGACCGCGGAACCCGACATCACCCGTTGTCCTGACGAGTCCTGCTTCCCGTCTGCCGCTTCCTTGGTGATGGTGAAGGTGGAGAAGGTCTCCGGGGAAACTCCCGCCCAGAGTGTGACGTCCGTTCCCTCGTTGAACGAGCCGATCGGCACCAACACGCCATCGGCGTTGCGTAGCCAGGCCTGGTAGAACTGGCCGTTCTCCAACCGAGGCAGGCCGACCGCCTGCAGGTGAATCTCCCAGCCCGAGTTGGTCTTGATCATGCTGGCGTCACCGGACGCGCCGGGAGCCAACTCGGTGGCGGACAGTGCGACGTCGAACCGTCGCTGCGGGGGACTGGTGTCCCGCAGCAGCAACACACCGGTCAGCGCTACCGCGATCACCGCCGCCGCCGCGGCGACCAGGATCCCGGGACGCGCCCATCGCCGGCGAGAACCGCGGGCCGCCCTGGCGCTGTCCCGGGCAACGCGGCGGTCCCGCGCGGCCGCCAAATCGATGGGTGAGCCGTCATCGTTCACCGCCTCCAGCGGACCGGGGTCGCCCGTCATCCGGAAAGGGCGGTCGCGCGGCGCCGCAGTGGGCGTGTCTGCCGCCGGCGGGCCCGACGGCGTGCCCGGCGCGGGGGAGATCTCGGGGGTGCCGGCCACCTGGTCCTCACCCCGGGTTGCAGCGCTCTCGGCGGTGATGAGCCCGACGACGGAATCCTCGAGTTCGGCAGGCGGCTCGGCCCACAGCGTCGGGTCGGCGAGCAGCGCGCGCAACTCGTCGAGTTCGGCCTGATCGGCCGCGTCCAGCACGACGTCCGCGTCGCCACTGAGGTAGTTCACCCTGGCCTCGTCGGTCGCCGTGTCGTCGGCGCTGTGCCGACCGCTGTGCCCGTCACCCGCTGGTGCCATCGCTGCTCACCTCCTTCCCGTCCCGGTGTCCCACGGTACGACTTCTGCTGTGTCGATCTGTGCTCGAGTTGTGTCGATCGGTGCTGGTCGGAGCCGTTTCGCGGCGGGCGACCGGCCGGGCCGGTCAGGGCGTCAATCGAAGCCCTCCCGCAGATGGCCCAGGCGCGCCGCGAGTTTCCTGTGTGCCCGGTGCGCCCGCGACTTCACGGTCCCGACCGGGACGTTGAGCCGCTCCGCAACCGCGGTCTGGGTGAGCCCCTCCAGGTGCTGCAGTTGCACGACCACCCGCTCGTCCGGCGGCAGTTCGTCCAACGCCTGCCGGACCTGCCAGACGTCGTACGTGCGCTCGATCGCGGCCGGTTGCTGCACGATCGCCGGGTGCGCGACCGGTACGTCCTCCAGATTGCCGGCCGTCTCCCGTGACTCCTGCCGATGGATGTCGATCGCCGTGCGGCGGGCGATGGTGGCCAGCCACGGAGCCAGGTCCCGACCGGGGTCGACCGTCGCGGCGGATCGCCACGCCTTGAGGAAGGTCTGCTGGGTCGCTTCCTCGGCCAGTTGCGGCGAGCCCAGCAGGTTTCTGGCGACCGCGTAGACGAGTCGGCTGTACTCCCGGTACACCAGGCGCACCGCGTCGGAGTCGCCGGCGCGAAAGCGTCCGATGTCCTCCTGGCTCAGCACCAGGATGAGGGTAGTTCAGCCGTTCGTGCCGGGCTCGGGTGCCCGCACCCCCGGCGAGGAAGAACCCGCTTGACGTCATGAAGAGAAGTACGTGCGCGCGGCCGTCACGGTTCGCGCCGAAACCCGCGAACCGTTTGGCCACGGCCCCCGTATTGCAGGGTGCCGGGCGATCGAGCGGACCACCACCCCGGCCCACCACCTGACTTGGTCCAATTCCGAAAGGGTTTCGCGATGAAACTGCGCACGATTCTGGCCGCCCCGATTGCGATCGTGGCTGCCGGTCTGCTGCTGTCGGCCTGCGGCCAGGGCAGTCAGATCGCCGGTACGGCAACAATTTCCGCGGCTGCCGCGGTGGATTCGACGGCAGCGAAGCCGGTGGCCAGCCTGGCCGAGACCGGTGCTCTCGGCCAGGTGCTGGTCGGCGCCAACGGGCACACGCTGTACGGGTTCACCGACGACGTCGACGGCACCAGCACCTGCTTCGATGCCTGCGCCACCGCGTGGCCCGCGGTGACCGTGCAAGGCGGCTTCCTCCCGCCACCTGGGGTGGATCCGGCGCTGGTCAGCACGGTTGACCGGCCGGATGGCAGCAAGCAGCTCAAGATCGGTAAGTGGCCGGTCTACTTCTATGCCGGTGACGGCGCGCCGGGCAGCGCCGACGGCCAGGGCGTCGGCGGCAAGTGGTTCGCGGTCGGTGCCGACGGCAAGCTGGTCAAGGGTGACAGTGCCGGCGCCGCAACGCCATCGGCGGCCGCTCCGGCGCCGGCAGTAGCCAAGCCGGCCGCACCTGCCCCGGCGAACCTGGCCCAGGCGGGGGCACTTGGCCAGGTGCTGGTCGGCGCGAACGGGCACACTCTGTACGGGTTCACCGATGACGCCAACGGCACCAGCACCTGCTTCGACGCCTGCGCCACCGCGTGGCCCGCGGTGACCGTCGATGCCGGGTTCACCCCGCCGGCCGGGGTGGACCCCGCGCTGGTGAGTACCGTCGACCGGCCGGACGGCAGCAAGCAGCTGAAGATCGGTAAGTGGCCGGTCTATTTCTACGTCGGTGACGGCGCGCCGGGCGAGACCAACGGCGAGGGTGTCGGCACCAAGTGGTTTGCGGTCGGAGCGGACGGCAAGCTGGTCAAGGGTCCGGCCGACGCGGCCGCTCCGACCGCTCCTGCTCCCGCCGCTGCTCCTGCTCCCGCGCCGGCTGCGGCGCCGCAGGCCCAGGGACCGGTGGTCGACCTGGCCCAGGTCGGCAATCTCGGTGAGGTGATGGTCGGCGCGAACGGACACACCCTGTACGCCTTCACCGACGATCCAGAGGGTCAGACCACCTGCTTCGACGCCTGCGCCAAGGCATGGCCGCCGCTGACAGTGCCCGCCGACTTCACCATTTCCGACGAGCTGCAGGCATCGGGCGCGAAGACCATCCAGCGGCCCGACGGCAGCCTGCAACTGGTGATGGGCAAGTGGGCGCTGTACTACTACGCAGGCGACAACGCTCCGGGCGATGCCAACGGCCAGGGGCTGAACGGTAAGTGGTTCGCCATCGACGGGACCTGTCACCTGGTCAAGACCGCGGCGTGACGTCGCCGTTCTGCCGCTGACGGTCAGCAGAACCGCCCCGGCCCACCGGAGTAGAGCTCCGGCGGGCCGGGGTTTCAGGGTCTTTCTCTTACACTGTGAGCACATCGCGAATCCAGCGCGCATGGCCGTCGGGCCCGCGCCCTCGCCGGATGGGAGGCCCAGAGCAGATGAGTGCCGATCCCGCCGCCGTCGAACTGTTCGCACCGAGTCTGGTCGAGGTGACCACCCGGCAGCTGCGCGACGAGATCCTCAGTGGAGCCTTGGAGCCCGGTGAGCGCCTCATCGAAGAGCAGATACGGCAACGGTTCTCGATCAGTCGGGCGCCGCTGCGGGAAGCGCTGCGGCTGCTGGCCCAGCAAGGGCTGGTCGAACATCTGCCGCGCCGCGGTGCGCGGGTGGCCACCTGGTCCGAAGAGGACATCCGCCAGCTCTTCGAGGTACGAGCGGTCTTGGAGCGGTACGCCGTGACCGCCGCCCTGCCGCTCACGGCGCGCCCGGGGGCAGACCCGCTGGCCGACGTCCGGCTGCATCTGGAACGGATGCGATCAGCGCAGGAACTCGGCGATCAGCTGGCAAAGGACGATGCGCACCGCGATTTCCACGCGGCCATCGTCTCGCTTGCCGGTAACCGCCAGCTCGATCTGGCACTGGAACCGATCCTGCTCAAATTGCAGCGCCCGATGGCCGTCAACCTCCGTCTCGAGGCGTCCTTGATGGGGCCGGGGGAAGGTCTGCGACGGCACGCGGAGCTGGTGACCGCGCTGGAGAGCAACGACCCACACCGGGTGCTGGAAGCTCTGCAGGAACACGGCGGGCAGCGATATCTGCGGTTTCGGACCGATGCGCCGATCGCCGCGGGGTCCGTCGCCGAGCCCGCATGACCGCGGGAACCAGATCCGGGCCCGCGGACTGGCCGGCGGAGGTTTGCCCCGCGCGGCAGGTGGTCGTTGAGTGGCCTTGTTCGGCGGGGCCGAGCTGATCATCCGGACGCTGTGCTGGGTGCGCTGATCATCCGGACGCTGTGCTGGGTGCGCTGATCATCTGTACCTTGCGCTCGGGCAAAGCGGACACCTCCCGTGTATTTGACAGCGCATCTGGGTGAAACGTGGGATTGATCAGCGCATCCCGCTGCCTTGTGTGTGCGCCGTTCGCGGGAATTCTGCCCCTGCGCCGGTGCCGCCCGCAGCCTCGCGGCAGGGGGCTGACGTAGCCCACTGTTAACACGACGGTTCCACCCCCGATACAGCGATTGTCGACAATCGACCGCATGCCTCAGAGTCCGCACAGCGGTCCGGTGCACGGTCCGTCGATTTCCGAGCTGGCACACTCCTACCGCAGCAACGACTTGGCACCCACCGACCTGGTGGAGGCGGTGCTCACAGCGATCACCGAGCGCGGCGACGACGGCACCTGGATCTCCGTCGTCGACCGATCCGACCTGATCCTGCGAGCCAAGGAACTGGAACAGCATCCGGATCCGGGTTCACTGCCGCTGTACGGAGTGCCGTTCGGCGTCAAGGACAGCATCGACGTCGCTGGAGTGGCAACGACTCTGGCCTGTCCGGAGTATGCGTATCAGGCCACCGCAACCGCTCCGGTGGTATCCCGACTGCTCGATGCCGGCGGGATCTTCATCGGCAAGACCAATCTCGATCAGTTCGCCACCGGCCTGAACGGGACAAGGACACCGTACACGTTGCCGCGCAGCGTTTTCGGCAACAACCTGATCTCCGGTGGATCGAGTTCCGGGTCGGCGCTCGCGGTGGCCACCGGCGAGGTCCCGTTCACCGTAGCGACGGACACCGCCGGCTCCGGACGGGTACCGCCGGCCTTGAACGGCATCGCCGGGTTCAAGCCGTCCCGGGGGTTGATCAGCACGGTGGGTCTGGTGCCGGCCTGCCGTTCGCTGGATTGCATCAGCCTGATCGCCGGGAACGTCACGGATCTTTCCGTGGTCTTCGATCTGGTGGCCGACGAGCACGACCCGTACAGCAGATCGCGGCGCCGGGACAGTCGCGACCCGAACAGCTTCCGCATCGGACTTCCCGACGTCGCCGAGTTGGAGTTTTTCGGTGACGGTCCGATGCGGGAGGCCCATGTGGCGGCCCGCGCCGGGATCGAACGTGCCTTCGACCGCACCGTCGAGGTCCCGCTCGGACCGTTCCTTGACGCGGGCGCGCTGCTGTACTCGGGTCCGTGGGTGGCCGAGCGGCTAGCTGAGTTCGGCGCGTTCCTCGACGATCGGCCGGACGCGGTATTGCCGGTGATCCGCTCTATTCTGGACGGCGGAAGACGTTACACCGCAACAGATGTGTTCACCGCTGAACATCGCCTGGGAGAGCTGCGCACCCAGGTCGCCCAGCTGTGGCGGGAAATGGATGTGCTGATCCTTCCCGCAGTGGGCACGACCTTCACGGTGGATGAGGTGCTGGCCGATCCCATCGCCACCAACACCGCGCTCGGCCATTACACGCATTTCGGTAACCTGCTCGACCTCTGCGCGGCGGTCGTTCCCGCCGGCCTGACCAGCGACGGCCGCCCCGCGGCGCTGATGGTCCTCGGCCCGGCCCTGGCCGACGATCGGGTGCTGGCCCTGGCCGCCAGGCTGGCCGGTGAACCGGCTCTGGCCGCCCGACGTGCGGTGCCGGCGGACCGGAGTGAGCGCGGCCAGCCGGACACTCGCTCGCCCACCACCCTCGTGGTGGTGGGCCATCACCTCTCGGACCAACCTCGCAGCGCCGACCTCACCGACCGGGGTGGCGTCTTCGTGTCGCGGACGTCCACCGCCCCCAGTTACCGGCTGTTGCGGGTCGGTGACGTTGCGCCGGTACCCGCCCTGGTCCGGGTGGACATCGGCGGCGCGGCCATCGAGGTGGAGACCTGGGTGCTGCCGGCCTCGGGTTTGGCCGAAATTCTCTCTGCCGCAGCAGATTCCGTGTGCCTTGGCCGGGTGCGGCTGGCCAACGGCACCTGGGAGATCGGATTCGTCGCCGACGCAACGGTTCTCGCCGACCCGACCGCCCTCGACATCACCCACCACGGCGGCTGGCGAGCTTACCTGGCCGCCGAGTCGACCGACCAGCACGCCCCGTAGGCCAGCCTTGGCCGATCCAGCCCAGTCCCTGCCCTCTGAAGATCAGGAGTGCGCATGACCGACACACCCTCCCTGACAACATCTCCCGCGATGCTCACGGCTGAGCCAGGGCCTTTCCCTCTACCCGAGGGGAAGGTCGCCCTGATCGTCATCGACATGCAGCGAGATTTCTTGCTGCCCGGTGGGTTCGGCGAAACCCTCGGCAACGACGTCAGTTTGCTGCAGAAGGTGGTACCTCCGCTGGCCGAGGTGCTGACCGCCGCGAGAGAGAGCGGCCTGCTGGTCATTCACACCAGAGAGGGCCATCTGCCGGATCTCTCGGACTGCCCGCCCGCGAAGTTGCAGCGTGGCAAGCCATCTCAGCGCATCGGTGACGTCGGCCCGCACGGCCGCATCCTCATCCGCGGTGAGTACGGGCACGACATCATCGACGAACTGGTCCCGATCGACGGGGAGATCGTCATCGACAAGCCGGGCAAGGGCGCGTTCTACGCGACCGAACTCGGCGCCATCCTGGAGGATGCGGGCATCACCCATCTGATCGTCACGGGGGTAACGACCGAGGTGTGCGTGCACACCACGGTGCGCGAAGCCAACGATCGCGGCTATGACGCGCTCGTGCTCTCCGACTGCGTCGGCTCCTATTTCCCGGAATTCCAGCGTGTCGGCCTGGAAATGGTTGCGGCCCAGGGGGGGATCTTCGGCTGGGTCGCCGACTCCGCGGCGTTGCTGCAAGCCCTGCGTCAGCCGGTGCTGAGCGCCTGAATCACCGCTTTCCCGCATCGCCCGACGCCGGAAAGACGGCGGCAGCCATTCCCCACACACGTGCACCGCTCCGCAAAGGAGAGAACCCCATGAATCTGACCGGTTTCAAGACCTCGAAGTCGGAGGACTCACTCAAGATCCCGTGGTGGACCCGCGGCGAGACCAACGCGTTCTTCGGCCTCGGCTTCAACATCCTGGTCAACGTCTTGACGCTGACCTCGCTGCTCATCTTCGTCGTACAGATCCCGGCCACCGACGTGCTGGGCACCGTGCTCCCGGCGCTGGGCATTGCCATGCTCGCCGGCAACATCTACTACACGTTCCTCGCCCGCCGGCTCGCCCGCCGGGAGAACCGCACCGACGTCACCGCCCTGCCGTACGGGCCGAGCGTCCCGCACATGTTCATCGTCGTCTTCGTGATCATGTTGCCGATCTTCCTGACCACGGGTGACCCGATCCGCGCCTGGGAAGCCGGCCTGGCCTGGGCGTTCGTCATCGGCGTGATCGTCCTGATCGGTGCGTTCGTCGGGCCGTTCATCCGCAAGATCACTCCGCGAGCCGCCATGCTCGGCACGTTGGCGGGTATCTCGCTGACCTTCATCTCGATGAGACCGGCCGCGCAGATCTGGGAGGCGGCCTGGATCGGGTTGCCGGTACTCGGCATCATCCTGGTCGGGTTCTTCACCAACATCAGGCTGCCCGGCGGGATCCCGGTCGGCCTGGCCGCCTTGCTGGTGGGTACCGCGATCGGCTGGATCGGCGGGTACATGTCGGTGCCCGACGTGCAGCAGGCGGTCAGCGACATCGCGATCGCGGTGCCGACCCTGCATTTCGACATGCTGTTCAACGGGCTGAGCAACCTGGCTCCGTTGCTGGCCACCGCGATCCCGCTGGGCGTCTACAACTTCGCCGAGGCGATGAGCAACGTGGAGAGCGCCGCGGCGGCGGGGGACAGCTACAACCTGCGGAGCGTGCTGCTGGCCGACGGTTCCGGTGCGATCATCGGGTCGGCGCTCGGCTCGCCGTTCCCGCCGGCTGTGTACATCGGACACCCGGGCTGGAAGGCGGCCGGCGGGCGCGGTTCGTACTCCATGGCCAGCGGCATCTTCATCGCGGTGCTCTGCTTCCTTGGCCTGTTGGGGGTGCTCAACACGGTCTTGCCCATTCCTGCGATCGTTCCGATCCTGCTGTACATCGGGCTGCTGATCGGTGCACAGGCCTTCCAATCGGTGCCGCGGATCCAGGCCGCCGCCGTGGTGGCCGCGATCTTGCCGAACCTGGCGTCGTGGGGGACCGGCCTGATCGACAACGCGCTCGCCGCGGCCGGAACGACTGCCGCGCAGGTCGGTGACGAGGCTCTCGGCAACGCGGGCCTGGTCTACCAGGGCCTCAAGACTCTCGGCGAGGGCGCGGTGCTGGCCGGCATGGTGCTCGGGTCGATCGTGGCATTCATCCTGATGCGGAAGTTCTACGCCTCCGCGATCGCCGCAGCGGTCGGCGCGGCGCTGAGCTGGATCGGGCTGATCCACGCCTCGGAGGTGGGCTGGGCCGCGGACCCGCAGGTGGCCCTGGGGTACGCCATGCTGGCGATCGTGTTGTGCGCCTTCGCCTTCTACCGCCGCGGGCAGGACGACTCCATTGCCGCCGAGGAGGAGATGCCGGCCGAGGCGTGATTTCTGCTCACCCGTGATTTCAGCTCACGCGTGATTTCAGCTCACGCGTGAGTCCTGCTCAGGTGTGATTCCTGCTCACGCGTGATTCCTGTTCAGATGGGTTCCGCACAGCCCGGTCGGCCAAGGGGTCGCCCGGGCTGTCGGTAGTCTGGGCCCGGTGTCAACGCCGGTGAACAGTTCCTACCCGCTGATCGATCCCACGGTGTCCGTCGATGCCACCGAGCCCGGGCCGACCGCCGGCGAGCAGGTGGTGCTGGTCGACGACCAAGGCCGGGCGATCGGTGTCGCCGACAAGGCGACTGTGCACGGCCCGCGCACTCCCCGTCATCTGGCTTTCTCGTGTTACGGCTTCGACGGCGACGGCCGACTGCTGGTCAGCCAACGGTCGAGGGACAAGCTCACGTTCCCCGGGGTGTGGACCAACACCTGCTGCGGCCACCCCGCCCCCGGCGAGCTTCCCGCAGCTGCGGCCACCCGCCGGATGCGTTTCGAACTCGGCCTTGACCCGCTGGACCTGCGTGTTGTGCTGCCCGACTTCAGCTATCGGGCCTCCGACGGGCGGGTGGAGGAGAACGAGCTGTGCCCGGTCTTCGTGTGCACCATTTCCGGTGAGGTGCGGGCGCGCGCCGACGAAGTCGACGCAGTCGCCTGGTGGAGCTGGCAGCAGTTCCTGGACGCCGCAGCCGAACCGGGCAGCGGGCTGTCGCCGTGGGCCCGCGAGCAGGCCCCGCTGCTGGACAAGGCGCTCTTCGGTTCCCACGGATCCCCTTTGAGCGCGGATCCCCTTTGAGCGCGGATCAACTTCCACGGCGCGGATAATCGTGCCGGTTATGGGAAGTGAGTGACGCGAGTGAAGCATTTCAGCCGCGCTGGCGATGATGATCCGCGCCACAAAGGGGGGCGCGGGGTCAGGCGCGGGCGAGCTCGGCGAGCTTGGTGGCGGTGTTCCAGTTGCGCATGGTGACCACGACGCCGAGTTGGCGGTCCCAGTCGACCTTGCTGAAGGTCGCCTTGAGGATGCCGTTGGGGCACCAGAGGTACAGGTGGTCGCCGAGCAGGCGCACTACGTCCGGTGCGGTATCGACGTCCTCACCCAGTTGCGGTAGGGCCGCCGCCTTGGCGGGGTCGGGCGCGGCGGACAGGAAGCCGAGGAAGTGCCGCGATCCGTTGTCCGCGATCTCCGCCAACGGATCAGCAGCCATCGCCACCGTCAGCTGACGTCCGGTACGCACCACCACCGACGCGCGCACGCCCACCCTGTCGGCCAGCGCATCCTCGATCTCCGCCCCGACCGTGCCGGGCTTCGCGCCGGTGGAGAAGACCGCATTGCCGCTCTGCAGGTGCGTGCGGACGTCGGAGTACCCGAGCCCGGTCAGCAGTTCGCGCAGATCAGCCATCGCGACGCGTTTGCTCGGACCGACGTTGATGCCACGGATCAACGCGATCAGGGTGGTTGCCACGGCGGATCCTCCCGGCCGGCTCGGAGCGGTGTGCGTCGAGGGTACGGTGACCCGATGCTCATCGCCGTCTCGGCCGACGAGGACACCGGTATCGCCGGCGCGCTGCTCCAGCAGTTGCGTGCCCGCGGCCATCAGGTGCGCGCGCACGGCGCGCTGGCACCGGGCGAACCGGCGGGGTGGGCGTGGGCCTCGGAGACCGCCGCGCATGACGTCGCCGAGGGCCGCGCGGAGCAGGCCGTCGTGTGCTGCTGGACCGGGACCGGCGCCTCCATCGCGGCGAACAAGGTGCCGGGCGTGCGCGCGGCGCTCTGCCTGGACGCGGCGACCGCGGCCGGGGCGCGCAGGTGGAACGACGCGAACGTGCTTGCCCTGTCGCTCCGGATGACGTCTGAGCCGGTGCTGGGCGAGATCCTGGACGCATGGTTCGCCGGGCAGCCATCCACCGACCAGGACGACGTCGCCAACATCAGTCATGTGGCCGAGATCGGCTGAGCGCCAACCGATCCGGCGGACGGCCGATCAGCCGTGCGGCGAAGATCAGCCATGCGGCGAAGATCAGCCATCCGGGAGAAGATCAGCGGTGCGGCGAGGAGCGAAACGTCGGAGCCCCATACACAGCAGTCACGCCGTTGATGCCACCGGAGCCATGGCCCGGTGCAACACCGGGCGGCACTCAAGCGGGCCGTCCGCAACGTCGGCCGCCGCCCGGCGCAGGGAGGTGAGCACCGGGGCGATGTGTGGCTGCTCGGCCGTTCCCGAGCGGATCTGCGCCCCGACCCGGCGCACCGGGCTCACTCCGGACACCGGTTTCAGCACGATGGCCTCGTCGACGAATTCCGGTTGGGCGAGCCGGGGTAGCAGGCTCACCCCGTGGCCGGCGGCGATCAGACCGACCACGCCGACGAACTCGTCCGCGTAGTGCCGCACCCGAGGCAGGAAACCGGCGCGTTCGCAGGCGTCGCGGGTGATCCGCCAGCACGGCACTCCGGGCGTGGCCAGGATCCAGTCGGCGTCCCGCAGGTCGGCCAGGTCGATCTCGGGCTCCTCCGCCAGCGGGTGCCCGAAGGGCAGCGCGACATCCATCACGTCGTCGAGCAGGTGCTCGGACTGCATGCGCGGGTCGTCGTGCCCGAGCAGGAACTCGCCGCTGGCCATCGTCACGGCCACGTCCACGTGCCTGGCCAACAGCGCGCCGATCGCGTTCTCCGGCTCCACCTCGCGGATCTCGACCCGCAGCCGCGAGGTCCGGGCCATGTCGGTCACCACCGGCACGGCGATCGCCTTGATCGCGGAGCTGAACGTGCCCAGCCGGACCGTGCCCGCGTCGCCCCGCCGGAACGCGGCGAGGTCCGACTCGGCGTGCTCCATATGGGTGAAGATCTGATGCGCGTGGCTGAGCAGAAGCGCGGCCGCTTCGGTCAACCTGACCCGGCGGCCGTCGGGCTCCAACATCGGTGTGCCGGCCTCCCGGCCGAGGGCAGCCATCTGCTGTGAGACCGCCGATGGCGTGAGGTGTACGGCGGCGGCGGTGGCGGCGATCGTTCCGCAGCGGTCGAGTTCGCTGAGGATCTCCAGCTTGCGCACATCGATCATGCAGGTCATCTTACGCATTCCCGGAAGAACAAACAGATGGACGTCAGCTATTCGCAGGTTCACTGATCCGAAAATGAAGGTGACCACGGCACCTGTCTACGGCGGCCGGGCTTGAGCACACGGTCGGGAGCATTGTGCGTGGTCGGTTTGTGGGTTTAGGCGGCGGGTTCGAGGATGACTTTGTAGCCCAGTGCCTG
>Ga0208716_1000459_pt1 | contig 17299 bp, 16 predicted proteins | sample NGESurdeep092012_8_FD_184482 | JGI IMG/M metagenome (GOLD analysis project Ga0208716, IMG submission 184482) | Arctic peat soil microbial communities from Barrow, Alaska - NGEE Surface sample 415-3 deep-092012 (SPAdes) | ecosystem: Environmental > Terrestrial > Soil > Wetlands > Peat ...
AGGTTCTGGTCCCCGTCGTACTTCGCCCGATCGTGCGGCGGAGCACCACTGCACATCGTCAAGGACAACATCGCAGACCAGAAACGACCGTCTAGGCAAGGCTTCCTCCCTGCCCCGAAGGACAGGGTTTCCGCCCCCGATCACCGATGACTGCGGCAGCAGCGCAGTCGGGGCCGGCTGATACCGTGCGCAAGTCGGACATTTCGCGGGTGCCGCGGTCTCTGTTTGGCACCACGAGATGAGTCTCATGAGGCAACGTCGCACACCGTTTTTCGCCCTGCTCACAGCCGTCGCACTCAGCCTGAGCGGCTGCACGTCCACCGCCGCAGCGGGTCAGACCAGGTTGCGCAGCTCTTCAGGCGCTACTCGCGTGACCGCCACGCCAGCCACAGCCGCGGCGGTCTACCAGCAGATGCGAAAGAGCGTCACCGCGGGCAAGAGCGTGCACATCAAGGGTGTCTACGCCGACAAGGGACAGAAGACGCGGCTCGACGTCGCTGGTGACCGCGCCGGGATGACCATGAGGCTGCAGGTCAACTTCGGAACTGGGTTGATCGAGGTCATCAAGGTCAACGACGCTTTCTATCTCAAGGCCGACGCGGGGTACTGGACGAGGCTGACAGGCTCCGCGGCGACTGCCAGGTCGGCCGCAGACAAGTACGTCAAGGTCCCGCCCGGGTCGGCAGCCGGTATGGGCGATTTCCGGGTGGGCGCGCTGCTCGACCAGGTCTTCGCAGAAGATATATCGACATCGGACGAGCTGAACACCAAGGTCCAGACGACCGAGGTCGATGGGGTCCCCGCCTACCTCCTGACGACCAAGGTCGGCGGCGACGCCAAGCTCTACGTCTCGGTCGACGGCCAGGCGCGTCTGTTGCGTGCCGAAAGCGCGAAAGGCGGCACTCTTGACTTCACCGAGTGGGATTCTGTCGCATCCACGAGCACACCGCCGGCGGGCCAAATGGCCGAGACCCCGAGTCTGTAGCCTCTCTGCTGCCGGTTCAGCCCCTCTCCTGCCGGTTCTCTTCGGCACAATCTCAGCTCCGGCGGCGCGCCCTGTCCTGTCTCATGGTCGTCAGCGGCGACCATGGAGGCCTGATGAGTCTGTTCGATCGCGTTCGCCGCGTCCTTGTCATGGGCACACCCTCGGATGCGCTCTCTGGTGCTCCCCTCCTGATGCGCTCAGCGGTGGCGGGTGCCTCTGCGGCCCTGGTGTCCATGCTGACCATTGCGCTGCCCGCGCTCCTCGCCTGGGTCGCCAGTCCGCAGAGCACCGTGGGCTGGCCCAGGGCCCTATCCGTCGGTTCCTGCGTCTGGTTGCTGGCCAACGGCGTACAGCTGAGCTCTGGGCCCGCCGCAATCTCCCTGATGCCCCTGTTGCTCACCACCATCCCGCTGGCCATCGCCACGATCGCAGCTCGCCGGGTGCTCATGCAGCTCGGCGACGAGCGCCTGCGCAGGTGGGGAGGCCTCCGTCGCGACGTGGCTGAGGCCGGTGTGGTCTTCGCTTCCTCTTATGCCGCGGTGGGACTTGTCGTCGCCCTTGCCACGATCGGACACCCCCTGCACGCATCGGCGCTGGGGGCCGTCGCAGGCACGGCCATCCTCGGCGCGGCCTCGGTGCTGATCGCCCTCGCTCTGGAGTTCCGGAGCAAGATCGGTTCGGTGGCGCCCGGGTTTTCGGGGTGGCTGGAGGCGCGGGTGCCCATACACGTACGCCGGGCCATCCGTCCGGGGCTGTGGGGGGCATTGGCCATCTTCGGCGCCGGGCTGGCCCTGACCCTGTTGATGATCGTGATGCATCTTGGCAGGATCAGCCGGCTGGAGGACGCTCTGGGCGCCGATCCCGTCGGCATGGTCCTGCTCAGCCTTGGCCAGCTGACGGTGCTGCCCAATATCGGGCTGTGGGCTGCCTCCTGGCTGGCAGGACCCGGCTTCGGCCTCGGCCAGGGCACAGCAATCACCTGGTCGCACTCTGACCCCGGCCTGCTACCGCTGATCCCCGGTCTGGGTGCCGTGCCGGCCCCCGGCCCGCTACCGGCCGGCCTGTGGCTCAGTGTCATGGTCCCGGTCGCCGCCGGAGCGCTGGTCGGTTGGCGGGCTCTGCGCGTCGTGGCCCGGCTCTCGTCCTGGCGGGCCAAGGCCGAGACCGCCGCATCGGCATGCCTGATCGCTGCCCTGGTCCTGACGTTGGCGAGCTCCCTGGCCGGCGGTTCGCTCGGTGCCGCCCGGCTCAGTGGGTTAGGGGCTCCCTCGCTGGTGTTCGGCGCGACGGTGCTGGGGGAGCTGTTGATCGGGGCAGCAGTCTTCGTCGGCCTCAGCCACCTGCGCGCTTCCCGGAGCTGAGAAGTCCACTGAAGACGGAGTCGAGACTGTTGTAGAAGCGCGAGTTGCAGTCCGCCGCAGCAATCGCGGTGTTCGCTCCGAGGGTGCAGTCCTGGAGGCTCTTGGCTGTGTCATAGAAGGCATAGGGCAACAGCACCATCACGGCGAGAACGCACACCAGGACCAGGCCGACGACGCTGGACACGATGCCGCGAGTCCGTCCCCGGGTTGCTGAATGAGACGTTGAGGGGGCTGGCCGGACGGCTGACCGGTCCCGGATCGAGAGGACCGACTCGACCCCGGCCCACACCAACGGGACCACGGCCGCCGCGGTGTAGGGCAACGGGGATGTGGAGGCGATCAGACCGACAAGCAGCAGCACGGCGGACCATCGTGAATGCGCCACCCCTGGCGACAGGGGGCGTGACTTGCGAGTTGAGGCCAAAGGGGGCTCCTGGCATGGGACGGTGGACAGAGCGGGTGCGCTGTCCGATATCGTCTCCCATCGTGACGAATATGGCAGAGACCGGGGCGACCACCCGCTCCATTGTGGTCCTTGTCTCGGGCGGGGGCACCAACCTCCAGGCGCTCATCGACGCCACGGCCGATCCGGCATACGGTGTCCGGATCGCAGCGGTCGGCGCCGATCGTGACGACATCGAGGGACTGGCTCGCGCGCGGCGCGCCGGGATCCCCACTTTTGTATGCCGGGTCGCCGACTTCGCGACACGCGCCGACTGGGACGCCGCGCTCGCATCGCAGGTGGCGGAATACCGCCCTCAGCTGGTGGTTCTGGCCGGCTTCCTGAAGCTGACCGGCGAAGCGTTCCTGAGACAGTTCGGTGGACGCACGGTCAACACCCATCCGGCGCTGTCGCCCTCTTTCCCGGGTCTGCATGGTCCGCAGTCGGCGCTCGACTACGGCGTGAAGGTCACTGGCTGCACGCTGTTCGTCGTCGACGCCGGGGTCGACACCGGCCCGATCGTGGCCCAGAGTGCCGTTGACGTGCATGACGACGACACTGCTGAGACTCTGCACGAACGCATCAAGACTGCCGAGCGCCAGATGCTCGTCGACTACGTGGGCCGGATGGTCCGCGATGGTTTCTCTGTCACAGAACGAAAGGTCACCCTCTCATGAGCGAGTCGAAGGCTTCAGGCAAGCGCATCGTCCGCCGGGCGCTCATCTCCGTCTACGACAAGGCAGGGTTGGAGGTCCTGGCCAAGGGCCTGCACGAAGCCGGGGTCGCCCTGGTGTCGACGGGCTCGACTGCCGCCCGGATCGCTGACGCCGGTGTCCCGGTGATGCGGGTTGAGGACCTCACCGGTTTTCCGGAGGTCCTTGACGGCCGGGTCAAGACCCTGCACCCCACTATTCACGCCGGGATCCTTGCCGACACCGGCAACCCCGACCACGTGGCGCAGTTGAGCGATCTCGGCATCGAGCCGTTCGACCTGGTTGTCTCCAACCTCTATCCGTTCACCGACACGGTGAGCTCGGGTGCCACTCAGGAGGAGTGCATCGAGCAGATCGACATCGGTGGGCCCTCGATGATGCGGGCCGCGGCGAAGAACCATGCGAGCGTCGCGGTCGTGACGAACCCCGCGGAATACGGCTCGGTGCTGGTTGCCGTGCGCGGCGGCGGTTTCACGCTCAACCAGCGCAAGACTCTCGCGGCGGAAGCGTTCGTGCACACGGCAAGCTACGATTTCGCCGTCGCCAGCTGGATGGGCAGCGTGCTGACCGACACGAGTGACGGCACCGGCTTCCCGGCGTGGGTCGGTGCGACGTGGACCCGGGCGAAAGTCCTTCGCTACGGCGAGAACCCGCATCAGAAGGCCGCGCTCTACGCGCACTGGCGCCCCGGAATCGCCACCGCCGAGCAGCTTCACGGCAAGGAGATGTCCTACAACAACTTCGTCGACGCCGATGCCGCCCAGCGAGCGGCCTACGACCACGCCGAGCCCGCTGTTGCCATCATCAAGCACGCCAACCCCTGCGGTATCGCGGTCGGAACCGACATCGCGCAGGCCTACCGGAGCGCCAACGCGTGCGACCCGCAGTCGGCGTACGGCGGTGTCATCGCGACCAACCGCACCGTCACGGCAGCGATGGCGGAGCAGGTTGCCGAGGGTTTCACCGAGGTCGTCGTCGCCCCTGACTACGAGCCCGAGGCGCTGGAGATCCTTCAGCGCAAGAGGGCGATTCGTCTCCTGAAGCTACCCGAGGGCCTGGGACACGGCGACCAGGTTGACTTCCGTGCGGTCAGCGGCGGGGTCCTGATGCAGACTCGCGACAAGATCGACGCAGTGGTCGAGGGCAAGGCCGGCGAGACCGGCGGTGACGACCCGTCGCGGTGGACGCTCGTCTGCGGTGACCAGGCGGACGCCGAAACGCTGGCCGACCTGGGGTTCGCCTGGCGGGCCATCCGCGCCGTCAAGTCCAACGCCATCCTGCTCGTCAAGGGGGGTGCGAGCGTCGGAGTGGGCATGGGCCAGGTCAACCGGGTGGACTCCTGTCATCTGGCGGTCACCCGTGCTGGTGTGGACCGCGCGGCCGGCTCAGTTGCGGCATCAGATGCGTTCTTCCCGTTCGCCGATGGGCTCCAGGTCCTGTTGGACGCCGGTGTCCGGGCCGTTGTCGCGCCCGGTGGGTCCGTTCGCGACCCCGAGGTCATCGCAGCTGCCACCGCAGCCGGGATCACCATGTACTTCACCGGTACCCGGCACTTCGCCCACTGAGCCAGCTGTACTGCGGCTAGCGCGGCACCGCACACACCGGCCGGCTGACGGCACTGGTGATCTTGTCGCTGATCGAGACCACGTGTGCGGCTGACAAGCACACCCGCTGCTTGGGCAGCCCGTGCAGCGTCGCCTGAGGAACACCCTGCGGGCTGCCGTTGTAGTTGACAATCGCTCGTGCCCTGGCGGGGCCGGTTCCTTCGTAGATCACGGTGGCGACGACGTCGGGGCGGATCGGCATGCGCCAGGTCACTATCAGCTCGCCCTGGTTGTTGCCCTGGGTGACGACCAGCCCCTCTGGGGTGTACCTCCTGGCAGCCTGCGCTGCTCTGCCGGCCCTGGACTGAGCGCCTGACTGGGCGATTGTCTGGGCGATTGTCCGGGGCGCGTCGGGGGCGACTCCTTTCGAACCGTGGAAGCTGAACCCCCATGTCATGAACCCGGCAAGCAGGACGCCGAACGCGCCGCCCAGAATCACGAGCAGGCGCCTGGCGCTGATCGTCGGCATGGTTGCGGAGCGGGCATGAGGCACGGGTCGAGCAGCAGTCTCGTCGGTGAACGGCTGCCCCAGGCCGGCCAGTCCGGCCAGGCTGGCGCCGAGCTCTGCAGCGGAGCCGGGACGGTCCTGCGGCCGCGCAGCCATGGATCTGCGCAGGAGCTGTTCGAGCTCGGGTGGGACGCCGGGACGAGCGATGACAGGCAGGTCGTTGCGCAGGATACGGGTGACCAGAGGGGCCAGACCGATGCTTGCCTCCCTGGCGAACGGCGCCTGACCGGCCAACAGCGTGTAGAGGGTCGAGCCCAGCGAGTAGATGTCTGCCGCCGCGGTGCCCGCCCGGCCTTGAAGGATCTCGGGTGCCGCGTGGACGACGGTGTAGGCCCCGGTCTCGTTCGCGGTGTCGCCCGCGGTGTCGTCATCGAGCCGCACGCTGGCGATCCCGAAATCGGCCAGGGCGGGCTCGCCATACGACGTGAGCAGCACGTTGTGCGGCTTGACGTCGCGGTGCAGGATGCCGGCCTCGTGGGCGGCACTCAGGGCGCCGCACAGCCGAATCCCGATCGAGATGACCTCCGCCACCGGCAGGGGGCCGACCTTGGCCACCTTGTGCGCCAGCGAGCCCCCTGAGCAGTACTCCATGGCCAGCCATGGGCGGTGACCTCGTGTGGTTCCCGCGTCGTAGACCGTCACGATGTTCGGGTGGGATGAGACGCGACCGGTCGCCAGACACTCGGAGTTGAAGCGACGCAGCTGGTGTTCATCAAGGCTGTCCGAACGCAGGATCTTGAGGGCGACGGTGCGGTCGAAGCGGGTGTCGAAGGCCCGGTAGACGATGGCGGAGCCGCCCTGGTCGATCCGGGCGAGGTTCTCGTATCCGTCGGGGGTGTCGTGGACACCCCCGGGCCCTGCCCTCTCTGAAGAAAGCCGCCCCACGCCGTCCGTGCCCACTGCCGCGTTCACCCCCCCATGTGTATGTCGCCCATGCCACAACTCGCCGCCACCTGATCCCGTGCAGTTTGTCACGGCTTGGGGACCGGCAAGGTTGGGCAGCGCCTCCCTGTGGAAGGATTCGGGACATGACCGCTCAGATCCTGGATGGCAAGGCGACCCTCGCAACGATCAAGGGCGAGCTCAAGGGCCGTATCGCGGCGCTGGCACAACGCGGCATCGTCCCCGGTCTCGGGACCGTGCGGGTTGGCGAGGACCCCGGCACCCGGTGGTATGTCAATGCCAAGCACAAGGACTGCGCCGAGGTCGGCATCGCGAGCATTCGCCATGACCTCCCGACGGGCGCCACCCAGTCCGAGGTCGAGGCCGTGGTCGACCAGCTCAACTCCGACCCGGCGTGTACCGGATACCTGGTGCAGCAGCCGACCGGCCTCGACGAGTTCGCTCTCCTGTCCCGGGTGGACCCGAGCAAGGATGTCGACGGGCTGCACCCCTACAACCTCGGGTGCCTCGTCCTGGGGCAGCCAGCGCCATTGCCGTGCACCCCGGTCGGCATCATCGAGCTGCTGCGCCGCTATGACGTCCCTATCGCAGGCGCCCATGTCGTCGTCGTCGGGCGTGGTCTGACAGTGGGCCGACCGCTTGGCCTGCTGCTCACCCGGCGTAGTGAGAACGCCACTGTCACGTTGTGCCACACCGGAACCCGCGATCTGGCCGGGCATGTGGCGCAGGCAGACATCGTGGTGGCAGCCGCTGGGGTGGCCGGCATCATCCGGGCGGACATGGTCAAGCCGGGGGCTGCGGTCATCGATGTGGGCGTCAGCCGTGAGGCCGGCGACGAGGGCAAGTCGCGCGTGGTCGGGGACGTCCGCCCTGACGTGGCCGAGGTCGCCGGTTGGCTCACCCCGAACCCCGGCGGGGTCGGGCCGATGACCCGCGCCATGTTGCTCATGAACGTCGTTGAAGCCGCCGAGCGTACGGCCGGCAGGTGACCTCAGCCCGCTTTGGCGCGCTGTGGCTGGTGGCTGCCGGGCTTATCTCGGGCCTGGCGGTGATCGCCTTCGGCCACGTCCGGTGGGGTGGGTTGATGGTGGCCGGCGTCATGTTCGGCGCGGCGCTGATCAGGCTCGCGCTGCCTTCCGGACGGGCCGGTGGGCTGGTCGTGCGCTCTCGTCTGGCGGACGTGCTCTTCCTTCTCGGGATGGCCGCTGCGCTGTTCGTCATCGTCATCGCTCTGGATCTGAATCCGAGGGGCTGAGCCGAAAGGCGGGGCTCCCACGACTGTGCCCGTCAAAGGCAACTGCCCGTCGGCACGAGGTGCTGACGGGCAGTTGCCTTTGACGGTGGGCTATCTGGTCTATTTGATCAGGCCAAGACCCTTGACCGCGTCGCGCTCCTCGGCCAGCTCGGCGACCGAGGCGTCGATGCGGGCGCGGGAGAAGTCGTCGATCTCCAGGCCCTGGACGATCTCGTAGTTGCCATCCTTGGTGGTCACCGGGAACGACGAGATCAGACCCTCGGGGACCCCGTATGAACCATCTGAGACGACGGCCATCGAGAGCCAGTCATCGACGTCGGAGCCAAGCAGCCAGTCGCGGGCGTTGTCGACGGTCGCCGACGCTGCCGACGCTGCGGAGGAGGAGCCGCGGGCGGCGATGATGGCCGCGCCGCGCTTCTGGACGGTCGGGATGAAGTCGGCCTCCAGCCAGGTCTGGTCGTTGACCAGCTGTGCTGCGTTCTTGCCGTTGACCTCGGCGTGGAAGATGTCCGGGTACTGGGTGGCGGAGTGGTTTCCCCAGATCGTCATCCGGCGGATGTCGTTGACGCTGACGCCGGCCTTGGCGGCCAGCTGTGCGATGGCGCGGTTGTGGTCGAGGCGGGTCAGTGCCGAGAAGCGCTCGCGGGGGATGTCCGGGGCGTTGCTCATCGCGATGAGGGCATTCGTGTTGGCCGGGTTGCCCGTGACCGTGATGCGCACGTCATCGGCGGCGTGGTCGTTGAGGGCCTTGCCCTGGACGGTGAAGATCGCACCGTTGGCCTCGAGCAGGTCACTGCGCTCCATGCCGGGGCCGCGCGGGCGCGCGCCGACGAGCAGGGCGAGGTTGACGCCTTCGAAGATCTTGTTCGGGTCGTCGCCGATCTGGACGCCGGCCAGCGTTGGGAAGGCGCAGTCGTCGAGCTCCATGACGACGCCCTCGAGGGCCTTCAACGCCGGGGCGATCTCGAGCAGCCGCAGCTCTACGGGAGTGTCCTTGCCGAACAGGGCACCACTGGCGATATGGAAGAGCAGGCTGTAGCCGATCTGGCCTGCGGCGCCGGTGACGGCGACTTTGACTGGAGTAGTGCTCACGTTGCTGTGCCCCTTCGGACGGAGTGTGTGAATACCCGTCGACGTTAGCAGCGCTCCTGAGCACCCGGTATGCCGCCTGTGATACAGCGGTTGGCTCGATGCTTCACTCTGGGGAGTCCGCGGCGCGAAGGCCGAATACAAAGTATCTTGATGTCAAGGTAATCTTCGATCACGTTCAGCGAAGCAACCAGAGGTCGAACCGAGGAGCAACACGCATGAGCAAGATCAAGGTGAAGAACCCCATCGTCGAGCTCGACGGCGATGAAATGACACGGATCATCTGGCAGTTCATCAAGGACCGCCTGATCCACCCCTACCTGGACGTCGACCTCAAGTACTACGACCTGTCGATCCAGAAGCGCGACGAGACCGACGACCAGATCACGGTCGACTCGGCGAACGCCATCAAGAAGTACGGGGTCGGGGTCAAGTGCGCGACCATCACCCCCGACGAGGCCCGCGTCAAGGAGTTCGGCCTGAAGAAGATGTGGCCCTCGCCCAACGGCACGGTCCGCAACATCCTCGGTGGCACTATCTTCCGTGAGCCGATCGTCATCAGCAACGTCCCGCGGCTGGTGCCGGGTTGGACCAAGCCGATCATCATCGGCCGTCACGCTTTCGGCGACCAGTACAAGGCCACCAACTTCAAGGTTCCCGGCGCAGGCAAGGTCACCATTTCCTGGCACCCGACTGATGCGTCCGCCTTCGAGCCCATCGAGCTGGATGTCGTGGACATACCGGCCGAGGGTGGCGTGGTGATGGGCATGTACAACTTCAACAAGTCCATCGAGGACTTCGCCCGTGCCTCGCTGAACTATGGCCTGGAGCGCAAGTACCCGGTATACCTCTCGACCAAGAACACCATCCTCAAGGCCTACGACGGCGCCTTCAAGGACATCTTCCAGGCAGTGTTCGACTCCGAGTTCAAGGACTTGTATGAGGCTGCCGGTCTGACCTACGAGCACCGCCTGATCGACGACATGGTGGCTGCGTGCATGAAGTGGGAGGGCGGCTACGTCTGGGCCTGCAAGAACTATGACGGTGACGTTCAGTCCGACACCGTGGCCCAGGGTTATGGCTCACTGGGCCTGATGACGTCGGTGCTGATGACTCCGGACGGCAGCACCGCCCTTGCCGAGGCTGCGCACGGCACAGTGACCCGGCACTTCCGCCAGCACGAGCTGGGCAAGCCGACCTCCACCAACCCGATCGCCTCGATCTACGCGTGGACCGGCGGCCTCAAGCACCGTGGCAAGCTCGACGGGACCCCCGAGGTGACGGCCTTCGCCGAGACCCTCGAGCGCGTCTGCGTCCAGACCGTCGAGGAGGGCAAGATGACCAAGGACCTCGCCCTGCTGGTGGGCCCGGACCAGGCGTTCCTGACCACCGAGGAGTTCCTGGCCGCGATCGACGAGAACCTCGCGGCGGCGCTGGCCTGATCCGATGAGCCGGCGGGTGGTCCTACCCCGTTGGGGTGCGACTACCCGTCGCCGGGTCAATTGACCTGATTTGTCTTCCACTGTTCGGTCACCCCTGGTGGCCGAACAGCGGACATGGGCCCCGAAGCGGCCACGTGCTCGAGCGGTCATCGCGACGCTTGAAATATGAAATCCGGACCAAGAGCGCGTGCCCGTCGCCTTGGCGGCGTGATGGTGATGCTCCTTGCAGCGGGCCCTGCGGTTATCGCGGTGGCTCCTTCGGCTGAGGCGTCCGTCCCCAGCCTTGCCACCAGAGCGGCCTACCAGGCTCGGGTGATTCAGCAGATCAACGCTGTGCGCGCGAGTAACCGCAGGGGTGGTCTCAGCTTCAGCAACTGCCCAGCGAGATTCGCCACGAACTGGTCGTCCTACCTGGCGCGCACGGGGGCCTTCTACCACCAGTCGATGTACCCGATCCTGCGGGTTTGCCGGGCCAGCAGAGTGGCTGAGAACCTGGCACGCGGCAACGTCAGCGCTGACCGCATCGTGGCTGCCTGGATGGCTTCGCCCGGGCACCGCGCCAACGTCTTGGACGGTCGTCTGACCCGGGTCGCCGTCTCTGCGGTCTACGCCCGCGGCCAGTGGACCGTCACCGCAGACTTCGCCCGATACTGACCGGGCGCGGCACCTGGGGCCACCCCAGACTGTGACCTGCCAGGAAGACGCGACAGAATGGCGCGCATGTGCGCGCATGAGATCCCGAAGACCAACCGCAAGCCGCGTCTGCTGTCAGGTATGCAGCCGACCGGCTCGCTGCACCTGGGCAACTACCTCGGGGCCTTGGTCAACTGGGTGGAGATGCAGGAGACTCACGATGCGTTCTACACCGTCGTGGACCTGCACGCGCTCACGGTCGAGGTCGCACCGGCGACGCTGCGCGACCGCACCCGGGCTACCGCCGCGCAGTACCTGGCAGCTGGCGTGGACCCCGCCCGATCCACCCTCTTCGTGCAGAGCCACGTCGGCGAGCACGCCCAGCTGGCCTGGGTCCTGTCCTGCATTACCGGATTTGGTGAAGCCAGCCGGATGACGCAGTTCAAGGACAAGTCGGGCAAGCACGGCGCCGAGGGCACGACGGTGGGCCTGTTCACCTATCCGGTCCTGATGGCGGCGGACATCCTGCTGTACGAGGCTGACCAGGTCCCGGTTGGCGAGGACCAGCGTCAGCACCTCGAGCTGACCCGCGACCTCGCCGGGAGATTCAACAGCCGCTTCGGCAAGACCTTCACCGTCCCCGAACCGCACATCGTCAAGGCGACGGCCAAGATCTACGACCTTCAGGACCCGACGTCCAAGATGAGCAAGTCCGCGAGCAGCCAGAGCGGCGTGATCGACATGCTCGAGGATCCCGTGACCATCGCCAAGCGGATCAGGTCTGCGGTCACCGACGCCGGCCGCGAGATCCGTTTCGACGAGGCACAGAAGCCCGGGGTGTCCAACCTCCTGCGGATCTTCAGCGCCCTGTCAGGGCGCCCGATCGAGTCACTGGAGATCGACTACCAGGGCAAGGGGTATGGCGACCTCAAGAAGGACGTCGCTGAGATCGTCGTCGAGACCGCAACGCCATTTCGCGATCGCACCCTCGCTCTGCTGGCTGACCCTGCCGAGCTCGACCGGATACTCGCTGAAGGGGCCGAGCGGGCCAGGGATGTGGCCAGCACCACCCTGGCCAGGGTCTATGACCGGGTCGGCTTCTTGCCTAGTAAGCGATAGCGGCGTGAAGATGATCAGCGTGTCGATTGCCGTCCCGGCGCCGTACGCCGGTGAGCTTCAACGGCTGCGAGCGTCGTTCGGTGATCCATCGGCCAAGTCGATCCCGACCCATGTCACGCTGCTCTCCCCGACGGAGATCGCGGTTGAAGAGATTCCTGAGATCCACGGGCATCTCCAGCGGGTGGCTGGTGCGCAGCAGCCCTTCACCATGTTGTTGCGCAGCACCGGCACATTCCGCCCGGTCTCCCCCGTGGTCTTCGTCCAGGTGGCGGGTGGCATCAGTGCCTGCGAGCGGATCGAGCAGGCAATCCGCACCGGCCCGTTGAAACGGGACGTGCAGTTCTACTATCACCCGCATGTCACCGTCGCCCACCACGTCGATGACGAGGCGATGGACCGTGCGTTCAACGAGCTGGCCTCCTTCGAGTGCTCCTTCGAGGTCAGGGCTTTTGACCTGTTCGAGCATGGCGACGATCTTGTGGGGCGCCGCGTGGGCACCTTCGAATTTGGTGCGGGAGTGAGCAACGTCTCAGGCCGTATGCCGTGAGGTCCGCGGTCGTGAGGTTTGAGGCGAGCAGGCCAGGCCGGGCCTGGAAGCGCTACGCCGATGCGCGCGGCAACATTCTGGCCGCAGGCGTGGGTTACTTCGCCTTCTTCTCGATCTTCCCCGCCACCGCGCTCGCGTTCACGGTGTTCGGGTTCGTACTCCGCGGGCATCCCGATCTGTTGCGCACGATCATTGGTCATCTTGGCGCGTACCTGCCGGGGTTGGTCAGGGATGCCCAGCATCCCGAAGGACTCATCTCGACCCAGCCGCCGCAGGCTGTTGCCCTGACCATCACCGGTGTCATTGCCTTCGTGGTCCTTGTGCTGGCCGGGCTGGGCTGGTTGAGGGCTACCCGTGAGGGCATCCGTGCAGTGTTCGGAGCCAGGGGCTCCGGGGGAAGCCTGGTCACCAACACGGTCCGGGATCTCGGTGTGCTTTTCACCCTGGGGCTGGGCATCGCAATCTTCGCCGTGCTGACCAGCGTGGTCGGCGCGGCTGCCGGCTGGATTGCCCAGGGGATCGGGATGTCCGGTGAGGGCTGGGTTGTCATGTTCGCCGGGTTCGTGGTGAGTGTTCTCGCCGACACGGGCCTGATGATCGTCCTGCTGCGGGTGGTCTCGGGAGTGCGCGAGTCCTGGCGTGATCTGTTCCAGGGGGCGCTGGTCGGCGGGGTCGGGCTCAGTCTGCTGAAGATCTCCGCGGCCGCGCTGCTTCCTCGGTTGACCGCCAACCCTTTCTTCGCCTCGTTCGCAATCGTGGTCGGGTTGTTGACCTGGCTCAACCTGATCGCCCGGCTGATCCTGATCTCGGCTGCGTGGGCAGCCAACGACCTCGACGAGACTCACGGCGGTGAGCTTCGCGCCGACATCCAGGGGCTCGGTCAGGAGCCTGGGACGACGGGTCCTCAGATCCCGGAGCCGGCGGACGTGCACCAGGCTCGCGGGACGGTGCGCTCGCCCGGGATGGCGACCGCCCGAGGCGGCTCGTTGCCTACCTTCGGTGCGCGGTCCCGCGATCGTACGGCGCTGGGGTCCGGATTCATCCTCGGTGCTGCCGCAATGGCGGCCACGGGGGCGCTGGCCCGCGGCATACGGTCCCTGGTTCGTCTGGGCAGGGACTGAAGCCTATCGGCGCCTGCGGGAGGTCCTGTGCCGCGCGAAGGACACGGCCAGGGCCAGCGCGCCGATCCCGCCGGCCACGCCGAGCCAGAGGGTGAGATCCGGCGGGCGAGCTGAGCTGCGAGGTGACGTTGTCGTTGGTCCTGCACGACCAGCGGCTACGGCCGGCGCAGGAACGGTTGGCTTCGACACCGCCGGCTCGTAGGGGTCGACCAGCTCGCCGATCGGGGTGAGCGAGGGTCTATAGGCAAAGGCCCAGTCCAGCAGCGCTGCGGTCGGGTGCCAGCTTCCCTGGGGGCTGTCCATCTCAGTCAGGAGGTACGTCTTGCCCCCCCGGGTGGCCGCTTCGATGTAGGTGGACTTGGCCGCGACCGTGTAGCCGTTCTTGATGCCGATCGCGCCCTGGTAGTTGTGGAGCAAGGTGTTGTGATTGGAGATCTTGAAGCCTGGTTTCGGCTTGCCGTCGGCGGACGTGCCGCCGGGCAGGGATGTCTGCTTGGTCATCACGTAGCGTCGGAAGTCGGGCAGCTTCATCGCGGCACGACCGATCAGCGCCAGGTCGTAGGCGCTGCTTCGCTGGCCGGCCTTGTCCAGGCCGCTGGGGTCCATGGCCACGGTGTCGGAGGCGCCGAGATCTGCCGCGACCGTGTTCATCTCCTGCAAGGTCACGGCCACGCTCTGGTTTCCACGGGCGAGCGCGTAGGCGGCATCGTTGCCCGAGGTGATCAACATCCCCTGCAGGAGCGTTCCGACGCTGTATGACGTGCCGGCCAGGATGCCGACGTGGGTTCCGTCGGCGCTCACGTCCTCCGGTTTCACCAGGATCTTCGTGTTCGCGTCCATGAGCGGGATCAGGGTCAGGGCGGTGAGTGTCTTGAGAGTGCTGGCCGGCAGGTGGGTTGCGTGCGGAGCTTTGGCGACCAGGATCTGACCCGTGTCCATGTCTGCGAGCAGGAAGGACGCGCCGGGCATGGCGGGTGGGGCTGGAACCCCTGGCGCAAGGTTCACGATGACCCCGGCGGCGGCGAGCTGGTGGCCACCCATGGGGTCGGTGGTGCTGGCGGAGGCCGGGGTTGGTCCCGCCACGCAAAATACGCCCGCAGCGGCGAGCGTGAGGCTCAGCGCGAGGGCGCGAACGGCATACCGGAGTGAGGTCATCTGCAGGGACGATCCTAGTCGATCGAAATCGTCCACTTGTGATGGTGCTGCGGTGCCCCGCCGTCGCCGCCTGTACCGTCTTCGCCATGGTTGAAGGCGCTGGAACCGTGACACAGATCGCGGCCACATGACACAGATCCCGGGCACGACACGGAGCGCGGACGCCGAGACACAGATCGCGCGCACAGAGACATCCATCGCGCGCGATGCCGACGGGCTCTGGGCAGTCATCCCTGCCGGAGGTGCGGGGACGCGGCTCTGGCCCCTGTCGCGGTCGTCGTCGCCGAAGTTCCTTCACGATATGACGGGTGCCGGAAGCTCGCTGCTGCAGGCGACCTGGGAGCGACTCCAGCCCCTGTGCGGCGACCACATCATGGTGGTGACAGGGGTCCTGCACGAGGCGGCCGTGCGACTGCAGCTGCCCGGGCTGCCGCCGGCCAACCTCGTGGCGGAGCCCTCGCCGCAGGGGTCCATGGCAGCGATCGGGCTTGCCGCGGCGATACTCGAACGCCGTGACGCCGACGCTGTCATCGGCTCCTTCGCCGCGGACCACGTCATCGGCGAGCCGGAGGTGTTCGCCGACTGCGTACGCGAGGCGGTCGCGGTCGCGCGGGCCGGCTACGTCGTCACCATCGGCATCGAACCGACCTTTCCGGCGACCGGTTTCGGCTACATTCGCGTGGGCGACCCCCTGACGATCGCGGGTGCTCCGCATGGTCTGCAGGTCCGGTCCTTCGTGGAGAAGCCTGACGCGGCGACTGCGCGGGGGTTCCTGGAGACTGGCGAATACCACTGGAACGCTGGGATGTTTGTTGTCAGGGCCACGGTCCTGCTCGATCTGCTGGCCGACTTCCATCCAACGCTGGCGGCCGGGCTGCGTGACATCGCGGCCGAGCCGGCCCGCATTGCCGAGCTGTGGCCGGGGCTGACCAGCATGGCCATCGACCACGCTGTGGCCGAACCTGCCGCAGCGGTCGGCCGCGTCGCCGTGGTGCCGGGGGGTTTCAGCTGGGATGACGTGGGCGACTTCGCCTCTGTGGGCTCGCTGTTGCCAGAGGTCGGCGGAGCTGCGGGGCTGAAGATCCTGGGGGAGGTTGATCTGGTGCTGGCCAAGGACACGACCGGGGTGATCGTCCCCGGCTCTGGCAGGACAGTGGCCGTGCTCGGTCTGGGTGACGTCGTGGTGGTCGATACCCCGGACGCCGTGCTGGTCACCACCCGTGAGCGAGCCCAGGACGTCAAGGCCCTCGTCGACCTGCTCAAGGCCACCGGGCGCACCGAACTGACCTGACGGATCGGATGACGAGGTGCGCCAGCCGGCGCCGGTCAGTCGTCTTCGCGGGCAAGGTGGGGTTGTCGCGTCCTGCTTGCTGACGGAGGCCGCGGCCGAGTGTACGACCCCCTCGGCACCCTCGGTCTTGTGGGTTCACTACGCTCGTAGTCATGGCTGAAACCCCCGTTGCGCTCAGTGAGTCCGACCTACCGATCGCCCAGGTCTACGACGAGTCGGCGCTCGACGGCTTCGACGCCCCAGAGCGTCTCGGGTCGCCCGGGCAGTTCCCTTTCACCCGTGGGGTTTACCCGACGATGTACACGGGCAGACCGTGGACGATGCGCCAGTACGCCGGGTTCGGTAACGCCAAAGAGTCCAATGAGCGCTACCTCCAGCTGGTCAAGGCCGGGACCGGTGGTCTGTCCGTAGCCTTCGACCTGCCCACCCAGATGGGCTATGACTCCGACGAGTCGATCGCCAGTGGCGAGGTCGGCAAGGTCGGCGTCGCGATCGACTCCCTGGATGACATGCGCACCTTGTTCAGCGGGCTGCCGCTGGACAAGGTCAGTACGTCGATGACGATCAACGCCCCGGCCGCCACGCTGCTGCTGATGTACCAGCTGGCCGCGGAGAAGGAGGGCATCGCCGGCACGGCGCTGACCGGCACCATCCAGAACGACGTGCTCAAGGAGTACATCGCCCGCGGTACCTACATCTACCCTCCGAAGCAGTCGCTGCGCCTGATCAGCGACATCTTCTCCTACTGCCACACAGAGCTGCCTCGCTGGAACACGATCTCCATCTCCGGGTACCACATGGCCGAGGCCGGTGCCACTCCTGCGCAGGAGATCGCGTTCACGCTGGCAAACGCCAAGGAGTACGTGCGCACCGCCCTGGCCGCCGGCCTGGACATCGACGACTTCGCCCCGCGGCTCTCCTTCTTCTTCGTGGCCCGAACGACCCTGCTGGAGGAGGTCGCCAAGTTCCGCGCGGCCCGCCGGATCTGGGCGCACATCATGAAGGATGAGTTCGGCGCCAAGAATCCCAAGTCCCAGATGCTGCGTTTCCACACCCAGACGGCCGGGGTGCAGCTGACCGCACAGCAGCCCGAGGTCAACATGGTGCGCGTGGCCCTGCAGGGCCTGGGTG
>Ga0208716_1000462_pt1 | contig 17268 bp, 15 predicted proteins | sample NGESurdeep092012_8_FD_184482 | JGI IMG/M metagenome (GOLD analysis project Ga0208716, IMG submission 184482) | Arctic peat soil microbial communities from Barrow, Alaska - NGEE Surface sample 415-3 deep-092012 (SPAdes) | ecosystem: Environmental > Terrestrial > Soil > Wetlands > Peat ...
TCGATGTCGCTGATCAGCTCCATGAATAGAACGTTAGACCACACCCCCGACAGCCCCCGGAAACCGACAAATCGGGCCACCGGGCTGAGGCATCCAGAGCGCCTGCACTCGCTGTCGAGGGCGGCGGCCGGCTGAGTCCGTCGTCGGGGGAGCCCTTCTGGGAGCGTTGGTGAGCTGAATCGTCATCTCTCGCCCGACTGCAGCGCCGACTGCTGGCACCCGACTGCTGGCACCCGGCTGCTGGCACCCCGACTGCTGACATGCTGACACCTCAACTGCGCAGCCGACCTGCTCGAGTCGCCGCACGATGGCGTCCCGCTGGTACTGATTCCACGATCAGGGCAGACGTCAAGCTAGCCGTCGACTCCGACTCCGGGGCCCGGCCGTCATCGGTCACAATGAATCTGCGCGGCGTTCGGGACTCGATCACCGAGCGTTCGGCGTGCATGACGAACGAAATCCTCCGCTGCGAACTGGGCGACAACGGTGACCACGGAGGAAGCGGCGCTGTCAAGATCGCAACGTAGCAGTGGTGGACGACCGGCCGACGTCTGTGAACCCCGGAAGAAGCATCGCCTGCCGGAGATGGCCACAGCCGGTCCGGTGCCTTCGCCTGCCAGGAAGGGATCTCAGGGCTTCGCAAACGACTGGCTGAGGATCGGCGTCGGTGCGTCAACCGCGTAGCCAACAGCCAAGGCCGCGCAAGCTCTCTGGCGGCTCTGAGAGAAGGGCGCACCCAGATACCCGACTCGCGATTGGCGCGCATGGATCGCCCGGCCCCACGGCCCGACAGCCAGCGCAGCCTTGATCACAATGGATCCGAGCCGGAAAACGACAACCCCCGAGACACCCTGCACGGCAGGGTATCCCGGGGGTCGGGGTGTCGCTCGGCTACGGAGTGCTTACCCCGCAACCTGAGTCAACGAACCGCGGGTCAGACGACCGAGACGGCCGTGGCCTGCGGGCCCTTGTTGCCCTGGGTGACGGTGTAGGTGACCGTCTGGTTCTCCTCCAGCGAGCGGTAGCCGCCCGCCTGGATCTCCGAGAAGTGAACGAACACATCGGGGCCACCACCATCTGGGGTGATGAAGCCGAAGCCCTTCTCAGCGTTGAACCACTTGACGGTGCCTTGTGCCATGAATCTCTCCTGACGACGTTCCGGTTCACGCCGCAGCAACGTGCTGTGGCGCGGGCTAGTCGACGATTTCGACCTTGCTCGGATTGTGACGTCGTCCGAAGGCCCCGAATCGCGGCGATTTCCTGGGACCGTCATGACACGAACTCAAGAACTACTAACCGCCACCAGCATGACACGGAATCGCGCGCAGTGCGAACCTGGGTGCATGAAACAACGAAAATTGGGCCGTCCGAGCACGGGCACCCAACAGGAAGTATCGGTCATCGGGCTCGGAACCTGGCAGCTCGGCGCCGATTGGGGCGAGGTCGACGAGGATCAGGCGCTCGATGTGCTGGACGCTGCGGTCGACGCCGGGGTGACGTTCTTCGACACAGCGGACGTCTACGGCGACGGCCGCAGCGAGCAGATCATCGGCACCTATCTGGCCAAGAACCCGGGTGCCACCGTCACCGTCGGGACCAAGATGGGCCGCCGCGCGCCGCTGGACCCGGCCGAGTACACGGCGGACAATTTCCGTGCCTGGACCGATTGTTCCCGGCGGAACCTGCGCGTCGACACCCTGGATCTGGTGCAGTTGCACTGCCCGCCCGAGGCGGTCTTCCACGACGACACCGTTTTCGACGCACTGGACGGACTCGTGGCTGACGGCAGCATCCGGGCCTACGGGGTCAGCGTGGAGACTTGCGGACAGGCGTTGTCGGCGATCGCCCGGCCCGCTTTGACGTCCGTGCAGATCATCCTGAACGCGTTCCGCCGCAAGCCGTTGGAAGCCGTCCTGCCGGCTGCCGAGCGGGCCGGGGTGGCGATCATCGCCCGGGTACCGCTGGCGTCCGGACTGCTGTCCGGCCGATACCGCCACGACACCGCGTTCGCCGCTGACGATCACCGCGCCTACAACCGGCACGGCGAGGCATTCGACGTCGGGGAGACCTTCGCCGGCGTCGACTACGACACGGGAGTCGAAGCCGCGCAAGAGTTCTCGGCGCTGGTCGAGAAGTACACCGACGGCGGCGCGACCCCGGCACAGGTCGCGTTGCGGTGGATCGTGCAGCAGCCAGGGGTGACCACCGTGATCCCGGGTGCACGTTCGGTCGACCAGGCCGGGGCCAACGCCGCTGCCGGGACGATCCCCGACCTCAGTCCCGAGCTTCTGGACGGAATGGCCGATCTGTACGACCGGCGGATCCGGCCACTGGTGCACGACCGCTGGTGATCGGCATCCCGGCCGGCCCGGTTACGCCCACGGCGCAAGACCCAGGAGCGCGTGTCGGGAAGTCCTCGGCGGTCCGCCGGAGTTGTGCATGATCGGGGCAGTGCCACCCAGACGAGCGATGACGACACCGCGACGAGCGACGATGCCGGGAGTGACGATGCGGCGAGCAACGATGCGGCGAGCAACGATGCGGCGAGCAACGATGCGGCGAGCAACGATGCGGCCGGCGAGGACGCGGGGAGCGATCGAGGCGGCGCGTGAGGAAGCGGCAACGACACTGCGAATGAGCGGAGAGCGCCGGTGACCGGAGCATCCCCGATGGGCGCCGCCGGCCGGCGCATGATGCACCAGGACGCCTCGATGGCAGGCAAGAAGCTGGCCCCTGGGACGATCCGTCGAGTGGTGTCGTTCGCGCGTCCCTACCGCAAGGAACTGGCCGTCTTCCTGGTTCTCACCGTCATCTCGTCGGTGATCGGCGTCGCCACCCCGCTGTTGGCCGGCGAGGTCGTCAACCAGATCACCTCGAACGGCACCGTCAGGGCCGTCCTGCTGATTGCGGCGGTGATCGCCGGCCTCGCCGTGCTCGACGCGCTGCTCTCGCTGGCCACTCGCTGGTACTCCTCGCGGATCGGCGAGGGGCTCATCTTCGATATGCGCACCAGGGTGTTCCAACACGTCCAGCAGATGTCGCTGGCGTTCTTCACTCGCACCCAGACCGGTGCCTTGGTCAGCCGGCTCAACAACGACGTGATCGGAGCGCAGCAGGCCTTCACCTCGACGCTGTCCGGGGTGGTGTCCAACGTCATCGGGCTGATCCTGACGGCGGCCGTGATGTTCACCCTGTCCTGGCAGGTCACCACCCTCTCGCTGATCCTGCTGCCGATCTTCGTGCTGCCCGCGCGATGGTTCGGCCGAAAGCTGCAGGCGATGACCAGGGAGAGCTACCAGCTCAACGCCTCCATGAACACGACCACCACCGAGCGTTTCAACGTCTCCGGCGCGCTGTTGGTCATCCTGTTCGGCCGCCCTGAGGTCGAAGCGGCGTCCTTTCGGGACCGGGCCGGCCGGGTCAGGGACATCGGTGTGACGACCGCGATGTACGGGCGGGTGTTCCTGGTCGCGCTCGGGCTGGTCGCGGCGTTGGCCTCTGCGCTCACCTACGGTCTGGGCGGGACGCTGGCGCTGAACGGTTCCATCGAGCCCGGAGCGGTGGTCTCGCTGGCGCTCCTGCTGTCCCGGCTCTACGGCCCGCTGACCGCGCTGTCCAACGTCCGGGTCGACGTGATGAGCGCGCTCGTCTCCTTCGAGCGGGTTTTCGAGGTGCTCGACCTCAAGCCGCTGATCACCGAGAAGCCAGACGCCCGATCGCTGTCCGTCAGCACTCCGTCGGTGGAATTCGATGACGTGCACTTTGCCTACCCGGGCGCGGACGAGGTGTCGCTGGCGTCATTGGAGGACGTGGCCGTGCCCGACCACAGCCCGCGGCACCCGGTGCTGCACGGTGTCAGCTTCCGCGCCGAGCCCGGCCAATTGGTCGCGCTGGTCGGGCCGTCCGGGGCCGGGAAGACCACCATCTCGCAACTGGTGCCGCGGGTGTACGACCCGGACTCTGGTGCGGTGCGGATCGGCGGGCTGGACGTCCGGGACGCGACGCTGCAATCGCTGCGGGACGCGATCGGCGTGGTCGCCCAGGACGCGCACCTGTTCCACGACACCATCCGCGTCAACCTGCTGTACGCCAGGCCAGAGGCAAGCGAGGACGAGCTGGTGCAGGCGCTGCGGGCGGCGCAGATCTGGGATCTGGTCGCGCGGATGCCGCAGGGCATGGACACCGTGGTCGGCGACCGAGGCCACCGACTGTCGGGCGGCGAGAAACAGCGTTTGGCCATCGCTCGGGTGCTGCTCAAGGCCCCGGCCATCGTCATCCTCGACGAGGCCACCGCCCACCTGGACAGTGAATCCGAGGTCGCGGTGCAACGGGCGCTGGCCGCCGCGCTGCAGGGACGGACCTCGCTGGTGATCGCGCACCGGCTGTCCACGATCCGCAGCGCCGACCAGATCCTGGTGATCGACGGCGGTCGGGTGGTGCAGTCCGGCCGGCACGCCGAGTTGATCGCCGCCGGCGGCCTGTACGCCGAGCTCTACCGGACGCAGTTCGAGCACCAGGTCGATGCGGTGCCGGTGGTCGGCGTCTGACGTTGGGGCACTAGACGCCCACCCAGGCCTGGTTGAGCCAGCGGTTCGGCCCAGCTCAGCCGATGACGGTCACCCGATCCGCGGGTGGCGGCGCCAGGTTCTGGTCGCGGTCAGGTACGCGGTGAACGCGTCGAGGTCGATCGGACCACCGGCCAGGTTGGTGCCCTGGGCGAAGACGGTGAAGCCGTCGCCGCCGGCCGCCAGGAAGTTGTTCACCGACACCCGGTACGACAGGGCCGGGTCCATCGCGTCACCGTTGACGGTGATGTTCGAGACCCGGGAACCGACCGGCTGCGAGAGTCTCTGCGAGTAGTGCAGGCTGGCCGAGATCTGCAGGATTTTGGTGCCGGTCGGCTGCCACTGCTGTTCCAGCACGGCCTTCAGCTGTGCGCCGGTCAGCGTGATGGTCTGCATGATGTTCGAGAACGGTCGCACCGCAAAGGCCTCGCCGTAGGTGACCACACCGGGGCCCTCGGCGCCGGACGGCGCGACCACCAGATCCGCCCGGATTGGTGATGGCGATCTGCGCGTCGTTGGATATCGTGGCCGCGAGCTGCGCGTCCGCAATGACATCGCCGAGCGGCTGCTCACCGGACGGTGGCGCAGCACGGACGAGGTCGGCCGTGATGCTGCCGACGGGCGTGTCGGCGATCGGCGCTGACTTCGTGACCGCGTCATCGACCAGCTTCTTCACCACGGGATCCTGGGTGACGTCGCGGGTGACGATGACGTTGTCGGCAATCGTGGCCGACCGGATGACGTCACGGGTCTTCTTGTCGATCTTGATGTCGATCACGGACAGCAGCCGGCCGAACGACAGACCCTGGATCACCGGACGGGGGTTACCCGCCGGATCGTTCACCGAGCAGTTGTACTGCTGGTGGCTGTGCCCGGTGAAGAAGGCGTCCACCTTCGGGGTGGCCGTTGTCGCGATCGTCTGTGCGATACCGGGAGCCACATTGCAGGCGTGCGGCCCTCCTCCCAGCGTCCCGTCGCCCTGGTGCATGGTGACGATGAGCGTCTTGATGCCGAGGCGGTCGAGCAGATTCGCGGTGCGGTCGATGGCCGGTACCTCGTCGCCGAACCTCAGGCCCTGCAGGGCAGCCGGGGTGACCACGGACGGCAGATCATGCAAAGTGATGCCGATGATGCCGATCGAGATGCCCCCCTCGAACTTGACGGTGAACGGCAGCACCGCCGGGAAACCGTTGCTGAAGAACACGTTCGCGCCGAGGTAGGGGAACTTCGCCCCGGTGTACGGCTGCCGGAACTGGCAGCCGTCGGTCGGGTGGCGGCCGCCGAGCTGGATGCGCTTGAGTTCGGCGTAGCCCTCGTCGAACTCGTGATTGCCGACCGCCGAGGCGTCCAGGCCGGTGCCGTTCAGGAACTCGATGGTGGGCGCGTCGTGGAACAGCGCGGAGGGGAGCGGGGAGGCGCCGATGTTGTCGCCGGCGCTGAGCAGGATGGAGTTCTTCGCCTGCGACTCGAGGGTCTTGACGTGCGTCGCCAGGTAGGCGGCCCCGCCCGCGTCGACCGGTTCAGCGACGCCGCAGATCACCACCCGCCCGCTCGACCCGGTGGGTGGCTGCAGATTCCCGTGGAAGTCGTTCATGCCAATCAGCCCCGTCGACCGTGCGGCTCGGCGGGGACTGGGAGGGCCAGGCATCCGCGGGGGAGGCGCACAGCGCGACGGCCAGCGCCGCCGCGGTCAGGACGGAGAGGGAGCGGCGGACGAAACCTGTTGGCATGGGCAACTCCTGACCGTCGACTGTGTCATTGCTGAGTCGTTGCTGAGCAGTCGGTCTTGTCAGCGCGAAGTGCTCTGGGCACGACCAAGGGCGTTTCTCACCGAAATGTCCGTAACCAGCCGACGGCCTGGAAAACGCGTACCCGGTGGGGGCAGGGCGGCCGGGGAGAAGCGTGTCCGGAAGGGACGACGGGAGGATGCGATCCCAAGAAAAGGCCCTTGCAGAGCTGGAACCTCCTGGGTACATTAGTCAAGTAATGAACCACTGAACCAAGCGATCGGGGTATGGCGGTGCTCGACGAAGGCACGCCGCTGTTCCTGCAGATCGCCGAGCGGTTGTCGTCGGACATCGTGGACGGAACGCTCCCGGAGGGCTCCCGGGTGCCGTCCACCAACGAGTTCGCCGCCTTCTACCGGATCAACCCGGCGACCGCGGCCAAGGGCATCAACGTGCTGGTCGACGACGGCATCCTGGAAAAGCGGCGCGGGATCGGCATGTTCGTCGTCGGCGGGGCCAGGCAGCAGCTGATCCTGGAGCGCCGCAAGCGATTTGCCGAACAGTACATCGATCCCATGCTCGCCGAGGCGCACCGGTTGGCCATCGACGTCGACGCCCTCGTCGACATGGTCCGGCAGCCGGCGAACCCCGAGCGTCACCAGATCAGCTATCCACAAGGCGAGGAGGCGTCATGACTCCCACGGTCCACGTCGACCATCTGACCCGCCGCTACCGCGGCCAACTGGCTCTCGACGACGTCAGCTGCGTCTTGCAGCCCGACACCATCACCGGGCTGCTCGGGCGCAATGGCGCCGGCAAGTCGACGTCGATGAAAATCCTGACCGGACAGGAGTTCCCGACGTCGGGACGGTTCTGGTGGCCGGCGAGAACCCGCTGGAGAACGACGCGGTACTGCGCCGCATGGTGTTCGTGAGGGAAAGCCAGCTCTACCCGGACAGCAAGGTGAAGCGGGTGATCGAGGCAGCCACCTGGTTCTACCCGAATTGGGACGCCGAGTTGGCCGCCCAGTTGATGGACGATTTCGAGCTGCCCGCGAATCGGGCGGTGAAGAAGCTGTCCCGGGGCATGCATTCGGCCGTCGGCATCGTGCTGGGGCTGTCCGCGCGGGCGGAGATCACCTTGTTCGACGAGCCGTACCTGGGTCTTGACGCGGTGGCCCGGCAGATCTTCTACGACCGACTGCTCGCGGATTACGCCGAGCACCGCCCGCACCGTCCTGCTGTCCACCCATCTGATCGACGAGGTCGCGGACCTGCTGGAACATGTGCTGGTGATCGATCGGGGGCGGATCGTGGTGGATGCGCCGGCCGACGACCTGCGCGGCCGGGCCGTGACCGTCTCGGGTGCGACCAGCGCGGTCGATGACTTCACCACCTCCCGGAAGTCTGGCACCGCCCCGGAATCGGCTCACTGGCCTCCGCGACTGTCGCCGGACCGCTCGACGACCTGGCCCGGACCCGGGCCCGCGATCTCGGGCTGGAGATGGAGCCGGTGTCCTTGCAGGAACTGGTGATTCGCTCGGCACGGTTCGGAACTGAGATCGGAACTGAGATCGGAACTGAGCAGGAATCGGAAAGGATCAGCGCATGACCTCCATGGTCAAGGTTGCCAGGCTGCACCTGGTCGACCGGTTCGGTTACACCTGGCTGGTCTGGGGCGTACTGGCGCTGGCTTTCGTGATCAACCTGGCGATCTACGCAGTCATCCCGCTGACCCAGCCGGAGGGCAACTTCACCGGCGCACTGGCGAGCATCTACCTCTTCATGATCATCATCGGCGTGCAGGCCGCAACCAGGTTCCTGCCGTTCGCACTGACGTTGGGTGTCAGCCGCCGGACGTACTACCTCGGCACGGTTCTGCTGATCGTCGCGCTGTGCGCGCTGAACGCCGCGATCCTGACCGCGCTGTGGGCGCTGGAGGGCGCCACCGACGGCTGGGGCCTGCAACTGCACTTCTTCCGGGTGCCGTGGATCCTGGACGGGCCCTGGTACCAGGTGCTGGTCACCAAGGGCGTGCTACTTGCGTTGGTGTTCCTGATCGGCCTGTGGACCGGGCTGATCTACCGCCGATTCGGCCTGATCGGCACCCTGACGTTCTTCGGGCTGTGGACGGTCCTCGGAGTCGGCGCGGTGCTGCTGGTCACCTGGCGACAGTGGTGGCCGGCGGTGGGCAGTTTTCTGTCGGACCTGGATGTCCTTGCCGTCAGCGGGATGCTGGCACTGGCGGCGGCCGCGGTCGCCGGTGGCGGCTACCTCACCATCCGGCGGATCACCGTCTGAGTAAGCACGTCGAGCGTGTCCGGCGCGGTCCGTCAAACCCGCGCCGGGCGCGTTCGGTCGTGAGGCCCCGAGAGAGGTAGTGATGTCTGCGTCACCGTCAGTGTCACCGGGCGCATCGGCCGCCCTGGTCGCCCTGGTCGCCAGACTCCGGGCGGCCGGCTGCGTGTTCGCCGAGGACGAGGCGCGGCTGCTGCTGTCCGCGGCGCCGGATCCGGCGGCCCTGGACGCCATGGTCGACCGGCGGGTGGCGGGCGTGCCGTTGGAGTACGTGCTGGGCTGGGCGGAGTTCTGCGGCCTCCGGATCGCAGTGGATACAGCAGTTTTCGTGCCCCGGCGGCGTACGGAGTTCCTGGTCCGTGAGGCGGCCGAGCTGCTCCGTGCGGCCGACGACGGCCCGGGTACCCCGGGCGCCCCGGCGGTCCGGACGCCGGTTGTGCTCGACATGTGTTGTGGCTCAGGTGCGATCGGGGTCGCGCTGGCTGCCACTGTCGGTGACATCGATCTGTACGGGGCGGATGTCGACCCCGCCGCGGTGCGCTGCGCCCGCCGTAACGTCGAAGCGGTGGGCGGCCGGGTCTTCTCGGGTGATCTCTTCGCACCGCTCCCTGCAACGCTTCGCGGCCGGGTGGACATCCTGGCGGCCAACGCGCCGTACGTGCCCACCGACGCGATCGGCATGATGCCGCCCGAGGCCCGCCTGCACGAACGGCTGGTGGCGCTCGACGGCGGTCCGGACGGGCTGGACGTGGTGCGACGGGTGGCCGCACAGGCCCGGGAGTGGCTGGCGCCAGGCGGACATCTGCTGGTGGAGGCCAACGAGCGCCAGGCACCGCCCGCTGCGGAATCCTTCGCCCGCAACGGGTTGACCCCCCGAGTGGTGCATTCCGAGGAATTCGGCGCCACCCTTGTCGTCGGCTCAGTCGTCGGCACTGTCGTCGGCACCAGAAGGGCCGGACCGGGTGATCGTCCAGCTGGTGCACCGGCCTGAAGGCGCATCACCCGCGAAGCGGATTTCCGCCATGGCGGAGTTGTATCCGCCGGTCGAGCCGTACGAGATGGGAATGCTCGACGCGGGTGACGGCAACAAGCTGGGCTGGCAAACCTGCGGCCCGTCCGGCGAACCGGCGGTGATGGCGCACGGCGCCCAGGGCAGAGCTGCCCGCCGAACGTGCGCCGCGGCGCAAACACACGATCAGCGGTCTTGCGCACGCGGGTCCATGGCGCTCAGGCGTCGCGCAGCGAGTTCCCTCTCGATGCGCCGCAAAGTCGTGTTGACGAGATCGATCGTCTCGGGGTCGTCCACGATCCCCTCGAGCGTCTGGCTCCATGCCTCGCGTAGGTGCTGCAGGTTCTCGCGTGCCCGCGCGGTGGGATAGAGGCGTACGGACCGGAAGTCATGCGTATCGATGTCGCGACGCACGAGCCCCTTCTTCTCGAGGCCGCGCAGCACTCTGCTGAAGTTGCTGGAGGGAAGCAGCGTCGCGTCCGCGGCCACCCGTGCGGAGGTGCCCGGATTCCGGTCGATGAAACGCATCACAATGCTCTCGACCGGTGTGCACATCTCGGTCGAGAGGTCATGCGAAGGGCGGATCTGCCGGCCGACCGCGAAGATCAGGTCCGCGAGGTCGAAGAGGCGGGAGACCTCGTCATCCTTCACGGCCCGATGATATCCTATCGAGTGATAGCTATCATCTGATAGATTGTTTTGAGCGGGTCGTCGAGGTTTTCTCACACGCCGCGAACAACCCAGAATCCCGAGATCTGTAAGGAGACACGTTCGATGGACATCAACGGAGCCGTTGTGCTCGTGACCGGAGCATCGTCGGGCATCGGAGCGGCGACGGCACGGGCCGCTTCGCGGGCTGGCGCACAAGTGGTGCTGGTCGCGCGTCGAGAGGATCGCATTCGTCAACTCGCCGGCGAACTGGGCGAAGCGGTGCCGTCCGCTGTGACGTCACCGATGCCGGCCAGGTCGACGCCGCCGTGCGCGCCGCCACGGATGCGTTCGGACGGATCGACGTCCTGTGCAACATCGCCGGTCAGGGGCTGCACGCGCCGCTCGAGCAGATCGATCCTGATGACTTCCGCGCCGTCCTGGAACTGAACCTCGTCGCGCCTTTGGTCACCATGCAGGCGGTGCTCCCCATCATGCGAAAGCAGGGCTCCGGCAGCATTGTCAACGTCAGTTCCGGAATCACCTTCTCGGCGTTGCCTGGTTCAGCCGCGTACGGCGCGTCCAAAGCAGGTCTCAGCAAGCTCTCCGCCGTGGCGCGTGCCGAGCTCGCCGACGCAGGCATTGCGGTCTCGACGATGTACCCGTTCATCACGGATACCGAGTTCATCGAATCACTTCGAGGCGAAACCGAATCCGCGTCGGAGCTCGAATCCAGCCATGCGCCGAAGCCCCAGTCGCCCGAGCAAGTCGCCGTGGTGATCCTCGACCTGATCAGGACCGGCGCCGAGCAGGCCGACCTCGTTCCCGAACAGTTCGGCGGCAGTTACAGGGGATGAGGGCGGCCAACCCAGATCGCGGACCAGCTGCCCCGCACGGCACAACCAATTGGCAATGAGCACCCAGCCCGAAGAGGAGTTCACGTCATGACGACCGCCTGGTCTGCGCGGGAACTGGAGCGAATCTGCAGCGCAAGAGAACTGCAGATCGCCACCAAGCGTGCCGACGGGACGCTGCGGCGCTGGGTGCCGATATGGGTTGTCTGCGTCGGTGACCAGGTGTATGTGCGGACCTGGTACCGACGTGAAGACGGTTGGTTCGGTCAAGTGCTGGGCTCGCGACGAGCGCGGATTCACGTCCCGGGCCTGGAGGTCGATGTCGCCGTTGAGGACGTCGGCGAAGACAAGACAGAGCTACACGCGGGCGTCGATGCCGCCTACCACGCCAAGTACGCACGCTACGGCGGCTCGTCTGTCGATCGCATGACGACAGACGCCGCAGCAGCCACGACCCTGGGGCTCATCCCTGAGCAAGGAGCACGTGCAGGCGAAACTCCATGATCACGATGGCCGTCGCCTGCAGCGAATCCCAGGAGGGTCGACCTCGCCGTTCTGCAGCAGTTCGATACCGGCTGACCAGCCACCACAGGCGCTAGCGCGACACCTGTTGCAGCGGATCCAGTTTCGGCTCAGTTCTGACTCCGGAAACGCGATGGCCGCGACCGGCAGCAGGTGCTGCGCGGTCGCGGCCATCGACGGGCTACGGGGTGGTGCGGGGTAGGAGGAGTCAGGCCGGGCCGGGCACCTTGAACGGCATCTTGGCGCCGGAGCTCTGCGCGGCAAGGGCGGTGAAGTAGGTCAAGGCCAGGGTGGTGATCAGCGCGAACCACACCCCGAACGACGGGCCGAATTTGATGCCGATGTCGCCGAGTTCGGACGAGTACCCGCCCGCGTAGATGAACGTCTGGATCAGCACCCCGATCATCAGCACGAACGACGCCGCGGCCGCGTAGACGAGCCATTCGGCCTTGACCTGGCCGGGCTTGATCACCCCGAACAGCTGCAGGGCATAGACCACGCCGACTGCGATGGCCAGCAGTACCGGGATCCACCACCACAGCGACCAGCCGTTGAGGCCGACGGACGTGAGCGAAATTCCGGTGTACGACACCGACCAGAACGGGAAGAAGCTGGCGATCAGCGTGAGCACGGCCGCGCCGATCACCCCCCACCCGGCGACGGACACCTTGGAGACGTCGAACGCGGGTGCGGATGCCCGGCTGGGCGCACCGGGTGGCGGGTAAGCGCCCTGCGGTGGGTAACCCTGCGGGGGCGGGTAACCCTGCGGGGGCGGGTAGCCCTGCGGCGCTCCTGGCGGACCGTAGCCGGGGGGTGGACCGCCGGGGGGAGCGTAGCCGGGCGGTGGCTGGTTGTAGCCCTGTTGCGGATAGCCGGGTGGGGGGCCCTGCGGCGGGTATCCCGGTGGCGGTCCCTGCTGGGGGTAGCCGCCCTGCTGTGGCTGGCCGGGCGGAGGGCCCGGCTGGTAACCGCCCTGGTAGCCCGGCGGCTGGCCGCTCGGCGGCTGGCCCTGCTGAAACCCGTGCTGGGGTTCGGATGGCGGGGGCGGGTAACCGCCTTGACCCTGGCCACTCGAGGGATAGCCGGGCGGCGGGTAGCCCTGCGGCGGCCCGGAAGGGCCGTAGCCCGGCGGCGGGTAGGCACTCGGCGGGGGCGCTGGAATGCTCTGTGGACCGGTCTCGGCGTCACCGGGGCTGGGCGCGCGAGCGTCTGGTGCTGATGGCTCTTCCGGCGAGGATGAGTCTCCGGACGGCGGTTGTGACACTGCGGACCTCCTGGTCGGTTGCGGACAACCGGCGACGCGGAGTCGCCGAGAGCAGCCAATTCGAACGGTATCCCTCGTTTGTCGGCCACTGGTAGCTGACACGCAGATCGTTGCCGACGGCCGGTGATCAGGAGCGTGCCTCATGGCCGCGTACGTCCAATGTCACAACGAAGACAGCGGTCATCGGCCGAGCTGGCGGCTGACGGGCAGTGCGGTTCGCCGACGGTTCGCCGCCGACGGTTCGCCGCCGACGGTTCGCCGACGGGCGGCGTTCTCCGGGCGAATCGGCCTCTGCGACCTCAGCCGCCGGCGAACGGTGGCAGCACGTCCAGGATCTGGCCGGTCCGCACCCGCGTCTGGCTGCCGTGCACGGCAACCTCGTCGAGCAGGAAGCTGCATCGTCGGAGCACCGTCGCCAGCGCACCACCGTGCCGGCCGATCGCTGCTTCCAGGACCGCGTCGACGGTTGCCGTGCTGGGTGCTGCGGTGCTGGGTTCTGCTGTGCTGGGTTCTGCTGCGTCACCGGACAGTCGGCCGGCGGGCACGGCGGGCGCAGCGACCACAGCGGGCACGGTCAGCGATTCCTCGGCAGCGCCCGCGACGGCCCTTGCCGCGGCGAAATACCTGACGGTCATGGTGATCTCGGCGATGGGCCCGGGCTCAACCACCGATGGCACTCATCGGCCTGTCGGGCTGCAGGAAGCTCGGATCGTTGATGGCGTGGCCGGGCAGCTTGCCCCAGGTGGCCGTCCGCCAGGCGTCCGCGATCTGCTCGTCGGCGGCGCCGCCGCGCAGCAACGCCCGCAAGTTCGTTTCGTTGCGGGAGAACAGGCAGGTCCGCACCTGCCCATCGGCGGTCAGCCGGGTCCGGTCGCAGTCCCCGCAGAACGGCCGGGTGACCGACGCGATGATCCCGACGGTGGCCGGACCGCCGTCGACGTCGAACAATTCGGCGGGCGCGCCCAGCCTGGCGCCGGCGTGTGGGGTGAGCGTGAACTGGTCGGATAGCTTCTGAATGATCTCGTCGGCGGTGACCATTCGATCCCTGGTCCACGAATGCCCGGCGTCAAGGGGCATCTGCTCGATGAACCGCAGCTGGTACCCGTGCTCGAGGCTGAACCGCAACAGGTCGGGAGCCTCGTGGTCGTTCACACCGCGCATCAGCACCGCGTTGATCTTCACCGGTGCCAACCCGGCGTCCACGGCCGCGGACAACGACGTCAGCACGTCGGCGAGCCTGGGTCGGCGGGTCAACCGCAGGAAGGTGTCCGGGTCGAGCGAATCCAGCGAGATGTTGATCCGGTCGAGGCCGGCCGCCACGAAGTCGGCGGCGCGCGGCGCGAAACCGATCCCGTTGGTGGTCAACGACATCTCCGGTCGCGGCGAGAGTTCGCCGACCCGCCGGATGAGGTCGACGATGCCCTTGCGCAGCAACGGTTCCCCGCCGGTGAACCGGATCTCCTCGATGCCGAGATGGCGGACCGCCACGTCGATGACGGCGATCAGTTCGTCGTCGCTGAGCAGGTCGTCACCGGGCATCCAGTCCAAGCCTTCGGCGGGCATGCAATAGGTACAGCGCAGGTTGCAGCGGTCGGTGAGCGAGATCCGCAGATCCCGCGCGCGGCGTCCGAAGCTGTCGACCATGATTCCGCCGGCGGTCTGGTCACCCGTGCCCCGCTGGCGGGGCAGTGGGGCTGGTCCGCCGTGCCTGATCGTGGCGGAGGTCCCCACGGCGGGGATGCCAAGGGCGACGGGGTTCATTCGACCCAGGGTAGCCGCGCCGGCGTTGGTGGAGTGAGTGGATCCGCCGTCGGTGGCCAGGACCGAGCGGTGCAGAACCACACGCATGCATAGTGGTGCGCAGAGTCGCCGACCGGGACCCGAAGGTGAAGGAAGGGGCCGGCCGGCCGGCCGGAAAGGTGGTCCGCCGTGCGGGAGGTTCTGCCTGAGCTGCTGCGCTGGTGGGAGGCCGGGGAGACGGTCGGCGTCGGCACCGTGATCGGCACCTTCCGGTCGGCACCCCGCCCACCCGGCGCCGCGATGCTGGTCGGGCCCGACGGCAGCGCGGTCGGCTCGGTCTCCGGAGGCTGCGTGGAGGGGGCTGTGTTCCAGCTCGCCGAGGCGGCTCGCGCCGGGGAGCCGCCCGTCTTGCAGCGCTACGGCGTCTCGGACGACGACGCGTTCACCGTCGGGCTCACCTGCGGGGGGATCATCGACGTGTTCGTCGAGGCGATCTCCGGCGAGACGTTCCCGGAGTTCGGCACCATGGCCGCCTCCATCGCCACGGGTGAGCCGGTCGCGCTGGCCACCGTCATTGCCGGACGAGGAGATCAACTCGGCGCCCACTTGCTGATCTGGACCACCGACTCCGCGGGCACGCTGGGCAGCGCCCGGCTGGATGACGCAGTTCGCGACGATGCCGGCGGGCTGCTGGCCAACGGCCGGACCGCCACCCTGACCTACGGTCCGGACGGTCAACGGCGCGGGGAGGGGCTGTCGGTGTTCGTGTCCTGCTTCGCCCCGGCACCAAGGATGCTGGTGTTCGGCGCCATCGATTTCGCGGCCGCGGTGGCCAGAGTGGGTTCGTTCCTCGGTTACCGTGTCACGGTCTGTGATGCGCGGCCGGTTTTCGCCACCGGCAAGAGATTCCCGGACGCCGACGAAGTGGTGGTCGACTGGCCGCACCGGTACCTGCAGACCCAGGTGGACGCCGGCGCCGTCGACGGCCGGACGGTGGTCTGCGTGCTGACCCACGACCCGAAGTTCGACGTCCCGGTGCTGGCGACGGCGCTGCGGATCCCGGTCGCGTACGTCGGTGCGATGGGCTCGAGGGTCACCCACGCCGATCGCCTCGTCCGGCTGGCCGAAGCCGGCCTGACCGAGGCCGAAGTCAGCCGGTTGTCCTCTCCGATCGGCCTCGATCTCGGGGCGAGAACCCCTGAGGAAACGGCGATCTCGATCGCCGCAGAGATCATCGCGCGACGCTGGGACGGTGGGGGGCGCCCGCTGTCGAGCACCGACGGCGCGATCCACCGGCACCCGATGGCGCAGCCGGAGCCCGCTCACCACCATCGCGTCGGGCAGGGCCGTCCTGGCTGAGTGACCTGCGCTTGACCGCGAGGGGTCAGATCCCTTCCCTGGCAAGGACTCTGCGTTCGTCGGCTGCCTGCCGCAGCGCCAGGTGGTCCCGTTCGTTCTGCCCGGTGTACTCGACGGCGTAGTCGGCGACGGCGTTGTCGAACCCGTCGGACCGACCGAGGTAGGCGGCAATCGCGATGCGATCACCGGATCGGGCGTGCGCCCGAGCGAGCGTCTGCCCGCACGTCTGCCCGTAGATCTCCATTCCCGGCGGGGACAGGTCCTCCACCACAACAGAACCCTTGCCGTCCCGGAGCTGCCGGACGTAGAAGTCGCGGTCGATCCCGTCGATCCCGTTGACCCGTTGCCAGCCGAGGAAGATGTCGCTGGTCATCTGGGTCAGACGCTGCCCGTGCACCACCCGCTCGCCCTGGTTGGTGTACGGGGTGGCCGGTGTCACGTAGTCCGCGAGCACCGACCGCTGCGCCTCCTTCGCCTGCAGGAACAGCGGATCCGCGGCGTCCGCGCCGTCCATCAGGATGATCCACGCCCTCGTTCCGACGCTGCCGACACCGACGACCTTGAACCCCAGCTGGACGAAGGCGAACTGGTCGAGCAGCTGCCGGCGGTCGCTCTGCAGCGTTCCGCGGTAGTCGGTGACCAGCCTTGACAGCGTGTCGTACCAGTCGCCGATCGGCTCACCCCAGGCCAGCAGCAGTTCCTCGGCGGGCATGATCAGCGGCGGGTCGTTCTTGATCTGCACCTGGCCGTCAACAGTGACGGTCAATTTGCGCAGCGCGTCGATGCTGTCCCGGTACCGCGCCTTTTTCAGCCCCGCGTTGATCTGGGCCTCCGCGCCCGAGCCGCTGTGCTTGCGGATCTCCCGGAGCATTCCGGGGATGTCCTGGTGGGAGTACCAGACGGCCAGATTGCCCAGCGGGGCCAGCCGGCGCATCTCCAGCCGGTAGCCGGCCACCGTGGCCAGCACCGATCGCCGGACCTCCGCGTCGGTGAACTCGCTGACCGTGCCGGCCACCGCGACACTGGCCGCGAGCCGCTTGACGTCCCATTCGAAGGGCCCGGGGTAGGTCTCGTCGAAATCGTTGATGTCGAAGGCCTGCTGGCGCTCCGGGGTCGCGTAGAAACCGAAGTTGCTCAGGTGCGCGTCACCGCACAGCTGGACCATCAGTCCCGAATGCGGGGTCGATCCCAGATCGGCGGCCATGATCGACGCCGCTCCGCGGTAGAAGGTGAAGGGTGAGGCGAGCATCCGGCCGTACCGGATCGGCACCAGTTGCGGCACC
>Ga0208716_1000464_pt1 | contig 17244 bp, 18 predicted proteins | sample NGESurdeep092012_8_FD_184482 | JGI IMG/M metagenome (GOLD analysis project Ga0208716, IMG submission 184482) | Arctic peat soil microbial communities from Barrow, Alaska - NGEE Surface sample 415-3 deep-092012 (SPAdes) | ecosystem: Environmental > Terrestrial > Soil > Wetlands > Peat ...
CGGCTACACGGCGTATCCGCGCACGATCGACTTCGCCGCGTTCCGCGAGATCGCCGATGAAGCCGGCGCGCTGCTCATGTGCGATATGGCGCATGTCGCCGGCCTCGTCGCTGCCGGCGCGCACCCGAGCCCGTTCCCGTACTGCGACATCGTCACGACGACCACGCACAAGACCCTCGCCGGACCGCGGTCCGGCGTCATCTTCTGCCGCAAGGAGCACGCACGGGCGATCGACAAGGCCGTGTTTCCCGGCCTTCAGGGGGGCCCGCTCGTGCACGTGATGGCGGCAAAGGCCGTCTGTTTCAAGATCGCCGCCACGCCGGAATTCGCCGCGGTCCAGCGGCGCACCGTCGCCAACGCTCGCTCGCTCGCTGCCACGCTCGCCGCCGGTGGGCTGCGGCTCGTGTCTGGCGGCACGGACGTACATCTCGCCCTGATCGATCTGCGCAACCTCGGGGTCACCGGCGCGCAGTGTCAGCGGCTGCTGCAGAGCGTCAACATCACCGTCAACAAGAACGTCGTGCCCTTCGACGACCATGCGCCGACCGAGACCGGCGGCATCAGGGTGGGCTCGCCGGCGGTCACGACCCGCGGCTTCGGCGAGCCCGAGATGCAACACACGGGCGAGCTCATTTTGCGGGCGCTCGCCGGTCGTGACGACCCCTCGGCCCTGGCGCGCGTGCGCGAGGAGGTCGGCGCCCTCCTCGCGCGGTTCCCGCTCTACGAGTGGCTATGAACATCGACGAAGGCACTCGGCGCGTGCGTGATCGGCCCAGCTGGGACGAGTACTTCCTGCAGCTGGCCCGCCAGGCCGCCACGCGCTCCACATGCCTTCGTCGCCAGGTCGGCGCGGTCCTCGTGCGCGACAAGCGCATCCTCGCGACCGGCTACAACGGCGCTCCGCGCAACACCGCGCACTGTCTCGACGTCGGTTGCCTGCGCGAGCAGCTCGGCATCCCGTCGGGCGAGCGGCATGAGCTCTGCCGCGCCATTCACGCCGAGCAGAACGCCATCATCCAGGCGGCGATCCACGGTGTCGCTCTCGAGGGCGCCACCTTGTACACGACGCTCCACCCGTGCATCCTCTGCGCCAAGATGCTGATCAACTGCGGCGTGACCGAGATCCACTACCTCGAGGGCTATCCGGACGATCTGTCACAGTCGATGCTCGCCGAGGCGGGAGTCGCCATCCATCACGAGGAACTGCCAGAGATCCCATGACCCATCTCGACCGCCCCGTACAGACCGCGGTACTGGGCTTCCTGCTCGCCGCCGTCATCGTCTACCTGCTCACGCCGGTGGTGACGCGGATCGCCCACCGTGCCGGGGTCGTCGACACGCCCTCCGACGACCGGCGCATGCACCTGCTGGCGACGCCGCTGCTCGGCGGGCTGGCGATCTTCTTCGGCCTCGTGATCTCGACGCTCGTGCTCGTGCGGCCGCTCGACCGTGCCACCCAGGGCATCCTCGTCGGCGGCACGATCATCACGCTCGTCGGTCTCATCGACGACCTTTTCGAGATCAGGCCGCTGCTCAAGTTCGCCGGCCAGCTCGTGGCGATCGGCGTGGCGATCGCGTTCGACATGCGCGTCACCCACATGAGCCTGCCGTTCACGGGTCACATCTACTGGCTGCCCGGCTGGGTGTCGGTGATCTTCACGCTCGTTTGGGTAGCGGCGATCATCAACATGGTCAACTTCATCGACGGGCTCGACGGCCTGGCGGCGGGCATCTGCGCGATCTCGGCCCTGACATTCAGCGTGATCGCGCTCTCGATGGCGCGCAGCTCGATGGGCATCGTCGCTGCCATCCTCGGCGGGTCGACCTTCGCCTTCTTGCGCTTCAACTTCTACCCGGCGAGCATCTTCATGGGCGACGCCGGGTCGATGCTGCTCGGCTTCATCCTCGGCGTGATCAGCGTGCAGAGCGTGATGAAGAGCACGGCGACGGTCGCCCTCGCGCTGCCGCTGCTCGTGCTCGGCGTGCCGTTCGTCGATCTGTTCATGATCGTTTGGCGCCGCTGGCGCAAGGGCGTTCCCTTCTACACCAGCGGCCAGGACCACATGCACCACGACCTCGTGCTCGTGGTCGGCTTCTCGCAGCGCAAGAGCGTCCTGCTCCTGTACGGCTGGTGTCTGATGCTCAACGGTCTGGCGATCGCTATGCGGCTGAACTCGGTGCCGGCGATCGCCGCGCTCGCGATCGGAGCGGTGGTCGCGACCGCATACATGGCGCAATTGCTCAGCAAGTACCGCTCGAGTTCGTCGCGGCTCGACCACGAGCGATGCGACCAGCGCTCCGCCGACGAGCCCGGCGCCGCCGATCCGGCCGAGGACGACCGTTCCCGTGATGACGACCGTGCATAGCGGGCAAGATTGCTCCGCTTTGCGGGGGTAGGCTATACTATGCCGCGCGAACGACCCGATAAGCAGTCCGCCGACGATTCCCGCGGTCGCAGTCCCTCAGTCTCGGCGGAGTCGATCGCCTTCACGATGCTCGCCGGAGTGGTGGTGGGCGCCGCGGTAGGCGGTGCGATCGACTGGGCGGCGGGCATATTCCCCTGGTGCACGATCGTGGGTGTGTTCGTTGGTTTCGCCGTCGGGTTGTACGCGATCTATCTGGAGACCAAGTAGTCCCTAGGCAGGAGACAGAGCCGATCACGAAACGACTGTTCGTTCCGTTCGTTCTTCTCGCGGTGACGATCGCCGGCGCCGGCGTGGCGCTGGCCGCCGGCCGACCCGTTTGGGCAGCCGTGCTCGGCGCCGGCCTGGTGATCGTCTACTGGGCGCTCGACATGCTCGCTTTGCGGCGCGCCAACGAGGGCACGTTCGCGCATGCGCTGGGAGTCGCCCTGGGTGGCATGGCGCTGCGCCTGGCGGTCGTCCTCGGAGCGCTCGTCGCCGTCGGCGTGCTCGAGCGCCCCGCCTTCGCGACCGTCGCCGTGGCCTTCCTCGCGAGCTTCACGGTGTACACGTTCCTGCGCCTCTTCGCCTTCTCCGCGGTCGCCACGAAGTGAGACCGCCATGCTGAAACGCGTGCCCCGCTGGGCCAAGCTGATCGGTGTCATCGTCGTGCTCGTCGGCTTGGCACTCATCCCCGGCAGAGCCAAGCAGCAGCTCGAAGTGGCGAAGGAGTTCGAGCTGACGCCGATCGTCAAGCTGCCGCACGTCGGCCCGGTCGACCTGTCGATCAACAAGGCGGTGGTCTACCTGTGGATCGCGACCGCCGTCATCACCGTCGCGGCGCTCGTCATCAACCGCACACTCAAATCGCGGCCGGGTCGCTTCCAGCTCGCCATGGAGGGCCTGTACGAGCTCGCCCGCAACGGCATCGTCGGCTCCGTCATGAAGAGCGGCGCCGACACGTGGTTCCCCTACATCGGCGCCGCCTTCGTCTTCGTCCTCGTGTCCAACGTCATCGGGCTCGTGCCGCTGCCCTTCGCCGAGCACAATCAGCTCGGCTTCTATGCGGCCACCGCCAACCTCTACGTGACGCTCACCCTGGCGCTCTTCACGTTCGCCTTCACACACTATGCCGGCATCAAGAAGAACGGCCCGGTGCACTACTTCAAGAACTGGATGCCGAAGGGCGCGCCGCCGGTGTTGCGCGAGTTCATCTTCGTCATCCACGGCGTCAGCGAGATCTTCCGCCTGGTCTCGCTCTCCGTCCGTCTCTTTGCCAACATGGTCGCCGGTCACGCGATCCTCGCCGTGTTCTTCGCGATGGCCCTGATCTTCCAGAGTTACCTCGCGGCGGCCATCCTCCAGGGCGGATCGGCGATGATCTACCTCTTCGAGATCTTCGTCGCCGTCATCCAGGCGTTCATCTTCGCCATCCTCTCCGCCGTCTACATCGGCGGGGCGCTGGAACAGGAGCACTAAGGTCAAATGGACTGTATGTCGTACTCAGGAGGTCATTGAATGGATGCTTCAGCCGCCAAGTTGCTGGGCGCCGGCTTGTCGATGGGATTGGGCGCGATCGGCCCCGGCGTCGGTCTGGGCATTCTGATCGGCAAGGCGCTCGAGGGCATCGCCCGGCAACCGGAGGTATCGGGCGACATCCGCACCAACATGTTCATCGGCATCGGCGTCACCGAGGCCGTCGCCCTCTATGCGTTCGTCGTCGCCCTGATCCTCATCTTCGTCGCCAAGTGAGCATCGGCCAGACTCCGATCCTCAGGGAAGAGAGAGCTTCATGCTGAACACGCAGTGGGGCCTGATGGTCTGGACCCTCATCACCTTCGGCATCTCGGTCGCCGTGCTCTGGAAGTACGCGTTCGGGCCGCTGCAGCGCATCATCGATCAGCGGCGCGCGCAGATCGGCGAGAGCATGGAGGCCGCCGAGGCGGCGCGCGCCGAGGCGGCGCGTCTGCTCGAAGAGTACAAGCAGACGCTCGCCAAGGTGCGCGCCGAGGCCGAGGAGATCCTCGAGCGCTCGCACAAGGCCGGGGACTCGGCCAAGGCCGAGATCCTCGCCGAGGCCAAACAGCAGGCCGAGCGCACCGTCGACAAGGCGCGCGCGCAGATCGAGCGCGACACGCGCGCCGCCTTGCTGGAGATCAAGCAGCAGGTCGCCGACCTCACGCTGCTCGCGGCCGAGAAGGTCGCCGGCAAGAGCCTCACGGACGCCGACCACGAACGTCTCATCCAGCAAGCGCTTGCCGAGCTCGATTTCGACGAACTCGGCATGGGGTCCAAGGGTTGAGCGAAGAACAGGTCACGCGGGTCTACGCCAACGGCCTGTTCGCCGCCGCCGACGAGGCCGGCAGCATCGATCGCGTGCGCCGCGACCTGCGCGCCTTCGTCACCGCTCTCGGTAAGTCCGCGGCGTTGCGCAACGTGCTGTTCAACCCGCAGATCGACACGGCCGCCAAGCTGCGCGTCGTCGGCAGCCTCACAGAGAGCGCCGACAGGCTGCTCTCAAACACGCTCAAGCTCCTCGTGCAGAAGGGCCGTGTCGCCGCGTTGACCGGCCTCGCCGATGAGTACGAGCGGCTCGTTTCCGCGCGCGAGCGTACGGTGCGCCTCGAGGTCACGTCGGCGATCGACCTCAAGCCGGCCACCGCCAAGGCGCTGGTGGCGCGCGTGGAGTCGGCGACCGGCCGGCCGGTCGCGATCACCACGCGCACCGACGCCGCGATCCTCGGCGGCCTCGTACTGCGCGTCGACGACGTGATCATCGACGGGAGCCTGCGCTCCCGCTTTGCCCAACTACGAAAAAGACTGCTTACGGCAGAAGTGAGAGGTGGCGAGTAGTGAAGCTTCGTCCAGAAGAGATCGCTTCGGTTCTCAAGTCCCAGATCGAGAACTACCAGGCCGAGGTCGAAGTCGAAGAGGTCGGCACGGTGCTCGAGGTCGGCGACGGCATCGCCCGCATTTACGGACTCAGAAACGCGATGGCCGCCGAGATGCTCGACCTGCCGCACCAGGTCACCGGCCTCGTGTTGAACCTCGAGGAGGACAACGTCGGCGCCGTGCTGCTCGGTGAAGACACGCTCATCAAAGAGGGCGACCTCGTGCGCCGCACCGGCCGCATCCTCCAGGTGCCGGTCGGCGAGGCGCTGGTCGGTCGCGTCGTCGACCCGCTCGGCAATCCGCTCGACGACAAGGGGCCGATCGAGGCGTCGGCCTTCCGGCCGGTCGAGTTCAAGGCGCCCGGTGTCATCGAGCGCCAGAAGGTCAAGGAGCCGCTGCAGACCGGCATCAAGGCGATCGACTCGATGATCCCCATCGGCCGCGGTCAGCGCGAACTCATCATCGGCGACCGCCAGACCGGCAAGACGGCGCTCATCGTCGACACGATCATCAATCAGAAGGGCCAGAACGAGATCTGCATCTACGTGGCGATCGGGCAGAAGGCCTCGACGGTCATGCAGGTCGTGCAGAAGCTCGAGTCGTACGGCGCCATGGAGTACACGATCGTCGTCGCCGCCACGGCTTCGGCGTCGGCGCCGCTCAAGTACCTCGCTCCTTACGCCGGCGCGGCGATGGGCGAGTACTTCCTCTACAGCGGCCGCCACGCGGTGTGCTTCTACGACGATCTCTCCAAGCACGCCGACGCGTATCGCCAGATGTCGCTGCTGCTGCGTCGCCCGCCGGGCCGTGAGGCCTTCCCGGGCGACGTCTTCTATCTGCACTCGCGATTGCTGGAGCGAGCCTGCAAGCTCAACGACGAGCTCGGCGGCGGTTCGCTGACGGCGATCCCCGTCATTGAGACGCAGGCCGGCGACGTGTCGGCCTACATCCCGACCAACGTGATCTCCATTACCGACGGGCAGATCTTCCTGCAAAGCGACCTGTTCTACTCCGGCGTGCGACCGGCGGTGAACATCGGCATCTCGGTCTCCCGCGTCGGCGGCAACGCTCAGATCAAGGCGATGAAGCAAGTCGCCGGCCGTCTGCGCATCGACCTCGCGCAGTTCCGCGAGCTGCAGGCGTTCGCCGGGTTCGGGTCAGAGCTCGACGAGACGACGCTGGCCACGCTCGCGCGCGGGTCGCGCATGGTCGAAGCGCTCAACCAGCCGCGCTTCCAGCCGATGCCGGTGGAGGAGCAGGTCGCCGTTCTCTTCGCCGGCACCCAGGGCTATCTCGACGACATCCCGGTCGAGAAGGTGCGCGAGTTCGTCGACGAGTTGCGCGACTACCTCAAGGCCGAGCACACGGAGACGCTGGCGGCGATCCACCGCGAGGGTGAGCTAAGCGTCGATCTCGAGGGTGACCTGCGCGCGGCGATCTCTGAATACCACAAGATGTTCGCACCCGACGAGCCCCCCGAAACGCCGCCTTCGATGACCGCCTGACATGGCTTCCTTGCAGCACATCCGGCGGCGCATCGGCTCCGTCCAGAACACGCGCAAGATCACCAAGGCGATGGAGATGGTCGCCGCCGCCAAGCTGCGCCGCGCGCAGCAACGCATCGTGGCGCTGCGACCGTACGCGATCGACATGGTCGAGATGATGATGGACCTCGCCGCGTACGCCGAGGGCACGGGAGGTTTCGACCTGCTGCGCACGCACGCCGAGGAGCGCACCGCGGCGCTCGTCGTCATGACCGGCGACGGCGGGCTCGCCGGCGCCTTCAACGCCAACGTACTGCGCACCGCCGTCGAGTTCGAGCGCGAGCTCCGCGGGCGCGGCGTCGCCACGCGTCTCATGGTGGTCGGCAAGAAGGGCATCGGCACCCTGCGCTTCCGCGGCTACGAACTCCACGAGACGTGGCAGGGCAAGAGCGATCGGCCGGGCTACGGTGACGCCGAAGCGATCGCCCGCCGACTGATCGAGCTCTACGTCAGCGAAGAGGTCGACCGTGTCCACATCGTCTACAACCATTTCACGTCACCGATGGAACAGACTGTGACGCATGCCGAGCTGCTGCCGATCAACCGCGAGGAGCTGTTCGACGAGAGGCGCGAGCGCAAACCGGTGGCCTATATTTACGAGCCCGACGCGAGCGCCATCTTCGAGCGCCTGCTGCCGGCCTACCTGGAGATCGCGATCTACCGCGCCCTGCTCGAGTCGAGCGCCAGCGAGCAGGGCGCGCGCATGACGGCGATGCGCAACGCCAGCGACAACGCCGAGGAGATGATCTCCTCGCTCACGTTGGCTTTGAACCGCGCCCGCCAGGCCTCGATCACGCAGCAGATCCTCGAAGTCGTCGCCGGAGCGGAGGCCCTCGGCTAGCGCCGAGACAGCGCAGGGCGTCCGCGCGGCGCGCAAACAGACGAAGAGCGGAGTGAAGTAGATGAACAAAGGAAGTGTTGTGCAGGTGATCGGCCCGGTGGTCGATGTCCACTTCGCCGATGAGCTGCCGGCCATCTACAACGCGTTGACGATCGCGTTCGATCGCGGCGAAGGCCAGGTCGTGGAGCTCGTCGCCGAAGTGCAGCAGCATCTCGGCGACAACAAGGTGCGCGCCGTGGCAATGGACTCCACGGATGGGCTGGCCCGTGGTGTCGACGTCGTCGACACGGGCCAGTCGATGACCGTCCCGGTCGGCGAGAAGACCCTCGGTCGTCTCATCAACGTGATGGGTAAGACGATCGACCAGATGGACGAGATCACCGGCGCCGAACACTGGCCGATCCATCGCCCGCCGCCGAAGTTCGAAGATCTCGATCCGACCGACGAGATCTTCGAGACCGGCATCAAGGTCGTCGACCTGCTCGCGCCCTACGTCAAGGGCGGCAAGATCGGCCTCTTCGGCGGCGCCGGTGTCGGCAAAACGGTGATCGTGCAGGAGCTCATCCACAACATCGCCACACAGCACGGCGGTCTCTCGGTGTTCTGTGGCGTCGGCGAGCGCACGCGCGAGGGCAACGACCTCTGGCTGGAGATGAAGGAGTCGGGCGTCATCGACAAGACGGCGCTCGTCTACGGCCAGATGAACGAGCCGCCGGGGGCGCGACTGCGCGTCGGCCTCGCCGGCCTCACCGTCGCCGAGTACTTCCGCGACGAGGGCGGCCAGGACGTGCTGCTCTTCATCGACAACATCTTCCGCTTCGTGCAGGCGGGCTCCGAGGTCTCGGCGCTGCTCGGCCGCATGCCCAGCGCCGTCGGTTACCAGCCGACGCTGGCCAACGAGATGGGCGAGCTGCAGGAGCGCATCACCTCGACCAAACGTGGCTCCATCACGTCCGTGCAGGCGATCTACGTGCCCGCCGACGATCTCACCGACCCGGCGCCGGCGGCGACGTTCGCGCACCTCGACGCCACCACCGTGCTTTCGCGCGCGATCTCGGAGAAGGGCATCTATCCGGCCGTCGACCCGCTCGATTCCACGTCGCGCATCCTCACGCCCGATGCCGTCGGGCAGGAGCACTACGATGTCGCCACTCGCGTACAGGAGGTACTGCAGCGCTACAAGGAACTGCAGGACATCATCGCCATCCTCGGCATGGACGAGCTCTCCGACGAGGACAAGGTGATCGTTCAGCGGGCGCGCAAGATCGAGCGCTTCCTCTCGCAACCGTTCAACGTCGCCGAGCAGTTCACCGGCATCCCCGGCAAGTCCGTCCCCCTGACCGAGACGGTGCGCAGCTTCAAGGAGGTCGTCGAAGGCAAGTGGGACGACCTCCCAGAGCAGGCGTTCTTCATGGTCGGCGGCATCGAAGAGGCGGTCGCCCAGGCTAAGCAGATGACGAGCCGCTCGAGCGCGGGCTGAGGCGGCAGCCGTGGTCGACGGACCAACACTCCGCGTCGAGGTCGTGACTCCCGACGGCCAGGTCTACGGCGACGCCGTGGAGATGGTGGTCGTGCCCGGGGTGGAGGGCGAGCTTGGCATTCTCAAGGGCCACCAGCCGCTCGTGTCGCTGCTCGCGATCGGAGAGACGCGGGTGCGTCGTGCCGACGCCACCGTCGAGTACATCGCGACCGGCATCGGCTACGTGCAGGTGCTCTTCGACAAGGTGCTCGTCGTCGTCGATCATGCCGAGCTCGCGGGGCAGATCGACGCCCAGCGCGCCGAGCAGGCCAGGGTCAGAGCCGAGGAGCGCCTGCAGGTGCGTGACGATCCCGGCGCACGCGCCGAGGTCGACTTCTTCCGTGCCGAACAGGCGCTCAAGCGCGCGCATAACCGGCTGCGCGTAGCCGCCCGCGCGCGCTGAACGCGCGGGCGCCGCGAGGCCCACACGCGGCGGAGTATACTGAGGGTCGTCAGATGGACGGTCTCAGCTCCGAACACTTCACGATCAACGGCGGCCGGCGGCTGCACGGCGAACTTGCGCTCTCCGGCGCCAAGAACTCAGCCCTGAAGCTCATGGCGGCGAGCTTGCTCGCCGACGAGCTGTCGGTGATCCGCCGTGTGCCGCGCATCACCGACGTGTTCACGATGGTCGAGATGTTGCGCGCCTTGGGCGCCGAGGTCGCCTTCGAACGCGGCGAACTGCGCATCGACCCAGGCGCACAACTCAACCACTGCGCGCCCTACGAGCTCGTGCGCACGATGCGCGCGAGCATCATCGTGATGGGGCCGATGGTCGCGCGCAACGGTCACGCACGCATCGCCCTCCCGGGCGGCTGCAACATCGGTCCGCGGCGCATCGACTTCCACCTCCGCGGGCTCGAGCAGCTGGGCGCTCACGTGGCGATCGACCATGGCTTCATCGACGTCTCCAGCGACGGGTTGCACGGGGCCGTAGTGCCGCTCGACTATCCCAGCGTCGGCGCCACCGAGAACCTGCTCATGGCGGCGACCGCGGCCGCCGGCGAGACGGTCATCGAGAACGCCGCTCGCGAGCCCGAGATCGTCGACCTGGCACGTTTCCTCACGGCGATGGGCGCAACCATCGAGGGCGCCGGCACCAGTTCGATCCACGTCGAGGGCGGCCGATCGCTGCACGGCGCCGAGCACGAGGTGATCGCCGATCGCATCGAGGCGGGCACCTACCTCATCGCCGCGGCGGCATGCGCCGGCGACGTCACCGTGCACGGCCTCGATGCGGTGCATCTCGAGTTGTTCCTGACGAAACTCCGCGCGATGGGTGTGGGCATCGACGAAGGTGACCGGTCGATCCGCGCGCGCCGCGACGGAGGGCTGCGACCGGTCGACATCTCGACCTTGCCGCACCCCGGCTTTCCGACTGATCTGCAAGCGCAGGTGATGGTGTTGCTCTCGCTTGCCGCGGGGGCGTCGATCGTCACCGAGAACGTGTTCGAGAACCGCTTCGTCGTCGTCGACGAGCTCAATCGCCTCGGCGCCGGCATCACGACCAGCGGACACCACGCCGTCGTGGCGGGACCGCGTCGGCTGGCCGGAACGGTCGTCGAGGCCCCTGATCTGCGCGGCGGCGCGGCGCTTGTCATCGCCGGACTCGCCGCCGAAGGCGCCACCGAAGTCCGCGCGATCCACCACATCGACCGCGGTTACGAGCAACTCGAAGATAAGCTCTCGGCGCTGGGGGCGAGCATCGTGCGCGCCGCTGACGCCGCGCCGCGCCCCCCCAGCGCCGATCGCGTATCGGGCAAAGTGCGGTAGTATCCCTGACTCGGAGAGTCGAGAGTGACTGAGAAGCCCTACACCAAATACACGTCCGATCGCGGTTCTCGCCGGCGCGGTGCCGGCGGCTCGCGGCCGATCGAACCGACACGGCCGGAGCGGCCGTCAGGGCCGGCAGCGCCGGCACGCAAGAAACGTGTCTGGGTCCTGGCTCTGCAGTGGATCGGCCTCTTCCTCGTCGCCACTCTTTTCGTCAGTGGCGGCATCGCCTACGGCTGGCTCAGCGGCACGATCGGCCACCTCTCCGGCACCGATGCCGCCGCACAGGCGATCGTCAATGTGGCGAAGCAAAACATGGACCGACCGCTGCCGCACCAGCCGCTCTACATCTTGCTGTTCGGCAGCGACCGTACCAAGGGCCAGCAGGCTGCCGGTGATCGCGGTCGCTCCGACACGATACTCCTGGTACGCCTCGACCCGATCACCAAGAGTATCTCGATGCTATCGATCCCCCGCGACCTGCGCGTCGACATCCCCGGGTATGGGCTCAACAAGATCAACGCCGCCTACTCCTTCGGCGGCCCTCCGAAGGCGATCGAGACGGTGAAGCAGCTCACGGGCCTGCCGATCAACCACTTCATCGACGTCAACTTCAACGGGTTCGCCGCCATCGTCACCGACATGGGCGGCGTCTACCTCACCGTCGACAGGCGCTACTTCAACAACAACGGCTTGTGGTCGCCGATCGACCTCCAGCCCGGCTATCAGCTCCTCATTGGGCAAAAGGCGCTCTCGTACGTGCGCTTCCGCCACGACGGCCTCGGTGACTTCGGACGCATGGCGCGCCAGCAGATCTTCATCCGCGAGCTCAAACGGCAGTCACTGCGCTGGAACAACTGGAAGAAGATTCCGCACATCGTCAAGGACATCGTCAACAACTCGCTCTCCGACATCCACACGGTGAGCGAGTGGTTCTCGATCGCCAACCTCGTGTTGAACCTCGATTCCACGCATATCTATGAGAGTCGCGTCCTCGGCCCGACCGGCACGATCAGCGGTATCTCCTACGTGCTCGCCGGGCCGGCCGACGTGCAGTCCGCCGTCGACCAGTTCACGAACCCCATCAAGCCGCCGGCGCAGTTCAAGACCACGATCCCCCGCAATGCCTTCGTGGTCCGCGTGCGCAACGGCACCGCCGTTGCGGGGCTGGCGAACAACGTCGCCTCGAAGCTCGTGACGCTCGGCTACCGGGCCGAAGCGGCCGGCAACGCCAACAACTTCAGTTACGGCCACACGGTGATCTACACGACGCCGGATCTCAAGCCGAACGCCGACAAGCTGGCAAGTTACTTCAACGAGGCCGAGGTCGTCGTCGTGCCGCGCACCCCCGGCGTCGTCGCGACCGGCCCCACGATCGTCATCGGTGCGTCCTTCTCGGGGACGCTCGTCCAGCCCGTGATCCCACCGTCGCAGCAGACCGAGCAGATCGTCACCAACTCGCCCCAGGATGTCGCCTCGTGGAAGGCGCTCCAGAAGCAGACGGTCGTGCGCCTGCAAATACCGACGTCGTGGGCGACGGGATTCACATACGACCAGTTCAGAGCCTACAAGATCAAGGTCGGCACCCAGATGAAGCCCGCCGTCGCCGTCGTCGGTCTCGGCCCATCGGAGCACTACTTCCTGATCGAGGAGATGCGCTGGTCCAACGCGCCAGCGCTCTCGGCGCCGAACGAGACGAAGACGATCAACGGGCAGAGCTACGAGTACTTCTACCAGAGCGCGCACATCCACATGATCGCCTGGAAGAAGAACGGCACGGTCTACTGGGTCTCGAACACGATCGACGACGCGCTGTCCAACAAGTTCATGGAGGCGATCGCCACGTCCTTTAAGCCGCTGAAGTCGATCAAGTAACCCGCGCGGCGACGCGCGCCAGAGAGACAAGAAACGAAACGGGGCGCTTCCGTCAGGAAGCGCCCCGTTCATTCTTGCTGTGTCTCGCCAGGCTGATCCGCGCTACGCACGGCGACGGCGAAGCAATGCGCCGCTGCCAACGAGGCCGATGCCGGCTCCGAGCACGAGAAGCAGCTCGCTACCGGTGAAGTGGATCACGGGACTCGGTGTGGTTCCGGGCGGCTGGATCGAGGCGAGATAGTCCTGCAGGACTCCCGCCAAGTCACTGTACTGCTGGTAGAGCGGGTTGTTCTTGATGAAGTTGAGAGTGGCTTGGATCTCGGCGACCGTCCAGGTGCCGTCGATGTGACCATCCTGAGCATCCTTGATGATCGCGTCGATGGTCGCCGTCGACACTGCCAGAGCGACCGACGCGAACACGAGACTCAGAAGGATCGCGAGGGCAAGAACGCACATGATCTTGACCTTCATGTATTCACCCCCCCTCGCAAGCTCTTCGGCGACTGTTCGCCACTTAGCCGTTGTCTATCATGGACAAATCGCAAATGCCAGTCGCATTTCCGAAACAATACATCCGAATTCGTCGGCGCACCAGTATCATCCTGCAATCTGCCGCCACGGGCTCACCGCATAGTCCGCCCTGCATGTGATGGCAGTATGTCCAGGCGCAAGCCGGTATAATCCTCGCGGTGAGCCACACGGACCTCAACGACGCACAAGCGGCGGCCCCGCACAGCCCGCCGGCCGCCACTTGGCGCCGCCGCGCGAGCACCACCGTGACCTACCTGCCGCACGCCGCAACGCTCCTCGCGGTGCTCGTCATGTCGTTCGTGTCGGGCGGCTACATCTTCTCATCGGCGACCCCGGTCGTGCTCGCCTACGGTGCTGTCATGGTCGTCTGGTTCTGGCTGGCGCCCAAACGGCTGATCGCCGCGCGTGTGTACGGCCTTGCACTGGTCGCCTTCGCGCTCTTCGTGCTGTGGACGGGTGCCTCGATCCTCTGGTCGATCGGCCCCGACCTGAGCTGGGTGGCGTTCGATTACGCTGCCGCCTATCTGCTCGTAGCGTGGGTTGTGGGCACGGCGCCGGCCGGCCGCGGCCAGCTTCGGCTCGTCGCCTACGGGTTCCTTGTCATCGCTGTGGCCGTCGCCGTCTATGCCTACCTCGGCAAGGTCCTGCCGGACGTCGTCAAGCACGCCCACCAGTACGCGCGGCTCGACCAGCCGGTCGGCTACTGGAACGTGCTCGCGCTGATGATGGTCATGGCCCTGCCGATCGCTCTCGACATGGCGTCGAGGCGCGCCTACCATCCCGTCGTTCGCGCCCTGGCGGCGCCGGCGATCACGCTGCTCTCGCTCACGTTCTTCTTCGCATTCTCGCGCGGCGGCTACATCGCCCTGGCCGTCTGCTGCCTCGCCTACTTCGCGCTGTCGACGGCACGCCTGGGCGGCTTGTTCTCGCTTATCTGCGGCGTCGTACCGGCGGTAGCGACGCTGCTCGCTGTGCGCGGCAAGTCGACGCTCTTCAACGCCACGCTTGACGACGCGCTGCGCACCACACAGGGCCATGGTCTGCTGCGCTGGTCGCTCCTGGCGCTGGCCGTCGCCTTCGTCCTGCAGGTGGGCGTGGCGCTCGCACACCGGCGCGTCGCCCTTGGACGACGCGCCGTGCAGGCGCTGGGCACGGCGCTCGTCGTGCTGCTCGTGGCCGCGCTCGTCGGTGGCGGTGCGGCCTACTTCGGTCCGCGCGGCGGCGTCGTGCACTGGGTGAAGCAGCGCTACAAAAGTGCGATCAGCGATTCGTCGACTTCCGGCGATCGCAATGGGGCGAACCGTCTCTTCACTCTGGCGACCGGACGCCCGGAATTGTGGCGTGAGGGCATCAAGCAATATGACCACAATCCCGTCGTCGGCACGGGGGCGGGCACGTTCCGTTTCACGAACTACCGGTTCCGTTCGGGCGAGGGTGTCGTCAAACATGCGCACAGCCAATGGATCAACGTGCTCAGCGAGCTCGGGATGGTCGGTCTGGCCTTGTACGTGCTATTGATCGGTGGGCTGCTTGTGGCCACGCTGCGCCGCCTTCTTCGCGACCGCGACGATGGGGAGCGGGCGTTGCTCGCCGGTGTGCAGGCAGCGTGCCTGGCCTTCGTCGTCCACATCTCGTGGGACTGGGACTGGGACATGGCGGCGATCACCTTCGCCTTCCTGCTCCTGGCGGGGACGACGGCGAGCTACTTGGCCGCGCGCGGCAAGGAGCCGGCAGAAGCGGGCGGAGCCGATGGCGCCGACGTAGTCGCCGAGCCATCGGAGGGCGGCGTCGATGCGGCGGAACTGCGCGCCGGCGTCGATGGGAAAGCGTCGCGCCGTCGCGGCCGGCGCTTCGGCCCGGCGGCTCGCGCACTCGCCTGCGGCCTGGTGCTGTTCGGTGCCGCCAGTTGGACGCTGCCGTATCTCTCGGAGCGTGCCTTCTCGCGCGCCGTCGCGCAGGCCGGCGATCAACATCTCGAAGCTGCTGTCGCATCGGCCCGGCAGGCACAGCGCCTCGACCCCCTCGCCGTCGACCCGCTGATCACGCTCGCCCAGGTCGAGCAGCAGCAGGCGCTTGCCGGCGACGCGCTCCAGACATTGACGCAGGCGCAGAAGCTGCAGCCGCAGAACTTCGAGGTCTACTACCAGATGGCGTTGCTGCTCTCCACGCAGTTCGGCCGCGACCGTGCGGCCGCGGCCGAACTGCGCAAGGGTCTTGCCCTCAATCCCCAGGACAGCTCGATGCAGTTCCTCCTCAGCAGCCTCGAGCGTCGCTGAGCGACCAGCCTAGTTCACCAGCACCCGGGCTTTCGGGCTCACCGTGACGCCACGCCAGTTCACCCTGTAGTACGCGGTGGCCTTCGAGCCGATCGCGAACCGGCAGGTCCCGAGAGTGCTGGTCTTGACCGTCTTCAGCGTGTGCCAGGCGCCGGACGAGTACCGCTGCAGGTCGACACTCATGCCTGCAAGTACACCCATCGGGGTGCTCGTGAGCACGCCGGTGATGACGCCGGTCTGGCCATGACGGATGCTGGCCGGCGCCACGATCGTCAGCTTGTTGCCGTCGGCAAACGCGTAGTAGGCGAGTTTCGGAGTCCCGCTGAGCGTTTTCAGACCGAGGTAGAACCCAAGTGCGCTGGACGTCTTGTCGGTCGGCGACCAGTCGCGCAACTGGTACCAGACCAGCGCCTTCACCTGAGTGTACCTGCCGGCCACGGCGTAGGCCTGTCGCAGATAGCTCGCTTGCGCGATCTGGGACACCGGCAGACCGAAGGCCAGCGAATACGATGTGCCATAGCCATACTCGGTGAGGTAGAAGGGCTTACCCGGAAACAGCTTCACGAGCACCGGCAATTTCTGCAGTGTCACGGTTGTGGATGGATCTCGAGGCGGAGCCGGCGGGGAGACGTTCGCGGTTCCCCCCGGCACATACGGATGATGGGCGTAGGCGTCGAAGCACGCACTCGCGCCGGCCGACTTGAGAAGGCGCGCAAAACGCTGCGGGCTCGTGCGGTACTTCGAATTGTCGCCCATCGGCGCGGTCGAACCCGCGATCACCAGTGGTGCGGTTGGGTCTGCCGCCTGTGTGATGCCAGCCGAGAAGGCTTTGAGCAACTTCAGGTACTTGTGGACGGCGGACGCTGAGTCGGAGATCGTTCTCTGTGGATACAACTGCGTCCAGATGTTCGACTCGTTCCAGCACTCATAGCCGAGTACCTTGCCCTGCAGAGTCGTGGCGAGAGTCTTGGCGAAGGCGGTGAAATCGGCGATCGCGCTCGCGTCAACCGGATAGAAAGCCTGTTATCGGTTCTTCGGCATGCCGTAGGGGGGCGCCGACCAATAGGTATGGTCGGACGCCCACTTGGGGGTGAGGCCGACGGTGATGATGACCTGCATGCCGGCGGCGCGGGCGGCATCGACGGTGGCGACGGGGTTGGCCATGCAGGTAGCGTCGACCACGCCCTTTGTCGGCTCCGCCTCGGGCCACAGCACATCGATCCGGATCAGCCCGGCGCGCAAATTCGTGCCGATCTCCAGGACCGTGGCGTCGCGCTGAGCCTGCCCGTAGCGAAGGAGATTGGGATCGTCCAGAGCTCGGAGCACGGAATGCGCCTGGGCGACCGCGGTCCAGGCGAGCAGTGCGAAGATCGTGATGGCGATGATGGCTGCGAGTCTGCGAGACCGTCCCATTGTCCTTACGCCTCTCGACTCGACCGACAGTGTTGATCGTGCCCACTCAACCACGGCGACACCCTGGCTCTCCAGGAGACTGTGGTAGACTGACGCTCCAGAATACCCTTTCCGGCAAACGACCAGGGGGGCACGGAGCACGTGGTTGACGCAGAAGCGCCGGTCGGCGTAGTCGGTG
>Ga0208716_1000465_pt1 | contig 17222 bp, 19 predicted proteins | sample NGESurdeep092012_8_FD_184482 | JGI IMG/M metagenome (GOLD analysis project Ga0208716, IMG submission 184482) | Arctic peat soil microbial communities from Barrow, Alaska - NGEE Surface sample 415-3 deep-092012 (SPAdes) | ecosystem: Environmental > Terrestrial > Soil > Wetlands > Peat ...
CTGGGCGGACATCGTGAACAGAGCTAACCTGGGAATGGAAGTAATGCACGAGCGTAATGCGCACAACTTCCCTCTTGACTTGGCTTCTGGTCAAGCTAATGAAATTGCTGGTTAATCACTCTCATCAGTGAGACCACGCTAGAGAAATGAGAAAGAGGGGCCTTACTGTCCCTCTTTTTTCATGGTTAAATGTCCGTGGTTGCTGTGAAGGTAGTTCATCAAATCTTGCAGTCCCGCAGAGATAATCAATGAACTTCATAGAATTCTTTGATCCTTCCTAAGTTTAGGCAGAGTTCGCAGCCATTCTCAGTGAATTGATGGACTGTTAAAGATAAAAGTACGATTGTGGAGATCAATTACAGTCATGCAAGTTAACTTAAAAGCACCCGCTATTGCTCGGCACGAAATTATGGTCCATGCTCCAGTGGAAACAATATGGGGCATACTTTCTGATATTGATCACTGGAGTACTTGGTATCCTGCTGTCTCGCAATCGAAGCTAGAAGGGTTACTTTTGCCTGGTTCCGTATTTCGTTGGAAGTCTGGGGGGACGCCAATCTTATCAACGTTACAGGAGGTTGAACCTCATCATCGAATCAGTTGGACAGGTAAGGCACCAGGTACGCAAGCGATTCATATCTGGATACTTGAGCCACAGGCAGATGGGGTCTTGGTTATGACCGAGGAATCGTTTGAAGGTTGGCTTGTACCTCTGCTCAAGGGCATGACGCAGAGCATGCTTGATACGTCGCTCCAAGCATGGCTCAAGCATCTCAAACAGTACGCTGAAGCAGCAGCCTAAGATTTTTTCTTGTCTCCTCATAAATCCTAAGGCACTCGACTCTGAAGTGTTTGAGGTTATTTGGCGATTGAGAGCTGCCGGTACTTTTACCCTTTTGCTTTCCGACGAATTAATGCCTCACCGGTAGGTCGCCCAGCCACGAACTTCCATAATGTTCTATTGATTTCCTCTAAGGGAGTAACCCCTAGTGCAGCAGCAATCACGGCATAGAAAGCTTGCTCGATTGCCCTCACCTGTTCAGCAAGTTGCCTCCCAGTTGTTGTGAGCGAGAGTGTTACCCTACGCCGGTCAATTTCAGAAGACTTTCGCGTTACTAAGCTCTTTTCTACTAGCGTATTCACTAGCCGACTAGGGCTACCTGTTTCACAAACCAACCGCTCACCCAGTTCGAGTAATGACAAGGGGGCGTAGTCATAAAGAACTCGTAAAACTTCTGCTTGTGAACTGGTTAGCCCGATCGGTTCCAGTGCTGCTGAAAGTAGGCGATCGCCCTCGCGTTGCGCTGCCAGAATCAAGTAGCGTAATTCTTCAATGGAATTCATACTGCAATCGAGTCGTTTGCTAAACGAACCTGTAAAAACGCTTGAATGGCATTAGCATACGTCACCGGATGAGTGAAACGGAACATATGCCCCGTATTGGGTAGAATCGCCTCAACCGCATCTGGAATTCCCTCTAAGAGAAGCCGCGCAGCGTTTTCACCAATGAGTCGATCGTAGGCGGGCGTGAGAATTAACGTTGGAACCTGAATCAGAGGAAGTTTATCCAGATAGTTTGCCGAGAACGCGGCTTTCATCCGACTGAGATAGCTGCGACGCGGCGTATTTTTAATAAACAAACTCCGAATAGTTGATGGTGACCACGGAATTTGTCCATCGGCATCAAACGGCGAGGCTAAAGCCTGAGCATGGAAACGCAAGGTGATTTGCCGATATAACGCTCCAGGAAGGAAGGCGGCGGCGGTCAGATGTAGCTTCGTAAGCGGATCTGTAACTGGATCAGCAGCAAACCCACCTGATAAAATCAATGCCTCTAATCCCCTGGGTTGTCGAGTGGCAAAGGCGATCGCAATGTTTGCCCCAAAGGAATCGCCCACGAGAATGTAGCGATCCAGATCGGCCACTTGCTCAGCCAAAAAGTCTGCATACGCCTCGATGTTGTCGAGCGCTTCAGGCAATCGCATCGTTCGCAAAGACCAGTCCGACAGAGGGGTTAGTTGCTCTAGGCTCCAGGGACTACCCGAAAAGCAAGGAACCAGCACAATTGCGGGCGAAGTGTTCATTAGGTAAGCCTCATTAAGTGACATGTTATTAAATTACATGTCACTTAATATAATCATGTCTTCCCTGCTGCGTCAAGGACAGCAAAGAATCTCAGATGGGGATCTTAAGCTTGAGTGTAATTTTTCAACCCCTGGAAGGGGCGGTAAGGCTCCCTCTTTTCTGGTTACAATTTTTAATAAATAAGTGAGATTTGCCCATGTCCTTGTCTCCGGCCCTGATTCTTTTGTATTCCATCGCTGCAGCGGCGCTGTTGGTCTATTTTCCCTATCTGTTTGTCGCTTTAGGCCGCTTTCAGGTGGGATATGACATGAGTGCGCCTCGAGCCCTGTTTGATAAATTGCCTGCCTATGCTCAGCGGGCTACCTGGGCGCACCAAAACTCTTTCGAAGTCTTTATGTTTTTTGCCGTGGCAGCACTCATGGTGTATGTCACTAAAACGGGTTCTAGCTACACGACCAATCTAGCGCTTGCTTTCTTGGCTGCTCGCCTAGTCTATAGTCTTTGCTATATCGTCAATATTCCCCTAGTCCGGTCTTTGATGTGGGCTGGGAGTATGGCCTGTATTGCAGGGTTAATGACTACGAGTTTCAGTGCTTTAGGGGCTTAACTATGGTACTTTTAAGTACTGTGTCTTTATAATTAACAGACCAAATCTATGCCCCTGACTCAAGAAAAAAAACAAGAATTGATTGAAGGATTCAAGACCCACAGCACGGATACGGGTTCTCCTGAAGTTCAAGTTGCAATGCTGACGGAACGTGTCAATCAATTGACGCAGCATCTGCGTAGTAACCCTAAAGACTTCGCTTCCCGGCGGGGTTTACTGAAAATTATCAGCCAACGTAAGCAGTTACTCGGCTATGTCGCCAAGATGGATGCGCCCCGTTACCAAAAGATCGTTGAGCGTCTCGGTCTCCGTCGCTAAAGCTCCAGCACTCTAGGGAATGCGTCCACTGACAATGGTTATTGGTTCTTGAATCCGCGCAAAGGAGCGGATTCCATTCTTTTCTAGGGAAATCTGGATGGTCCCTTGCGGGACTTCTAGACGATCGCCAATCCTGACTTTGCCCTCGTAATAACCGGGGGCTGTTTCTTGCATTTTTACTTCAGCGGTAAAGCCAACGATTTTAAAATTGGCCTGACTTCCTGAATCTCCTTGAACGATGACTTCTAGAAGATCTCCCGGAAAGAAAACCCGGCCAGCAGGCTTGAAGCCAACTTGGGCAATACGCGGTCCTAGTTCAAAGGGGAGACCACGGGCAGGCGAAGAATAGGGCGCTATGTCTGGGTCTGTATTGTGCGGGGCAGGAGTGCTCTTCTTTGGGGGACGCTGAGCAGCTGCCCCTGAGTTGGATGGCCGTTTTACTGGAAGTGTTGTGCTGGGCCGCGGTGGAATCGCGCTTGGGGCCTGAGAGGGATAGGGTTCATAAACGGGCTCCTGGCTCGAGGCATAGGGCTCAGGTTCATTATCTGGAGCATTTTGGGGTGGGACAGAGCTTTGGGTGGAGCGGATCGGCTCACTGTCCCCCAAGGCTAAATTAGCGACCCTTTGAGCACGGGTTGTGATGCCACTCCGGGCCAGAGAAACTTCTACGGAAGGGTTGATGATGTCATCTCCTTGCCGAACTACATAGACGCCACGGTAAACGCCAGGGCTAACCTCAGTCATCGGTTGGTCACTGACAAATTCGGCAAAACTAAAGGTGGCTTTTGCTTGTGGGCTACCTTCAGCAGTAATCACGACCTGTTGACCAGGAAGAGCGGTGGACTCAGGACTGACTTTGATGGCCGTGATCTTCGGACGGTCTAGTTTTTTCTGGGCGATGGGAGGTTTAATTTCAGGGAGTTCTTTTTTATACACCAGGGCTTGATGTAAGATGACGGCGGCTTCTCCACGGGTTAGGATATCATCTGGCCCGAAGACATCGGGGTTAGGATAACTAACAATTAAACCTGCTTGGGCTGAAGCAGCCACAAAGTCTCTTCCCTCTTTCGGAATGTCTCGACTATCTTTGTAGAGCTTGAGCCAGGAATCTGTAATCTCTGGGTCAGGAGCTTCTAGCTTGAGGGCGCGGCTTATCAAGGCTAGCGCTTCTAAGCGCGTCAAGTCTGCTTCAGGCTCAAATTTTCCGTTGGTCAGGGTGAGCAAACCACTTTGGACAACGGCCTGAGCATTCCAATAGTCAGGACTATCTTTTTCCAAGTCTTTAATCGGGACCGCCTTCGCCCGGACAGGCTTTAGATCAAAAGCTTGGGTCAGCCAGTTGGTTAATTCCATGCGGGTTAGCGTTTTCCCCAGGGAATCGTTAAGAACTGCTAAGTTCTTCTTTTGTAGCGCTTCGGCATAGGGCTTGGTCCAACTAAGATTGAGCTTCTGTTGTTCTGGGGTCTCGGTTTTTTCCGTTTGGGCACTTGTTTTCCCCGCTTGCCCTTTTGGTGGTTGCGCCTGCGTGGGTAGGGTTAACGGAAAAATTATTAAACCTAAACTCAAGAGGGTAGGGAGGTATGCACTAAGACCTTTGCTCTCTACTCTTGTCCATCTTGCTTTACTGATCATCGGTGTTGCTAACTCTATTTCCAAGTGTAATCAACGTCTAGTTCAGTGTTTTGTTCCATTAAATTCCTGAAACAATTTAGACCTCTTAGACCCCAAGTTTAGCCAAGGGGTTAGGGCGAATTTTCAGGTACTCGGTGTTGACGCCAGATTCTCGGACTAAAGCCAATTTCCCTGTACGCGCTATCTCTCGGATCCCAAATTTATTGAGCATTTGGATCGTCGCTACCATTTTCCCTGGATCGCCAACCACCTGAATGGTCAGGGAATCTTCTCCTAAATCTACTACCTGCGCTCGGAAAATATTGGCGATTTCAATGATTTCTCGGCGGGTATTGGCACTGGCGTTTACTTTGAGCAGCATCAACTCCCGCTCTACACAAGGCTTTTCCGTAATGTCCAAAACTTTGAGGACGTTGACTAACTTGTAGAGCTGCTTGGTCATTTGCTCTACGGCTTGCACATCGCCGGGCACGACCATCGTGATCCGTGAAATCCCAGATTGCTCTGCTGGCCCCACGGCTAGGCTTTCAATATTGAAGCCTCTGCGGGCAAAAAGCCCTGCAATCCGGGTCAGGACTCCAGCTTCATCTTCTACCAGTACAGATAACGTATGCTTCACGGATTTAGTCAGGCGTTTTGTGCACTTAATTATATTCCTTGGAAGCTACGCTGGGCGTTCTCAATTAGGATTAAGAGCGCTGACTACAACAAATCCACGGGTTTTACCCGAACCCGTATCCAACGTATTCATGGAGTTCCAGAGCTCTGCAGTTTTTACCCACACGGGAGGATACTTGTAGCGCGAAACATCCAAGATCAAGAAACGGTCTGTCTTTTCGCTGTAGGCGGCCAGAGGTGAAATATGACCTCCTTTTTCCTGACCAATAGTTTTGCGTAGGTAGTTCACTAAGACAAAGTTATTAGGCTCATTAAGAATATTGGCGGCAATTTTGCGAAATTCCTCTAGGCTACTTTTTTCCCCATGATAAATTGCTGTTTTCACCGGATAGGCTTCCAATAGCTTGCCTAATTGGTCGAGGGTCATACCTTGGCGAGAAACAACTTCTGCTGGAAGAAATTTTTGATTTTGTTCGTTGAAAAAATTTTCTTGGGTGAAGGTTTTATAGGGTCCCAATTCGGGGGCGCTAGGCGCTGGAACGGCTAGGGCATTCAAGACCATCACGCTGCTGGCCACTCCGCAGTAGGCTCCATTCTTCTGACTAACAAACTGCAGGCTCAGCGGCCAGTAATCTTCGCGGGTCTTACTTTCGAGGAGTAACTGCTCTCCTTCGCTAGAGTTCAACGTAATTAAGTTACTGGGGAGGGGGAGGGTCTGGGCGAGGGCATAGCCTTGGGTTGCTAGAACCAACGGGACGACAAAGAAGGACGCTGCGATAGCTTTTAGTCTGTGATAATTCATAGGTATCGGCCCAAAACACTAAGAACCATGATCACTGATAAATCAATGCACAATGAAGATAATTCCAAAAAAACAGTCTGCTCTCGAGCCTTACTTTGACGAAGACAGTCACCTACAGCCCTTCCTTCACCCTAGTTCCCACCTATGAGTGCTTTAACCGCTGTAGCTACTGCAACTTTCGCCAGGACTATGGCGCTGCTTGGATTACCCCAGAAGAAACGTATAAGCTCCTAAAACCCCTCATCGGGAAAGGGGTTATTGAAATCCTGGTTCTCAGTGGTGAAGTACATCCTCAAGACTCCAGGCGAAGGGCCTGGTTTGAGATGCTCCTGGAAACCTGTACGACGGCTCTTTCCTTAGGATTTTTACCCCACACCAATGCGGGCATCCTCACCTACTCAGAAATGCAGGCTTTGGCTCAAGTGAATTGCTCTATGGGGCTGATGTTAGAACAGATGACGCGGCTAGACGTCCATAAACATGCTCCGAGCAAAATCCCCGAACTGCGAGAACAACAGCTCCATTGGGCTGGGGCATTGCGGATTCCCTTTACAACAGGTGTCCTCGTTGGCATTGGTGAAAGACTGGAAGATACCCTTCAGACGCTACAAATTATTCAGGCAGCCCATCAAAAATATGGTCATATCCAAGAGGTGATTCTCCAGCCACACCAGCCAGGTTCTCAACAAGTCTGGGCTGGAAAACCTTTCCAAGAGAAGGACCTTGTGGATCTGGTCTATCTTGCTCGTGCCCTTTTGTCTCCAGAGATTGCTCTTCAAATCCCGCCAAATCTGGTGCGTGACTTGGTCCCCTTTCTTGAGGCGGGAGCAACAGATTTAGGCGGTATTGGCCCCGTGGATGTGGTCAATCCTAACTATGATCATCCTCTACCTCATCACTTGACAGAACAGCTCAGGACCAAGCAGTGGGAACTGATTCCTCGGCTTCCGGTTTATCCCCAGCACTATGCCTGGGTGAAACCAAGGGTCCAACCTGTACTTCAAAAGTGGCTCAAAACCCCAATAATTTTCGGTAGAAGCTTTGAGGAAAATCGGGAGAATTGCCGGCCTCAATGGACTGAACCATCTCAATGAGATAACCCAAAAATTCTACGTTTTGCAGGGCAACTTCATAATCAACGGTCTGTTCATCGGTCAAAAATTTAACCCGGCATTCCGTTACATCTGAAGGCAAAGACTTAGTTCCCCAGGTTGCCACAAAACCGAGTCCATCGCCGCCTTCTATTCTGCGTCTACCCTCCAAAGAAGATTGCTTGTACAACCCCAAGGCCACCGACAAGAAAGGCCTGCGCGAAGGTGGGTAATAAGGCAAATAGATAGCGACTTCGTGATTGGGGGCGGGGGCGATTCTCATGGGTGAAAAAGCTGCAGCAAAACTGCACTTAGAGTACCCTCTTGATCCACCTAGTCCACCTTATGCACTTGGTTGAATTCCAGTTCTACGGGCGTGTCGCGGCCAAAAATGGAAATCAAAGCCTTGAGTTTTCCCCGCTCTGGGCTAACTTCTACCACTTCGCCACTGAAATCTTGGAAAGGTCCTGAGGTAACTTCGATGTGATCTCCAGCGGCTAAGTCTACCTTGATAACAGGCGTCTCTTCCTCTGCGCTGATAAAAATTCGCCGCATTTCTGTCGGTTCTAAGGGGCGAGGCGTAACGTGTCCTCGGCCTCGGCCATAGCGGCGTTTCTCTTCCGTGCCAACAAAGTTAATCACATTGGGCGTATTTTTGACGACAGACCAAACGTGGTCATCCATCACCATTTCAATCAAGACGTAGCCTGGGAAAATTTTCTCTTCTGAAGAGGCACGGGTCCCGTCTTTTTTAATTTTGATAGCAGGACGTTCCGGGATCTGAATCTGGAGAATACGGTCCGCTACATCCAAGGTCTGGATCCGCTGTAAGAGATTGGCTTTGACCTTTTTCTCACAGCCAGAAGCTACTTGTACGGCATACCAGCGGGACTTACTGCCGGAGTCTTTAGCGAGATGGGCAAGGTTGACCATTGAAAACACCTAAAACACTTTGCTGGCGATAAATCTAAATAAAGAATCCACTAAGTAAATAAAACTAGCAGAAGCTACCACGATGAGGATCACTGCGGCTGATTCACTGATTACTTTTTGACGATCCGGCCACACCACTTTGGACAGTTCTTCCCGCACCTCTGTGTAGAGCTGCAGCGGATTGAACTTCTGGATTGGCGCAGACGGGGGAGTGCCTTGAGGAGTACTCGGTTTCGTGGCCACAGGGCACGCTCCTAAGAAGATGAGGTGCTGGCGCGCCCTGGAGGACTTGAACCCCCGACATCAGGTTTTGGAGACCTGCGTTCTACCAACTGAACTAAGAGCGCACATGTGCAGCTATCGAGCATATCAGGATTGAGGGGACTGTGTCCACTGACTGATCGTCAAGCACATGCATAATAATTCTAGCTTGGACTGGAGCTGGACTAGGATTCGGGTTCCTGCTCAGGAGAAGCGACATCGAGCGCTAAACGATGCTCTAGCAGATAACGTTGTTCCAGGTTATGTAAGAAGTAGCCTGTCATCATGGCTGAAGACAGCAGTCCCAACAAGTTCTCTCTAGAAGTGGTGATATGTACGGCGAATTGCTCTGGCGGCAAAACTCCTGCCAGACCTTGCATACTCCCCGACATCGCCTGCCGAACCTCTGGTGAGATCTCCTGAGCCAGAGCTGCCAAGGTTTCTGGGTCTTGCTGCCTCAAATAATGAATAAAAGGGTTATCTACCGATGTTTTACCAGTATCAAAGGGGAAAAGCATTTTTTTCCTCTGTTTTGAATATATGTGTACTTACATTTTGATTAATTGAGTAGCGCGGTGTCAAGTGTCTTGAGGCTAGACTGAGGGCTCTTCGGAATCCAAGAGGGCCTTAACGTCCGTCTCCAGTATCGTCAGCGTTAGTCTCAGGAGAAAGCAACTAAGTTTTGATTGAACTGGTCAGGCAGATCAATGAATAATAGAACAAGCTGTAGAAAAAACGAATACAGCAAAACTATGTTCAGTGGACTAATCAGTCGTGAGACTCTTTTGTTCCCAGCGTTTCAGCATATCTTCATACACAGAGTTAATGACAGCTCGAGCCTCATAGGGCTGCGCGGAACGTACGCACGCTTCAGGAGGATAAAAACTTAAATTAGACAAAATCTTCCGTATCGCTTCAGCAATTGCAGTAGGGGTTCGCTCTTGAACAACAATTCCACTATTAACAGAAAGTAAATTCGGGGTCTCACCACACCGAGTCGTGATGACAGGGGTTCCGCAAGCCAGGGCTTCTAGGGCTACTAAAGGTAATCCTTCATAGGAACTCGTCAAAACAAAGGCATCCGTAATGCGATGCAATCGCGATAGTTCACCCTGAGCAACAGGACCGAGCATGGTCACTTGTTCCGTCAGCCCAAGCTGCGTAATTTCCGCCTGAATTTCACTACGCAATTCTCCTTCACCGGCAATTAAAAGGTGGACTTTGGAATTCTCCAAAGCCGCAAGTGAACGGACTAAAAGAATAGGATCTTTCTGGGGATGAAGCCGACCGGCAAAAAGGATAAAGCGACTGTCCTTATGGATTCCTAGCTTTTGGGCGAGTTCACGCCGACTTCGATCACACTCTTCTGTTGACCATGGGAAAAAGACTTCGTTATCAACAATATTTTTCAAAAAAGACACCCGATCAGCAAGCATTGGATATTGCTGTTGGTACCAGATTGCTGATTCACTATTGCAGGAAAAAATTTGATCAAACTGTTGTACTAACGCTTTTTCAAGAGCAAAATATACTCCGGGAAAACGACGCCAAAGAATTGCTTTCTTGCTTTCTGTCGCTGTCATTTGTTTGCGTATATCGTTATGGATAAAGAGTGTTTTATCTCCAGACCATTTTAAGCTTGCTAGCGTTGGTTCCAAACGATGAAAATGAACAAAATCAGAGGAAAAATCTTTTCCAAGAAGAGCTGCAGTGTACTTAATAGTCGTTGGAACTAATCCCCGAACGTTATCATCAGGAACCGCAAAAAGGGAAAAAAACTGTATGAGTTTCCCCTCAAATTCAGCCTCTTTCCAAACTCCCATAGTCGCTTGAGGATCATCCTCTATCCCTACTAACCGAATGTTAAATTCGTCATGGGCATATTTAATGAACAAACGAATGATAGTTTGTATTCCTCCAATACTGGAACCCCAAGGATCAAACTGATAAAACATGGTTAAAGTCGGCTGGGACATAAATAGCTCAGATTAGAAAGATAGAAAGATAGAGAGATTGTACAGGACGCAACAGGAAAGTGTAGCGGATGTCTACTCAGCATAGGGATGGAGGGGATGCGCTGCAACCCTGGATAACCTCTATGGCGACTGCTATAGTTGGCTTCAGTGGGCCAAAATCTTTCAAAGCTGAAGGATTTATGCACTTATCCAAGGCCCGCAGAATAGGTACCGTAACCTGGACACAGGTACAGGCAGGGTCAATTAGTGAATCAGATAGAAATTGAAGATAAGACCTTTCATACGAACGGGAAGCCAAAAGTTGCTGTTTTGCTCGTTGGCTATGGCGAAGTGGAAGATTATGCTAACTTTGCGGACTATAACGAAAGTGCCTTGCGCCTTTTGACCGCTAAATTTGTGACCATCCCCGATTCCCTATTTTTCTGGGTTGCCAAGGTCTTGAGTTTTCTAGACAAGCGAGAATGGCATAGCCATGGGGATTTTGTCTCTCCCCACAACCGCATTTTCGAAGGTCAGCGGGGAGGTATTGAAGCCTCACTCCAGCGCCGCTTTGGCGAACAGGTAAAAGTCTTCAAATCCTTTAACTTTTGCAAGCCCTTTTTGCCAGAGCAAGTACTCCAGCAAATCCGGTCAGAGGGTTTTGAGCGGGTGATTCTTTATCCCCTTTTGGTGGTAGATTCTGTGTTCACCAGTGGTTTGGCGCTCCAGCAGTTCAATGAAGCCCTGAGCCACCAAGACCGTTGGATCAAGGCGATGCGCTATTTGCCTTCTTTCTTTGATGCCAAGGACTACCACAAACTCTTGGCAGAGTCTTTCCAGCAGAGCATTCAACAAGCGCAAGGGCCCTATCCTTCTTCCCAGGTTGGGGTGATCTTGATGAACCATGGCTGCCCTATCGATGCTCGCGGGTTTACCACGGGCGTGGATGAAAGCGTAGCTCTCTATGAATCGGTGCGGGCAGAAATGGTCACCCATTATCCATTAATTTCTATTGGTTGGTTGAACCACGATACTCCTGGTAAGTGGACTACCCCCGATGTAACTCAGGCCGCCAAAAATCTCTTGCATCTCGGAGCGAAAAAACTGGTCTTTGCCCCGATTGGTTTCTGCACAGAGAACCATGAGACGATCCTGGATGTGGCGCATATCCTCGAAAAGTTCGATAAAGACGGGGTTCCCTGTCAGCATTTACCCTGTGTCAATGAAGATGCCACGTTCTGTCAGATGGCGGCTCAATGGATAGAGCCTTTGGTCGGTGAACTGTTGAACGTATCGGAACTGGCTGAACAGAGCCCAGTGCATAACGGTCATAGCCACTCCGAGCATAGTCATAACGGGCATAGCCACAATGGACATGCTCATCCTCATCCGCACAAACAGGCCCATAGTCATGGAGACGGACATACCCATGTGCATTAGCATGTGATCGCTGTCCCGATTGTACGAATAAGTTATGAAAAGAAGCTCCGTATTGCGACTTCTGGCGCTGTTACCCCTGATTGTAACAGTGCCTTCCTATGCCGAGGATAAATCTAAGCCGTTCACGATAGGAGCGATCCCCGACCAAGACCCAGAGAAATTACAGCGTCTCTATAGCAAGCTGGCTGACTATCTGACCGCAGAACTGGGAGTGCCTGTGGTTTTTAAACCGGTGACAGACTACACCGCTGCGGTGACGGCGTTCCGGGTGGGTGACTTGGATATGGTTTGGTTTGGGGGACTTACGGGTGTGCAAGCGCGTCTTCAGGTACCTGGGGCCCAAGCGATTGCCCAACGGAATATAGACGCGCAGTTCCACAGTGTATTTATTGTTAACAAAAATAGTGGGATTGCGCCGATCAAAGACCTCAAGGACTTATCTCTTTTGAAGGGCCATACGTTCACTTTTGGCAGTGAATCTTCCACCTCTGGCCGTTTGATGCCTCAGTATTTCCTGAAACAAGCGGGCGTCAATCTGGAGGATTTCAAAGGTAAGCCTGGCTTTTCCAGTTCCCACGATGCGACCCTGCAACTGGTCACGGCTGGGACCTATGAAGCAGGTGTGCTGAATGAACAAGTCTGGCTCAGTCGCCTTAAGTCTAAAGAAGTAGACCTTAGTAAAGTACAGGCTATTTTTCGTAGTCCTCCTTTCTATGATTATCATTGGGTAGTCAATCCCAGCGTGAAAGCCCGTTACGGTGCTAAATTCATCCCAGAAGTGCAGGCGGCACTCTTAAAACTGGACCCCAAGATTCCTCAGCACAAAGAAATTTTGGACTTATTTGGTGCCACTAAGTTCATCCCTACGCAGAATGCTAATTATGCTCAGATTGAGCAGGTTGGTCGAGAGATTGGCAAGATTAAATGAGTAGTATGGATACGTTTGAGGTGCCGTGACAAAAACGGACAATCCCCGCTACATTTATCTCATGAACGGAGTGGTCTCTATTTCCTCCGAGGATTGATAGAGTGATAGCTAAAGAATGCCCCTACGGTGAGACATGAAAATTTTACATGGCACCTGGATTCCTGAAGCCAATAAGAGCTTTATTCAAGAAGGGAATTTTTACCTTTGGGTGGAGACGATCACGGGCACCCAAAAGCGTAAAGCGGCCAAAAATGTTCACCCATCTCAACTGTGCAAACCTGAGCTTGAGATATTTTTGAGCCAGGAGCTAGGTCTGAAATCGGTCGCAGACCATACGTTGTTGGAGCAGATTTCCCCCCAATATTTTCTACTGCCGAGCGCTGAATCTCGTCCCCTACCCTCCTTAGAGCTAGGGCGGTATTTAGAAGAAGAACCACCAGAAACCTTTGCGCTGGAGTATTGGCAGGTTGATAGCTATTGCGTCAAAGAGTGGGTGAAGACAGATTCCTATCGGCTTGCACCCGTCACCAACGTCATTAAATTACTTAATGCGCTTCACTTTATTGCCGTCCATAACCTGGCAGAGGTTCAGATGGGGGCGGATCTGCTGTTTTGGTATCACTATACCCAAGCTTTTAAACAAATTCTTCTGAAAGACCATTACATCCCGGCCCTCAAATACCGGGAATTAGCCCGTACCGCAAAAACAACCGCGAGTACCAATAAACGTAAGGGCACCGCCAAAGCGAACGCCGAACCCAGCTTTGAGATTTATGCAGGGTGGGAAATTATCAGTGAGTTATACGAGACTGACCTGAAGCGATACGTTGAATATATGCCCTTGGCTTGTGTGGCAGGGTTTTCAGAGCCGCAAGCTACGCCAGCGTTCTATGACCGCGAGACCCTGCTGCGGCATTTTTCAGACTGCTTACTGACAGAACTGGTGACGCACACGCCGCTCACGAGCGGATTTGAGCAAAAAATTGTGGGTACGCTCATCTCCGACTGCGTAATGGAAACGAAACAATCGCTAGGAAAGGCAACAGGGCTAGAGCAGTATCAACAGTGGCAACAGTGGCGCGATCGCATCCGCCACACCCAAACGGCCATGCCGTTTTACTTGTACTTTCAGCTTCAGGAACCGACTGAAGAAGAAGCGTCTTGGCACCTGCAATTCTTAGTTGCGCCCAAGCAAGACCCGTCCATGCGCATTGCGCTCCTGGACTTTTGGCGTTTACGACCGACGCAGCAACAAAAGCTGCAACAGCAGTTTGGCGAGGGATTTGATCAACATCTGCTTTTAAATCTGGGCTATGCTGCCCGCATTTATCCAAAGCTATGGACGGGACTAGAAACAGACCAGCCCGTCGGTATTGGCTTGGATATTACAGAAGCCTTTGAGTTTTTGCAAAATTCAGCGTGGGTGTTAGAAAGCGCTGGCTATAAAGTAATCATCCCTGCCTGGTGGACCCCCCAAGGTCGCCAGCGAGCGAAGGTGCGTCTGCGAGCGAAAGGAAAATCCCTAAACGTGGGAGAGGATAAAGCCAAAAGTTACTTCTCAAAGGAGACTTTGGTTCAGTACCAGTATGACCTGTCGATTGGGGGTGAGCAGATTTCTGAAACGGAATGGATGCAGTTGGTCCAGGCTAAATCACCCCTAGTGCAGTTCCGGGGCCAATGGCTGCATCTAGACCAAGACAAAATGCAGCAGATGCTGGAGTTTTGGAAAAAGCAACAGCAGGAAAACCCTGAGCTGAGCCTAATCGACTTCATGCGAATGGCCGCAGAAGAGGATGAAGATATTGAACTGACCTTTGACCACGATCAGACCTTGTCTGAGATGCTAGGCAAGCTGCAAGACAAGAGCCGATTTGAGGCGACTGCAGATCCGCAGACCTTCCAAGGAACGCTAAGGGACTACCAAAAACGGGGCGTATCGTGGCTCTCGTATCTAGAACAGTTAGGCTTGAATGGCTGCTTAGCTGACGATATGGGGCTAGGCAAAACAGTTCAGGTGATTGCGCGACTGCTGCAAGAGCAAGAGCAGGCAAAAGAAGCCAAGAAAAAAGTAGACCCAACGCTCCTGATTGCCCCTACTTCGGTCGTGGGAAACTGGCGCAAAGAAATCGAAAAATTCGCCCCATCGCTGCGCTCCATCGTTCACCACGGCAATGAACGCGCCCAAGAGACTAAAGATTTTCAGACCATGGTCCAACAAAATGATGTGGTGATTACGTCCTTCACCCTGATTCGCAAAGATCTCAAGCTGTTTGATTCCGTGAACTGGCAGCGCGTGGTTCTGGATGAAGCCCAAAACATCAAAAACCCAAAAGCAGCCCAAACCAAAGCGATTCTGAAGCTATCTGCACCGCACCGCTTAGCGATGACCGGCACCCCAGTGGAGAATCGACTGCTGGACCTGTGGTCAATCTTCAATTTCCTGAACCCCGGCTACCTGGGCAAAGAAGCCCAGTTTCGGAAAAACTTTGAGATGCCAATTCAAAAGAATAATGACCGAATGCAGTCTGCTACGCTCAAAAAACTGGTGGAACCCTTTATTCTAAGACGGGTCAAAACGGATCAGTCCATCATCAAAGACTTGCCGGATAAGGTAGAGCAGAAGCTGTACTGTAACCTCACGAAGGAACAAGCGTCGCTCTATGAAGCAGTGGTCAAAGAGATCACCGGGGAGCTAGATGGTCTAGAAGGGATGCAGCGCAAGGGGCTGATTCTAGCCACGCTGCTGAAGCTGAAGCAAATTTGTAACCATCCCAGGCAGTTTCTTCAGGATGAAAGCGACTTTACCCCAGAGCGATCTCACAAACTCAGCCGCCTGTCAGAAATGGTGACGGAGGTAATGGAGGAAGGTGAAAGCTTGCTCGTTTTTACCCAGTTTACGGAACTAGGCGATGCCTTAGAGAAATACCTTCGCCATACCTGCCACTACAACACCTACTACCTCCACGGGGGCACGAACCGCAATAAGCGCGAGAAAATGATCACAGAATTCCAAGACCCAGAAACGGAGCCATCGGTCTTCATCTTGTCCCTTAAGGCTGGGGGTGTAGGCATCACCCTGACCAAAGCCAACCACGTCTTCCACTTTGATCGCTGGTGGAATCCGGCGGTAGAAGATCAGGCGACGGATCGAGCCTTTCGGATTGGTCAGAAGAAGAATGTATTCGTGCACAAGTTCGTGGCGATTGGCACGCTGGAAGAGCGGATCGACGAGATGATTGAGGATAAGAAAAAGCTGGCTGGGTCGATTGTCGGTTCAGACGAGTCTTGGCTAACGGAGCTAGACAATGAGGCCTTCAAGCAGCTCATAACCTTGAATAAGAACGCAATCTTGGAGTAAGACCGATGGCAGAATTTAGTCGAACCTGGTGGGGCCAAAGGTTTATCAGCGCCCTGGAAAAGCTCACTGATTCGGGCCGCCTTAGTAGAGGGCGCTCCTATGCCCGCAATGGCAAGGTCAAAAGCTTTGAGATTAAAGATGGTCTGGTTACGGCTAAAGTTAAAGGCTCTGTAAATCCTTACTTTGGGGTCTATAAAGAACCGCTCTACAGCACCACCATAGCGTTCACCTCTATTAGTGCTGCGAATTGGGCTGCTGCGATCGCCTATGTCGCCTCGAAGGCCAGTCTGATTTCTAGACTAATGCTGAACGAAATGCCGAATACCATTGAGGATGCGTTTGCGAAGCTGGATCTGCACCTTTTGCCCCACAGTAAGGCCGACTTCAAAACCTCCTGTTCCTGCCCAGATTGGGGCAACCCCTGTAAACATATTGCTGGAGTTTACTACTTAGTTGCAGCAGAACTAGACCAGGACCCTTTTTTACTATTTGAACTAAAAGGGTTGTCACGAGAGGCACTTCAAAAAGAACTGGTCAAATCACCCCTGGGTCAAGCGCTCTGTGCAGAGTTGGCAGATGTGAACAATATTCCCACCCCAGATGATAGCTACTACACCACACCGATGCTACAGCCCGCTGAGGGTATCGCCGAGTTAAGAGACTTTTGGTTGGGCGCAAAGCGCTTACCTCAAACGATTGAAGAACCACCGACTGCCAGCGTCTCCGCCATACTGGTTAAAAAGCAGGGAGATTTTCCAGCCTTCTGGAAGAGGGAGAATTCCTTCCTTGAAGTGATGGAGGAGTTCTATATGCGAGTCAGAACTAAAAACACCCCTATCCTCTAGCTTTTGAGGTCGTTCCCAACCTTGTAAGATCCATCCCAGAACCTCTGAGGGGCATTAGGACGTCAATGGGAGCGTCACCGCAAAAAGGGTCTGTCCATCTTCGCTTTGCACCCGGATTTTGCCACCCATTTGCTCTACCAATCTTTGAACCAGAGACAAACCTAACCCTGTCCCTACCTGGCCAGAGGATTCGCTGTGCGCTCCTCGATAAAACCGTTCAAAAATGTGTTCTAGATCATCCGGCGCAATGCCCGGACCAGAGTTCTGTACACTCAGCTCCACCACTGGCCAAGGCGCATCACTATCACTATGCTCAACAGCTTTAGCCGAGACAACGATCGTGCCATCG
>Ga0208716_1000466_pt1 | contig 17164 bp, 12 predicted proteins | sample NGESurdeep092012_8_FD_184482 | JGI IMG/M metagenome (GOLD analysis project Ga0208716, IMG submission 184482) | Arctic peat soil microbial communities from Barrow, Alaska - NGEE Surface sample 415-3 deep-092012 (SPAdes) | ecosystem: Environmental > Terrestrial > Soil > Wetlands > Peat ...
CGCGCGACGGCGAGCCCCGCCGCCGGATCGGCGGCCGCGGCGATCGCCTGCCGCTGGGCCTCACCGATGGCGATCGACCACGCCGAGTGGCGCCCCGATGCGGCGATGGAGACGATCGCCTCCACGCGGTCGGGGTCGAGGAACGCCCATTCGAGCACCTGCATGCCGCCGAGCGATCCGCCGATGACGAACTTCACGCGGCGCACACCGAGCGCATCGAGCAGACACCGCTGTACCGCGACGATGTCGCGCACCGTGATCTCGGGGAACATGCTGCCCCACGGGAGTCCGCTATCGGGGTTCACCGATGTCGGGCCCGTGGACCCGTAACAGCCGCCGAGCACGTTGGCGCAGATGATGAAATCGGTGTCGGGGTCGAGCGCGCGCCCCGGGCCGAAGAGCCCCGACCACCACGCGTCGGCATCGGCGTCGCCGGTGAGCGCGTGGCACACCACGACGGCGTTGTCGCCGCGTGGCGCGAGGCGGCCCCACGTGCGGAAGGCGATCCGCACGGGGGAGAGCTTTGCGCCGAGCTCGAGTCGCGCGGCCGGCAGGGTGAGAACGCGCAACCGGGTCACGTCACGCCCACGGGAACGTTCACCGCGGCGAAGGCCGCCTCGAAGTCGGCCTGGATGTCGTCGATGTGCTCGATACCGACCGATACGCGGACGAGATCGGGCGTGACACCCGCGCTCTGTTGCTCGGCGTCGCTGAGCTGCTGGTGCGTGGTGGAGGCGGGGTGAATGACGAGCGTCTTCGCGTCGCCAACATTGGCGAGGTGGCTGGCAAGCTGGACGCTGTTGATGAACCGCTTGCCGGCGTCGGCCCCGCCCTTGATGCCGAACGTCAGCACGCCGCCGAAGCCGTGCCGCAGGTACTTCTTCGCGCGTTCGTGCGAGGGATGGCTTGCCAATCCCGGGTAGCTCACCCAGCTCACCGCCTCGTGCTGTGCGAGCCACTGGGCGAGCGCGAGCGTGTTGTCGGCGTGGCGCTGCACCCGCAGTGAGAGTGTTTCGACGCCCTGCAACAGCAGAAAGGCGTTGAACGGCGAGAGCGACGGGCCGAAGTCGCGCAGCCCCTCGACGCGGGTGCGGATGGCGAAGGCGATGTTCCCGAACGGACTCTTGGGGCCGAACGTCTCCCAGAAGTTGAGGCCGTGGTAGCCGGGTGCCGGCTCGGTGAAGGCGGGGAACTTGCCGCTCCCCCAGTCGAATCGTCCGGCGTCGACGATGATGCCGCCGATCGAGGTGCCGTGGCCGCCGATCCACTTGGTGGCGCTGGCGACGACGATGTCGGCGCCGAAGTCGATGGGGCGCGCGAGGAACCCGGCTGCGCCGAACGTGTTGTCGACGATGAGCGGGATGCCGTGCTCGTGCGCGACCGCGGCGAGCGCCTCGAAGTCGGGCACGTTGAAGCGCGGATTGCCGATCGTCTCGACGTAGATGGCCTTGGTGCGATCGTCGATGGCGCGGTAGAAGGCATCGGCCTCGTCGCCGTCGACGAACTTTACCTGAATGCCAAGCCGAGGCAGCGCGACCTTGAACTGGTTGTAGGTGCCGCCGTACAGTGAGCCGCTGCTGACGATGTTGTCGCCCGCGCCGGCGATCGTGCTGATCGCGAGGAACTGCGCGGCCTGCCCGCTGGCCGTGGCGACCGCCGCGACGCCGCCTTCGAGCGCCGCGATGCGCTGTTCGAAGACGTCGGTGGTGGGGTTCATGATGCGCGTGTAGATGTTGCCGAACTGCTGGAGCGCGAAGAGCCGCGCGCCGTGGTCGGCGTCATCGAACGTGTACGACGTCGTCTGGTAGATCGGGACGGCGCGGGCGTTGGTGCCGGGCGCCGGCTGCTGGCCGGCGTGGACCTGCAACGTCTCGTACCGATAGGCGCGCTTGGCCTGCGTACTCATGCTGCTCTCCTCGTGTGGTGTGTGGGATGTGTGACCCCGAGAGGCGCGGCAGAGCAGGGTGTAGAAACGACAACGACCCGCTCGGCAGCGCCGTTGCGGGTCGGAAACGATCTTCGGGTTCTTAGAGCTCGATCAACACTCTAACCGCCGGACGTGTCCTTCCCGCGCTGCGACATGCAGCACATGGACATCGCCTGACAGCACGCGATGGCGGAGGAGGAGGTCTGGCGGGAGCGAATCATCGTGCGCGATAGATAATGGAACACACCGGCGCGTGTCAAGCGCGTACTTCTCCATAGCGACCGCTGCTCGTAGTTCTCCCGATTGTCTCACGGGAAGCCGGCACCTACTTCCAGATGCTGAAGTTGAACTGGAGCTTCTTGCGCTCGAGCAGCGCGAACCAGTCAATGAAGAGAAAGCCGCCGATGATCGCCAAGCCGAGCACCATGAGTGAGATGCCCTTCGCCGAGAAGGTGCCGTCCACGAGGTCACTCCAGCTTCCCACGGCGTAGCGCCCGGTGAAGATCATCGCGGCGTCGCTGATGAACTTGCCGACGAAGAAGGGCGGAATCGTGCGCACCGCCCGCACCTTCGCCATTCCGGCGGCGGTGAAGAGCGCCGTGGTCGAGAGCGGGCTCAGCGTATAGAGAAAAACAAAGAGCCAGCTCGGCCACAGCCTCCGGCCGAGTTTCTTGCCGAGAAACCGCAGCTCCTCGTGCTTCTGCCGCTTGATTATCTTGTCCGAGATCTTCACCACATACAGGCTGAAGATGTAGCGGCCGAGCGCCGATCCGGGGACGCCGGCGAGGATCACGATCCACGGATCCAGGTCGAACCTCACCAGCAGCCACAGCATCACCGTCCAGGCGGGTGGTGAAACGATGGGAACGAGATCGACGGCCAGCCCGGCAAGGAATACTACGACGTAGATCACCTGCGCACCGAAACCTCTCTGGCGTTGAGGGTGTGAGCAATTCCAAGATAAACCGCAGCGCGGCCGCGGCGCTTTCGAAGGTGACCTCCAGGCGGCGACATTGCGCCGAACGTCTTTCTCGGCTAAGTAAGCTTCGCCCTGAACATGGACGAGGATGAGAAGTGCTGACTAAACTGGTGTTGCGTCGCCTCGCGCTGTCCGCCCTGCTGGCATTCGCTCCCGCGCTCGCCTCGCAGGACGCTCGCGGGCTCGGGACCGCCGATCTCGCCAAGCTCCGCGGCCTGGGAGACGTTCACATTGCGCCGAGTGGCGCACGGATCGCCTACGCCCTCACGCGCAACGACCGGCCCGGGCACCCGTACTCCGAGATCTGGATCCGCGACATCGCGAGCGGAGCCGCAACCCGGCTCGGCCGCGACGACAACGGCGCGTCGAGTCCGCGCTGGTCGCCCGACGGAAAGTGGATTGCGTTCTTCGGCAAGGTGGGCGACAGCAGCGGCGTCGCGGTCGCAAAGGCGGACGGATCGGAGGCGCGCCTGCTCGCGACGACGCACGGGACGAACTCCGTGAATCCCGGCGCCGGCGCGGCGCTGTCGTGGTCGCCGGACGGCCTTCGCCTCGCGTTCGTGTCGAGTACGCCGGGTCCCGAGGCGAGCGCCAACGGCGACCCGATGGTCATCACGCGCTACGCGTACAAGCCGACGGCCAGCGAGGGGCTCACGCGATTCAACGACAACCGCCGCCTGCACATTTTCGTGGTCGACATCGCCACCGGCCGCGTGCGGCAGCTCACCACGGGCAACCGCAACGAGCACTCGATCGACTGGTCGCCGTCGGGAAGGGAGATCGCGTACGCGTCTAATCCAGCGCCCGATCCCGATCGCGACTTCAACTACGACATCTTCGCGGTGAACGTCGAGTCGGGCGCGATTCGAACGATCATCGGCTCGCGCTCGGTCGAATACCAGCCGGTCTGGTCGCCCGACGGCAAGATGATCGCGTACCTCGGCACGAAGCGTGAGCTCACGTCGTCCGAGACGACGATGGAGGACACGCACGTCTGGGTCGCGAACGCGGACGGCACGAATCGGCGGGAAATCGGCGCCGCGATCGACGACCGGCAGGAAGCGCCCAGGTGGGCGCCAGATGGCAAGGCGCTCTACAGCGTGGTGAGCTCTCACGGATTCTCGCAGCTCTATCGCATCCCCCTCGATGGCACTCGTCCGGCGCTGCTCGTCGGGAACGGAGCGGTCGGGTCGTGGTCGGTGGACGGAGCCGGCGCGATCGCCTTCGCGTTCACGACGCCGGCCGAGCCCGCGACGCTGCACCTCATGGAGCCGGGAGGCGCGAGCCGGCAGCTCCTCGCGCTGAACGCGGAGCTCCTTCGCGCGCACACGATTGCCGCCGTCGAATCGCTGACGTTCAAGTCGCGCGACGGTCTCAGCGTGCAGGCGTTCCTCACGCTCCCGCTCGGCAGGACGAGCACGTCGCGGCACCCGCTGATCGTCGAGATTCACGGCGGCCCGCACGGGCAGCAGGGACCGGACTTCAACGGCAAGGCGCAGGTCTTCGCCGCCCACGGCTACGCGGTGCTGATGGTGAACTACCGCGGCTCGACCGGGTACGGACAGAAATTCACCGACGCGATCTTCAAGGACCAGGACGGCCAGGAGGCCGAGGACGTCCTCGCGGGAGTAGACGCTGCGCTCAAGAAGTGGCCCTGGATCGACCGCGCGCGAATGGGAATCGAGGGCGGAAGCTACGGCGGCCAGCTCACCGACTGGATCATCACGCGGACGAACCGCTTCAAGGCCGCGATCCCGATCGCCGGGATTTCCAATCTCGTCAGCTTCAATTACATGTCGTACTACCACGACTATCTCGCGGTCGAGTTCGGCCGCTATCCCACCGAGGGAGCGCTGATGGACACGCTCTGGGCGCGGAGCGCGCTCCGCTACGCGAATCGCGTGAAGACGCCGACGCTGTTCGTCCACGGGGAGAACGACAACGACGTGCCCATCGCCGAGGACGAGCAGTTCTACATCGCGCTCAAGGACGTGGGCGTGGAGACGAACATGGTCCGCTATCCGCGCGAGGGGCACGGCGTGCGCGAAACGCAGCACGTCGCGGACCTGATCGAGCGGAGCATGGCGTGGTACGATCGCTGGTTCGCGGCGAGAGTCCAGCCGTAGCGGTCAGGGCGCGGCCAGCACCTCGTCGAGCACGGCCTGCACTTCGACGATCTCGTCATCGTTCACGAGGTGGCCCATCCCCGGGTAGAGCGTGCGTTTGACGCGCGCACCGAGCCGCCTGAACACGCCGTCGCTCTCGATCACGCGCTCCTTCGGAATGTGACCGTCCACGTCGCTGCATCCGAGAAACACCGGCGTGCCGCGGAGTGAAGTGGTGACGTCATCCCAGGTCGCGCCCGGGGGACCGATCAGTCCGCCGCTCAGCACGAGCACGCCGCCGTAGCGCCGCGGGTGGCGGATCGCGAACTCGGAAGCGAGACAGGCGCCCTGCGAGAAGCCGAGCAGGACGATCTTGTGCGCCGGATGGCCATGCTCGATGAGATCGTCAACGAGCGACTCGATCACGGCGAGTCCGGAGCTCAGTCCCGGCTCGTTCTGCGCTCGCGACGCCATGAAGCTGAACGGGTACCAGCTCCCGCCGGCCGCCGCGGGGGCGACGCAGGCGACGCGCGGGCGGCGGATGGCGGCGCAGAGTGAGAGAATGGCGTTCGGTCCGGCGTTGCGGCCGTGCACCATGATCATGACGGCGTCGGCACCGTCGAGCGGAGCGCCGGCGTGCACGACGGGTTGATCGGCGTGAGGTTCCATCTCAGTATCGAACCGGCGGAAGCGCCTCTTCGATCTCCGCCTGCGCGTCGTCGACGGTAGCCGTCACGTGGTGCAGCCCGAGGATCGGAAAGCTCATGCGAGTAGTTTGATCGGGGCGCCGGCGTTGACAGGGGAGCAGCTACTCAACGAGACTATTCCGTCGTCCTGAATGGAGCAAGTGCTGCTGCAGCCGATCGACCGATTGTACTTGAGTGTCGCCAGGAATCCCGGCGCCGTCGCTGTTGCGCTCACCGTTCGCTTAGCCCCGAAAGTCCGCGCCGCCAATCCCTCTTCCTGCGTAACACCTTCGGCCGATTCCGGCCCCGCGCGCCGTGTGCGACACTACGCCCAACAGTCCCGCGTTGCCGCACTCTCCCGCTCCACGAGGTCGAGATGTCGCAGAGTCCATCAGAACACCACGGTCGTGCCGCGTACCACCACGAGAGCGCCACCCGACATCATCGCGCCGCGGAGAACGCGTATGGTTCCGGCGATCACAAGAAGGCCGCGCACGAGGCCCAGTGTGCCGCCGGACACGCGTTCCTCGCAAAGCAGCATGCCGACCTCGCCGCGACGAGTCACTTGGAGCATCACGGCATGGAGCCGGTCGCGGAGTCGGATGCGAGTCCCGATCGCGCGGTCTCCAGCAAATAGTCGTAGCTCCGACCAAGCCAAGTACGGGTGCGCGAACACGAAATGCCGACGGGATGTTGCCGTCGGCATTTCGCGTTCGCCCCCCACCGCTGCGTGATACGCTCGCGGCCGTGCCGCGACGCGGATATGTTTTCCGGCGTTACGTCTTCCATCTTCCATCTTCCATCTTCCATCTTCGATCCTCGGTCTTGTCCAATGCGCCCTCTCCGCTCCCTCTCCCGTTTCGCCGTCGCGGCGACCATCGCCTTCGCCGCTCTCTCCGCGCAGGCGCAGGGTGCCAAGCGGATGACCTTCGACGACGTGATCGCCCTGAAGGCGGTGTCCGATCCGCAGCTCTCCCCCGATGGCCGATGGGTGGCGTACGTCGTCTCGCACGCCGACATGACGGCCGACGCCGCCGATCCCGACATCTACATAGTTGCCGCGTCGGGCGGCGATCCGGTGCGCCTCACCACCAGCAAGAAGGCCGACACGTCGCCGCGCTGGTCGCCCGACGGCAAGTGGATCGCCTTCATCTCCGCACGCGACGAGAAGCCGCAGATCTATCTCATCTCACCGTCCGGCGGTGAAGCGGATGCGCTCACCAGCTCCAAGAGCGGCATCGGCTCCTTCCAATGGTCGCCCGACGGAAAGCGCATCGCATTCGTCGCTCAGCGCGACCTCACGGCCGACGAAGAGAAGAAGCAGAAGGACAAGGACGACGCAGTCGTGATCGACCAGCAGTTCCGCTTCACGCAGCTCTCGACGATCGACGTGGCCACCAAGAAGGTCACGATCGTCGTCAACGGCGCCTTTCAAGCCAGCGACCCGCAGTGGTCCGCCGATGGATCGCGCATCGCCTACGTCACGAACCCCACACCCATGGCCGACGACGGCACGGTGAGCGACATCTTTACCGTCTCGAGCGAAGGCGGCACGCCGAAGCAGCTCGTCGAGAACGAAGGCCCCGACGCCGCGCCGCGCTGGTCGCCCGACGGCACGTCGATCGCATACCTCACGTGGCCCGGCAAGCCGACGGCCGTCGGGCTGCTGCAGCTCGCCGTCGTCAGCGCCGACGGCGGCACGCCGCGGATGGTCGCTCCAGGCTTCCTCTATCAGCCCGGCGCAGCGACCTGGTCGAACGACGGCGCGACTATCTACTTCACCTCGCCCGTGCGGACGACGACGCAGCTCTTCTCGGTCGCGAGTGCCGGCGGCACGCCGAAGCAGCTCACGGCGGCGAAGGGCGTGATCTCGAACGCGACCTTCTCGCGCGATCGTTCCTCGTTCGCAGTGACCTTCCAGGATCTTCAACACACATCCGATGTCCACGTCGCCACGGTCGCCAACGCTTCAGCCCTGACGCGCGTCACCGACCACAATCCGCAGCTCCGCTCGCTCGCACTCGGCAAGAGCGAAATCGTGCACTGGAAATCCAAAGACGGCATGGATGTCGAGGGAATCCTCGTCTATCCGGTGGATTACCAGCCGGGGAAGCGCTACCCGATGGTCGCCGAGATTCACGGCGGGCCCGCCGGATCGTGGATGGAAAACTTCCCGGGGAGCTGGGGCGATCCGGCGCACGTGTGGGCCGGGCGGGGATGGGCCGTGTTCTTCCCGAATCCGCGCGGCTCGTCGAGTTACGGCGAGAAGTTCCTCCGCGCGAACATCAAGGACTGGGGCGCCGGTGACTATCGCGACATCCAGACAGGCATCGACAACATGATCGCGAAGGGGATCGCCGACTCCACGAAGCTCGCGCAGAGCGGCTGGAGCTACGGCGGCTACATGACGGCCTGGACGCTCACGCAGACCAACCGCTTCAAGGCGGTGATGGTCGGAGCCGGCCTCACCGACATGGCGTCGATGTACGGCACCAACGACATCCCGCGCACCATCGACGGCTACTTCGAAGCCGAGCCGTGGAACGATGCCGCGCAGTACACCGCACGGTCGGCGATGACGTACATCAAGCAGGCCAGGACCCCGACGCTGATCCAGCACGGGCAGGCCGACCAGCGCGTGCCGATCGGCCAGTCGCAGGAACTCTACCTCGGCCTCAAGAAGAACAACGTGCCGGTCGAGCTCGTCTTCTTCCCGCGCGAGCCCCACGGCCTGATGGAGCCGCGCCACCAGCTCGACAAGATGACACGCGAGTACGACTGGTTCGCGAAGTACGTGCTCGGCGAGAACAAGAACATCGTGCCATGAGGTGATGGCGCCGTGCCGGTCGACCGCTCGACTACGCGTCAGGGCGTCGGACGCTTGTCGACGACGACCGCGCCGCCCTTCATCACCCACCTCACGCCGTTCACTACGGCGTTGATGTCCGTTGCAGGATCGCCGTCGACGGCGACGATGTCGGCGAAGTAGCCCGGCGCCACGCGGCCGATGCGGTCGGCGAGGCCGAGGATTTCGGCGCCGTTCACCGTCGCCGCTCCGAGCGCGTCGAGCGGCGTCATGCCGGCCTGCACCAAGAACCCGAGCTCGCGCGTGTTCTGGCCGAACATCATGTGCACGGCGTCGGAACCCATCGCAAGCTTCACGCCGGCCTTGATGGCGCGGCGCGCGGTCTCGATGTTGCGCGCGCGATACGCGTCGAGGCCGCGCGCCTGCTCGTCGGTGTAGCCATAGTCGGCGCGGTAGTCGGCGTAGTACCGATTGTGGTCGATCGTCGGCACGTAGACGGTGCCCTGCCGCGCCATCTGCGCGAGCGTGGCGTCATCGAGATCCACGGAGTGTTCGAGCGTGTTCGTGCCGGCGCGCACGGCGTCGCGGCCGCCGCTCGCTCCGTATGAGTGGATGGCGATGCGTTTGCCGAGCGCGTGGGCGGCGTCGACCGCGGCTTTCATCTCTTCGTAGCTGAAGGTCTGCGTGGTGCTCGTATCGGCTCCCGTGCCGGTGGACCCATACATCTTGATGACGTCGGCGCCGCTGTCGACCTGGGTCTTGACGGCGAGCGGGATGTCGGCGAGGGAGCTGATGCGGCCGCGAAGCCAGGCCGGAGGCGCGGAAGCCGGAGCCGCGGAAGCCGGAGGGGCGGGAGCCGGAGGGGCGGTGGCTGGGCGCGGTGTCGCCTTCCCCAAGCCGTAGCCCGCGACGAACATCCTTGGCCCCACGGCCTCGCCGCGATTGATCCGGTCGCGCATCAGGATGTCGGCGTAACCCGACGCGCCGAGATCCCGAACGGTCGTGACGCCGGTCTCGAGCGTGAGGTGCGCATTTTCCATCGCGACGGTTGCGACTTCCGCCGGGGTCCGGCGCGTGCCGCCGGGGCCGAAGGGCTTGGTGCCCGGGGCGTGATCCCACCAATAGGTCATGTGCGTGTGCACGTCGATCATGCCTGGGATCGCCGTGTATTTGCGCAGGTCGACGACCGCGACGCCGCTCGGCACCACGCCGTCGCCGGACCCGACGCTCACGATGCGGTCGCCGTCGACGATGATGGTCGCGTCGTTAGTGATGCGCCCGTCGCCGTCCACGAGTTTCGCGAAGCGGAGGGCGCGGGCGTTGGGCGAGAGCGCCGGCTGGGCGGCGTGCGATGCGTGGATGCAGCCGGCGAGGGCGAGCAGCGCGGCGAGCGATACGGCAGGGCGGGTGTTCATCTGGTTGGCTCCGGGAGTGCGGCCAGACTAAGGTATGGCGGCAACGAAGCGACGGCGAGCGCGCGAGGATGTGACAGGCTGGAGGGTCCGAGTATAATTATGGAAGGCCCGCGATTCATCAATTGCGGACCAGCGTTCCGCGGCGCATTGAACGTCATTCGAGAGGACCCAGCCAGCCATGCGATTTCACAACATTCTCGGCACCATCGGCAACACACCGCACATCCGGCTGAGCCGGCTCTATGCCACCGTCGCGCCCGGGGCCGAAGTGTGGGTCAAGCTCGAGCGCGCCAATCCCAGCGCAAGCATCAAGGATCGCATCGCGGTGGCGATGATTGAAGACGCCGAACGCCGCGGCATCCTCAAGCCCGGTTCCACCATCGTCGAGCCGACGTCCGGCAACACGGGGATCGGCCTGGCGATGGTCGCGGCGGTGAAAGGATACCGCTGCATTCTCGTGATGCCCGACTCGATGTCGGTCGAGCGTCGCCGCGGGATGACCGCGTACGGTGCCGAGTTGGTGCTGACGCCGCGGGCCGAGGGGATCAAGGCCTCGATCGCCAAGGCCGCGGAAATCGTGTCGGCGACGCCGGGCGCGTGGATGCCGCAGCAGTTCGAGAATCCCGCGAACATCGAAGTGCATGCGCGCACCACGGCCGAGGAAATCCTGCACGACTTTCCCGAGGGGATCGACGTGCTGATCACCGGCGTCGGCACCGGCGGACACATCACGGGTGTGAGCGAAGTGCTCAAGAAGAAATGGGCGAAGATGAAGACGTTCGCGGTGGAGCCGGCCAAGTCGACCGTGATCGCCGGCGGCACGCACGAGCCGCACAAGCTTCAGGGTATCGGCACCGGCTTCATTCCGGCGAACCTGCACAAAGCCACGCTCGACGGCACGCTCGCCGTGACCGAGGAAGACGCGTTCACCTTCGCCCAGCGGGCGGCTCGCGAAGAAGGGCTCTTCGTCGGCATTTCGTCGGGGGCTTCACTGGCCGCCGTTGCGCAGCACCTGCGGAAGACGCCCAACGCCGGTCGCGTGCTGACGTTCTGCTACGACACGGGTGAGCGCTATCTCTCGGTGGAAGGGCTGTTCGCATAAGGCAAACGGCGATGCGCCCTCACCCGTCGCCCATCGCTGTTCGTACCGTCGCTCGTCGCCGTTAGAAGCACCCGCCGGAGCTCATCATCGTCGCCATCCGCGCCAGGTGCGTCGCGCTTGCGGTGTCGAATGTGGCGCGCTGAGCATCGGTGAGGACCGCGCGCGCCCTGGCGAACGCCGCCTGCATGTCGCGCTGCATCACGGCGCGATGCTCGGTGCGAACGGAATCGAACGTCGCCTTCTGTGACGGCGTGAGCGAGAGCGTCTTGAGGCCGAGCGGGCACCCGCCCGTCATTTGACCCATCGGCATGGACTGGTTCATCGGCATGGACATCGGCATCTGCCGGCTCGAGTCCACCGCCGCGAGCTTGGTTTCGGTCTTCGCAGCTGGTGTGCACGCGGTAATGGCGATGGCCGTCAACGCGACCATAAGGGCGCGCGCGCCGCCCTGAGCCCTGATGAGAGAGTTTGTCATATCGGCAAAATACGTTGCGCGCCCCGCGATTGGTGGCCGATATTCTACTGACGCGGCGTAGGGGAGTCCCCGTCGCCCGTCCAATCGAAGCGAGCGATCCGATGAAGTGCCAATCGCCATGAAGTGAGAAGACAGGTCATCCAGGTCTCCGGCATTCGCAAGACTTACGGCAAGACCGTAGCCGTGGATGAGCTCTCCTTCGACGTGAGCGACGGCGAGATCTTCGGCCTCATCGGCCCCAACGGTGCGGGCAAGACCACCACCATGGAATGCGTCGCTGCCGCCGGCGCTGCGGGTGGTCGCGCGGGTGCTGCCGCTGAGTCACTCGGCGTCACTTCTCCAAGGCATATGGACGGGTGACTCGTGGTCGGCGCACGCAGGAGACGTAGCGGCGCTGGCCGTGGTGTTCGTGGTATGCATCGCGGTTTCGTCGCGGGTGTTTCGGTGGGAGTAGGGGAGCGAAGCGGAGAAAATATGAAATCGGACAGATAAACCAGTGACCATGAAAGAACGAATCCTTGGCCTTCCGAAAAACATATTTTTTCTCGGGCTGACGAGCTTTTTCAATGACTTCTCTTCCGAGATGGTCTTTTCAGTCTTTCCTGCCTTTTTCACTTCGGTGCTCAAGGCTGGCGCCGGGTCGCTCGGACTCGTTGACGGCATCGCGGAAGCGGCATCAAATCTCTTCAAAGTCTATTCCGGCAGTCTTTCGGATCGATTTCAAAAGCGCAAACCGCTGGTGGTAGCGGGATACGCCCTGTCGGTCGTCACGCGGCCCTTTTACATCTTCGTCTCGACCGTCGGCGGCGCGCTTGGCCTGCGGTTCGTAGATCGAGTGGGCAAAGGCTTTCGAGATTCGCCGCGCGATGCGATCATCTCGCTTTCGACGCCGCGCGAAGAGCTCGGACGATCGTTTGGTTACCATCGCGCCATGGACACAACCGGAGCGATCCTCGGTCCTCTCGTCGCGTACGTGCTCCTGAGCCGTTTTCCGCAGCGATTCGACGTTGTCTTCCTGACGGCTTTCGTCATCGGGATTCTTGCACTCCTGACCCTGTTTTCCATTTCAGATGTCGTCGCGTCCGGCGCGCACACACGAGCGGGTCTTGTCTCGTCCTTCAAGGAACTCTCGCCGCAATTCAAGCTCTTTCTCTTGTCGGTGTTTGTTCTATCGATCGGAAGTCTCCCCGTCGCGGTCATGCTTCTCAAGACCGAATCGATCGGGTTGGTGATTGCCGACATCCCGCTGTTTTACATGGTGTACAACATTTCCTACGCCGGGCTCTCGTTCTCGGCCGGGAAGATGAGCGATCGCATCGGCGCTCGAACGACGATATTCATCGGCTATCTGTTCCTGGTCTTGAGCTACGCCATCCTTGCCTTTGCGCAGTCGATATGGACACTCCTCCTCGGTTTCCTGCTGCTCGGCTTTTTCCCCGCGCTTACTGATGGCGTACAGCGCTCCTTTGCCGCCCAGATGACCGACGAACGGCTCCGCGGCGGAGGATTGGGATGGCTCAACGCGGCCGTCGGATTTGGGGCACTCCTCGCGGGAGTGGGTGGAGGATATGTGTGGCAAGCGTACAGTCCCGCCGTTGCCTTTGCCATGGCGTCAACGGTCGTCTTTTTCGGGCTGTTCCTGTTTGCGATAAGCGCACGATCCAGAGGACCCGGTCCCCGAGGCGCATGGGAGCGCGGCGCGACCATACCTCCAACGATGTAGTGCTCGGACACCCATACGGGCGATAGTCGCGTGTCGTGCTCGCGCCTATCGTCCGTAAGGGTCTGTCCAAGTCACGAAAAAGGAGGCGACGTGCCGAAGAAATCAATGCCAGCCGCCGGAGATCCGGCCGATCGAGATAACCGTATCAGCCGCGCGCGGCTGATCGAATTGCTCAACGAAGACCTGGCGAGAGAGTACCAGGCCATCATCGCATACGTCGTCTACTCGCAGGTGCTCAAGGGCGCGAAGTACATGTCGATCGCGAAGGAGCTCGAAGCTCACGCGGGTGAGGAGCTGAAGCACGCCATCATCATCGCCAAGCAGATCGACTACCTCGGCGGCGATCCCACCGTGATCCCCAACAAGGTCAAGACGTCGGACAAGGCCGAGGCGATGCTGCGCTTCGACCTGCAGAACGAAACCGACACGATCCGGGCCTATCGCGACCGCGTACGCCAGTGCGAATCGCTCGGCGAGTTCGCGATGGCCGAGCACATACGCGCCATCCTCATGCAGGAGCAGGAACACCAGATCGATCTCGCGACGGCGCTCGGCGAGGATCCGCCGGACATGACGTCGTGACCTGCCGGTCGTGCGCCCTCTCGCTCATGCGGGAGGGCGCGCGACTCATAACAACGAATCCGCGAGCCGAGCCATGTTCTGGGCCACTTTCGCGACGAACGGGCGGCGGTCCCATTCGTCGGCGTCGAGCAGGTCGCTGTCGGCGAAGTAGCGCGCCTGCACGCGCGCCAGCTCCGCGACGACGGCGGGATCGAACACCATCAGGCTGATCTCCGCGTTCAGCGCGAAGGAACGGATGTCGATGTTCGTCGTGCCGAGTACGGCGACCTGGTCGTCGACGCTCCAGTGCTTGGCGTGGAGGAAGCGCGGCCGGTAGAGATGGATGTGCACGCCTACGGCGAGGAGGTCTTCGTAGTATGCGCGCTGCGCGAACTGGCTGAACGGCTGGTTCGCATGTTTCGAGACGACGAGGTGCACGTCCACACCACGGGTCGCCGCCGTCCGGAGCGCCTGGAGAAACGGCTCGTCGGGAATGAAATACGGCGTGGTGATCACGACGGATTTCTGTGCGGCGTACAGCAGCGCGACGAACAGGTCGCGCGTGTTCTCGCGCGGATAGCCCGGGCCGCTCGGCAGGACCTGCGCCACCGACTCTCCGGCGACCGCGATGCCGGCGGCAAGCTCCCGAAGATTCAGGCGCTGGTCCGTCTCGAGGGACCAGTCGGTGAGGAACACGGCCTCGAATTGCGCGACCACGGGTCCGGTCACGCGTGCCATCAGCTCTTCGTTCGGATACCCGACGACAAAAGTGGCATCGGCGAGGTTCTGCGAGCCGGTGTAGCCGACGAGTCCGTCGATGACGACGATCTTCCGGTGGTTGCGCAGATCGAAGCGGCCGGCGCTCCGCCGGAATACCCCCACCGGAAGCATCGCGCGAACGTCGACGCCTGCCGCGCGCAGGCGGGGGGCGAGGCGGGCGAGGCCGTGCTCGCCCCCGACGGCGTCGATCAACACGCGGCATTGCACGCCGCGCGCCGCCGCGCGCAGCAAGGCGTCGGCCACGCTTCGGCCCGTCGCGTCGTCCTCGACGATGTAGAAGAGGAGATGCGCGTGGTGCCGCGCGTCGTCGAGATCGGCGATCAGGCGCGCGATCGAGGCGGCATAATCGTCCAGCAGCTCGACGCGGTTGCCGCCGAACGGCTCGAAGTCGCCTATTGCATACGCAAGCGTCGAGGCGGATTCATATGCAGGCGGAACGGTGCCCAGCACTGATCGTTTGGCGAGCAGCTTCGCCTCGGTCCGGCGGATGTCTTGCGACGCGCGCGCCTGTTTCTCACGGCGGAGCTGCGGGACGCGGATGCGGCCGAACAACGCGTACATGATCAGGCCGGGCCAGGGCAGCAGGAAGATCAGCAGCAGCCAGGTTCGCGTGGCCGCCGATGCGCGCCGCTGGGGCACGTACACCAGCATCACGAGCCGGATGATCCATTCGCTGATGTAGTACGGGGTTTCGAACAGCGCCGGCGTCATATGGCGGGCTCCCTGCTGTCTGAGGTTTTCAGATTTCGAGCTGCGTGCCCAGTTCGACGACCCGATTGGGTCTCAATCCGAAGAAGGCGGAGATCGGAGTCGCATTGCGATGCATGAATCCGAACAGGTGCTCACGCCAGCTGGCCATGCCCGGCTTGCGAGACGGCACGACCGTCTCGCGGCTGAGATAGTAGGTGGTCTCCGTCGGTGTGAGTGTGAGCCCATGCGGCTCGGCAAGGCGGAGCAGCGCGGGCACGTTCGGGTGTTCCATGAACCCGTAGCGGCCCGCCACTCGCCAGAAGCCGTTCCCGAGAGAGGCGACGTCAATGCGCTCGCGCGCATGGATATAGGGGACGCGTTCGGTAATCACTGTCAGCAGCACCACCGTTTCATGCAGGATCCCGTTGTGTTTCAGGCTCTGCAGCAGCGCCGGCGGCACGTCCTCCGCGGCGGCATGCATGAAGACCGAAGCGCCATGAGCGCGCGGCGGCGGATTGCCTTTGATCGAGGCGATGAATGAAGTGACGGAGACGGCGTGCGCGTCGTACGCGGCGTGCAGCAGCGCCCGGCCGCGGGTCCACGTCGACAGCAGCGTGAAGACCACGGCGGCGATGACAAGCGGGAACCAGCCTCCCTCGGCGATCTTGATCAGGTTCGCGCCCAGAAATGCGGAGTCCACGAGGAAGAGCGCGGTGGCCACGGCGCCAACCAGCGGCACCGACCATTCCCACTTACGTCGCGCTACGATCGCGAACAGCACGGTGGTGATGGTCATGGTCCCCGCGACGGCGAGGCCATACGCCGATGCCAGCGCATCGGACCTGCGGAACGCCAGCACGACGGCGAGGCACGCGAGCATCAATATCCAGTTGAGCCCCGGAAGGTAGATCTGGCCGATTTCACTCGACGAAGTGTGCACCACGCGCACTCGAGGGAGGTAGCCGAGCTGGGCAGCCTGCGCGGTCATCGAGAACACGGCGGCGATGAGCGCCTGCGAGGCGACCACCGTCGCGGCCGTGGCCAGCGCCACCATGGGATAGAGGGCCCACGCGGGGACCGCGTTGAAGAACGGGCGCCCGGCAGCCTCAGGGTGCTGCAAGAGCAGAGCGCCTTGACCGAGGTAGCTCAAGACCAACGAGGGGAAGGCCAGCAGATACCACGCAAGGCGGATCGGGCGAGTGCCGAAGTGACCCATGTCCGCGTACAGCGCTTCGACCCCGGTGAGACACAGGACCACCGCGCCGAGCACGACGACTCCGTGCCATCCGTTGTTGACGAAGAAGCGCACGGCCCAGCGCGGGTCCAGCGCGGCGAGGGCCGCGGAGCCGTGCGTCGCCAGGCTCCAGACGCCGAGCGCGGAGATCGCGACGAACCACGTGGCGACGACGGTCCCGAACACCGCCCCCAGACGGCCGGATCCGAATCGCTGGATCGAGAACAGGGCAACGAGGATCACCAGCGCGAGCGGAAGAACGAAGGGATGCAACACCGGCGTGGCCACCTCGAGCCCTTCGATCGCGCTGAGTACCGAGATCGCCGGCGTGATGATGCCGTCGCCGTAGAGCAATGCGGTGCCGACGAATCCAACCGCGAGCACGAGCCAAACGGCGCGCCCCTGCGATCGTGCCGGCTTGGCATCGGTCCGGCGCGCGCCGAGTGCCAGGGTGAGCAGCGCGAGGATGCCGCCTTCCCCATTGTTGTCGGCCCGCATGATGATCGCGATGTACTTGATGCTTACCACCACGACCAGCGACCAGACAAAGAGCGAAACCGCCCCCATGACGTTGCCGGTCGTGGGAGGGACTGCGGTCGGGCCGTTGAAGCACGCCTGCAGCGCGTAGAGCGGGCTCGTGCCGAGATCTCCGAACACGACGCCCAGCGCGCCAAGCGTCAG
>Ga0208716_1000467_pt1 | contig 17158 bp, 14 predicted proteins | sample NGESurdeep092012_8_FD_184482 | JGI IMG/M metagenome (GOLD analysis project Ga0208716, IMG submission 184482) | Arctic peat soil microbial communities from Barrow, Alaska - NGEE Surface sample 415-3 deep-092012 (SPAdes) | ecosystem: Environmental > Terrestrial > Soil > Wetlands > Peat ...
TGTTGTTGGTCTTCTCTGCGCTTATCTCTGCGATCTCTGCGTCTCTGCGTTGAGGCGCATTTCCCGTTTACGCCGTGCCCGTCTTAAACGGAATCACCGTCGCCGACCGCGGCTCGATCATCTGCAACACCCGCTCCAGTTCCTTCTCCTGCAGCGGCTTGGGCAGCACGAACTGCCCGTCGCCTTCAAAATCCGCCGAAAGCTCGGCATCGTAGCCGTCGGAGAGCAGGATGAACCCGCCCACCCGCGAATGCATTCGCTCGGAGAGTTCCACCCAGTTCAACCCCGGCGCGTGCAGCGAGCAGAACGCCGCATCGAACCGCATGCGGTGCGCCAGATCCAATCCCGTATCCGAGTTCGTCACCGGCACCACGCGGAAACCGTGGCCGGCCAGCAACACCAGCAACTGCCGCTGCGCCGCCTCGTCCGGCTCGATCACCAGCGCGGTCATGCGCCGCGACGAGTCGCGCGCCGCGGAACTGTTCGCCAAGGTTGGCGCCGCGCGCTCCCTCACCAACGCCGGCAGTTCCACTTCGAACCGCGGATCGGAGTTGCTCTTTTCGATCAGCCGCACTTCGCCCCCGTGGCCCGCGATGACGCTGCGCGTCACCCCCAGCACCGCCGCCATATCCTCCGGCTTGCGCAACTCCGAGGGCGAGGTGAACGAGATCTCCACCAACAGCCGCTTGGCCAGCATGCTGGTGCGAATGGCGATCGATTTCTGCTCCGCGCCGGCCAGCGATTGCTCGGCGTGCACAAACAGATTGAGAAACACCTGCTCCAACTGCCCCTGCGAGCCGAGCACGAAGAGCGATTCGGGCGACGTCAGGTCCCGCACCCGGATTCCGGTTGCCTTCCAGTCGCCTTCCCGGAACTCGATCAGGGCGCGCAGCAGCGCGCTGATGTCCACCGGGCGCGCCTCCACCTGTTCGGCCGCGGCGAACGAAACCAGACGCGTGACCATACCGGTTGCCTTGGCCGCTTCCGCCGCGATGGCCGAAACCTCGCGCTCCGCCGCTCCCCCGCGCGCCTTCTCCAGCGCCCTGTGCGCCAGGTTCGTGATCGAGGCCAACGGCGTTTGCAACTCGTTCACCACACCGGAGATCAGCCGTCCCACCGCCGCCATCTTCTCCGTGCGGAAGAGTTGCTCCTGCACCGTACGCCGATCGAGCAGCCGGATCGCCACCCCGATCTGGTTGCCCAGATGCTGCGCCAGCGCCTGCTCATCGGCGCTGAAATCGCGCACCCGGTCGTCCTGGTCCAGTTCCAGCACCCCGATGACTTCGCTTTGCGCCATCATCGGCACGAACAACAGGCTCTTGGGTGAGCGGTCGCCGGGCTTGGCGGCCACCGGGAACGGGCTGCGGTCGATATCCGGAATCACCAGCAGCGTCCGGTAATGGAAACAGGCCACCGCGCCCGCCGGCGTCCCGCCTGGAGGCGACGAGAGCGATATCGACTCCGCTTCCACGCCGTCATCCTCAATCGCGTCGAGCGTCTTCGCGGTGCGATTGTGCACGTACAACTGCACCCGCGTAACCCCGATGATGCCCGGCAGCGCCTCCGATATGCGTTTCAGAATCGTCGCCGCCGACGAAGCGCCCAGTATCTCCTCGCCCAGTTTATAGGTTTGCCGCAGCCGCCGCCGCTGCGCCCGTAACCGGCGCTCGCGGCTCCACAGAAAGAAACTCACCAGCAGAATCACCGTAATGCCGCTGGCGATCACCGGCTGCGGTACGGCCGGCGATTTTTCGATCGGCACCACGTCGCCGATATCCGCCACCAGCAGTTCGTATGCCGCGTTGTACGGCGCGGTCGGGCAATATTGCAGCGCGATCCCGGTCACCCGTACCGTGTATCCCTTGCGAATCTTCTCCAGGTTGGCCTTGGGCGCGCCCGGCGCGCGCGGGATGAACAGTCTATAGAGTTCCTGCTGCCCGGGCAGCAGAATCATCGCGCCGCCCGCGTTGTAGCTCGGTTTTTCCTGGACCGTACCCTGGGTGCGCACCAACTCGCCCAGGTGCACCCTGCTCTGCAACTCCAGGGTGGTCAGTTCCTTCGGCTGCGGCGCCGCCGTCCGCCCAAGCAGGGTTACCTTTTCCGGCGCCAGCATCGTCATCCCGTACTGCATGACGACCGTACCCTGGGCTTCGATTTCCTCCCCCGGATGGTATCTGTCCAGCGAAGCGTCCGGCTGCGGGAGTTTCAGCACGCCGCCATTGTGTCCATCCTCGATGGCCAGCGTGCTGTATTCGGCAAAGTGGCAGGCGGGGGCCGAAACCACGCCGCGCACCGTCACCTTCTGCCCGGCGTAAGTCGCCGCATAGTCCGGACCCGAGCGGAATCCAAGCTGCGCCAGCGAGATGCGGGTCTGGGCACTCACAGGATGGCAGGCCAGCGCCAGGCACACTCCCAGCACGGCACCGCGCCAGCGCGTTAGACGGATGGCATCTGCGCTTGCAGCCATGACTCCAAATCCCCGCTTAAGAAATTATCGATGGTTAAGACGGCGCCAGGCAAGTTAACGTAGGTGGTACAAAGGCCAATAACCCGCATACCCGCCGCCACGGCGGCGGCAGCCCCAGAGTGGGAGTCCTCGAAAACGATGCAGTTTGCCGGCTCGGTTTCCAGCAACTCCGCCACCCGTAGATAGACTTCGGGGTGGGGTTTCGGGTTGTGCACCTGGTGGCCGTCCACCACTGCCCGGAAATACCGGCGCAGCCCCGCTTCATCCAGCACATGCGCCACGTTCTCCGGCTCGGCGTTGCTCCCCACCCCCATCGGCAGATCGCGATGCCGCTCCAGGAACGCGCGCAGGCCCGGCACCAGCATCTCTTCGGTCCGGCCGGCCATCATTTCCCGGTACAACCGCTCCTTGGCCCGCCCGCGCGCGTCCACCTCCTCCGCGGTGATTCCGTCACCATAGAAATCACGCACGATCTGGTCGTTCCGCTTGCCGTACATGAACTGGTGCATCTCCTCGGTGGTTTCCAGACCGTAGCGGCGGTTGAAAGCCACCCACGACTCGCGATGCATCGGGTTGGAATCGACGATCACTCCGTCCATATCGAAAATCAGCGCGATCATTCCTGCACTCCGCGCAGGTTGGACTGGAGCCAGCGCAAGTAGTTTTCAGCACCGGCCACCACCGGCAGGGCGAGCAGTTCCGGCACTTCGTAAGGGTGCAGCTTTTCCATCTCGGCGCGCAGCGCCGGGAAGAGATCCCGTGAAGTCTTGACGATCAACAGGAACTCCTCGCCGCTCTCGATCTCCCCCTTCCAGTGGTAGAAACTGCGCACACCCGGCACCACGTTGACACAGGCCGCCAGGCGCCCGGCAACCAGGGCGCGCGCCAGACGTTCGGCATCCGCCTTCGCGGCGCAGCTCGTGAGAACAACAATCTTGTCGGTCATCTGATAGTAATGATGTTAATATTATCTTCCAGGCCTTATCGTCGCATGAAAGCGTCGCTGACCAGATTCGCTTATGTACTTGTATTCCTGGTGGCGGTGGGCTATGCCTTCTTCGCCTTCCCCCAGGGGATGCACGCCTGGCAGGAGAAGCAGCGCCAGATCCAGGCAATGGAAAAGCGCAACGACAGCCTCGCCAAGCAAGTCGAGCGTCAGAAAGAATATATCAATCGCCTGCAGAACAACGTTGCCGCCCAGGAACTGGAGATCCGCAAGCGTCTCAAACTCCTGCACCCCGAGGAGAAGCTGTACATCATGGGCGACCCCGAGACGCCGGCGCAGCCTCCTGCCGGAAAGTAGAGCAGCCTTCCAGGCCGGGTGCCCTCTGGGCGGCCCCCATTCATGGGGGCATACCCCGCTACAGCTTCAGGGTCTTCAAGTATTCACGGAAGGGGCCGCCGAGGTCGTGGCGGCGCAGGGCGAATTCCACCGTGGCCTGGAGGAAACCGAGCTTATCGCCGGCATCGTAGCGCGTGCCTTCGAAGCGGTAGGCGTAAATCGGGCGCTGCCGCAGCAGGTGGCGCAACGCGTCGGTGAGCTGGATTTCACCGCCGCTGCCGGGGTCGATCGCCTGGATGGACCCGAAGATCTCCGGCGTCAGCACGTAGCGTCCGATGATCGCCAGATTCGACGGCGCTTCGTTCTGTTTGGGCTTCTCCACCAGGTCGCGTATGCGGTAAACGCGGTCGCTGTGACCGTTGTGCGTCACCGGTTCGCCGTCGATCACGCCGTAGTTGGAAATGCTCTCCGGCGGCATTTCCATGACCGCCAGCACGGGAGCGCTGAAGAAGCTGTAGATGTCGAGCAACTGGCGGAGACAGGGCGTCTCGGCATCGATCACGTCATCGGCCAGCACCACGGCGAAAGGCTCTTCGCCCACCAAATCCGCCGCGCGCAACACCGCGTGGCCCAACCCGAGCGCCTCCTTCTGTCGCACGTACGCCACATCGATCATGTCGGAAATGTTGCGCACGATGGCCAGCAAATCCTTCTTCTTGCGCGCTTCGAGCAAGTACTCCAGTTCGAAGCTGACATCGAAGTGGTCCTCAATGGCGGTCTTGCCCCTGCCGGTCACGATGATGATGTTCTGAATGCCGGAATGAATGGCCTCCTCGACACCGTACTGAATGATGGGCTTATCGACGATGGGCAGCATCTCTTTCGGCTGCGCCTTGGTGGCGGGCAGAAATCGCGTCCCCAGTCCCGCGGCGGGGAAAACCGCTTTGCGCACTTTAGCCGGCATAAACTCCAGTTTGGTGCACCGGAGGGCCGTTGGCAACTGCGGAATTGTGTTTCCCCGTCCGCTTGTGTTATGTATTGGTACCTGGGAAAAAACGCCAATGGCATACGTAATCGCTGAACCTTGTATTGGAACCAAAGATACTGCCTGCGTCGACGCCTGCCCGGTCGATTGCATTCATCCGAAGAAGGACGAGCCCGCCTACGCGGACGCGGAACTGCTCTACATCGATCCCGTAGAGTGTATCGACTGCGGCGCCTGCGTCCCGGTGTGCCCCGTGTCGGCCATCTTCGCTCTAGACGATCTGCCGGAGAAATGGTCGGAGTTCACCGCCAAGAACGCGGCGTATTACGGAAAGTAGAAAACCGGGGACAGACGGAACGTTTTCCAGTTTTGCTAAAACCGGGGACAGACGGAACGTTTTCCAGTTTTGCTGGCCCTTTCGAGCTATAGAAAATCGGAAAACGTTCCGTCTGTCCCCGGTTTAGCCGGCCGGAAGGCCCCGCCTTACCTGCCTACCTTTCGCGGTAGGTGGCGCTTGCCGTGTCGGTTTCCCAGAGCTTGACCGCGCCCACGCGCACTCCCTCCCGGATACTCAAGCCCTGTTTGACTTCGTCGTGGATGTACTTGACCATATTCTCGGCCGACGGGTTGAGCACATCGAACGGGGGAAAATCGTTGAGCCACTGATGGTCCATGCGGTCGAGCACGGCGTGGACCACGCGCTTCATTTCCACGAAATCCACCAGCAGCCCGATGGCATCGAGCTGGTCGCCCTCCAGGGTGACCTGACAGCGGTAATTGTGGCCGTGCACGTTCTCGCATTTCCCGCGATAATTCCGCAGGGCGTGGCCGGCGGCGAATGTCTCTTCGATGGTCACTTCAAACATTGAAAAACTTCTCCACATCCGCCAGTTTGGTGGTGAATCCGTAATCCGGCAGGCTGTCGAAAAACACCTGGCCGTACCTCTGCTTGGTGATCCGGTTATCCAGCAGGACCAGCACGCCGCGGTCGCTCTTGCTGCGAATCAGCCGTCCAAATCCCTGTTTCAAGGCGATGGCCGCCTGCGGAATCTGGTAGTCGTAAAACGGATTGCCCCCGGCTTTGCGGATATCTTCGATTCGGGCATTCACCACCGGATCGTTGGGCACCGCAAAGGGCAGTTTATCTATGATAACGCAGCTTAACTGTTCACCCGGGACATCCACGCCCTGCCAGAAGGAGGAAGTCGCGAAAAGCACGCAATTGGGAGTGGCGCGAAACTCCTCCAGCAGCGCGTTGCGCGGCCCCGCCCCCTGCATCAGGGTGGGGTAATCGATTTCCAGGGACACCTTCTCGTACACCAGGCGCATCTGCTGATAGCTGGTGAAGAGGACGAAGGCGCGCCCGCGGCTGTGTTCCAGGATCTTGACCACTTCCTCGGCGGCCATCTTGGTAAAGGCGGGATTCTTCGGTTCCGGCAAGTGCTGGGGGACATAGAGCAGCGCCTGCTGCTGGTAATCGAAGTGGCCCGGCACCACCAGGGTGCGCGCGTTCTCTAGACCCAGCCGCTTCTCCGTGAAATCGAAACCGCCCGACACGGCGAGCGTGGCGCTGGTGAGCACCACCGTATCCACCTGGCGGAACAGGCGCTCGGCAACGATGCTGGACACGTCGATGGGGGTGGCCTGGAGGAAGCAGCCCCGGCCGCGCTTTTCCACCCAGTAGACGAAATTCTCGTCGTCCTCCTCCATCAGGAAGCGCAGTCCCTGGTTGAGTTCCTGGGTGCGGCGAAACAGCGGAATAATCTCCTCCGGCGGATTCTGCAGCAGCCTGAGGTGAGAGCCGATCAGTTCGAGCGCGGCCAGCAGATTTGTGTAAACCCCCTCATTGTCCTCGCGGAAGGCGTCGCGGCCGGTGAAGGCGACGCGCCGGTCTCCCTCGCCGAAGAGGCCGAAGAACTGCACGGTGAGTTCGTCCAGACGCTGTAGGATGCGGTCCAATTCCGGCGTGCCGAATTTCTTCATCCGGCTGATCGTGCCCAGATCGCGGCGCAGGTCCTGGACGCGGTAATTGCTGATGGCGACGCCGAAATACTGGCCCACCACGTCTTCGATTTCGTGGGCTTCGTCGAACACCACGGCATGATAGCCGGGCAGGATGCCGCCCTCGTAGTTCTCATCCTTCAGGGAGAGATCGGCGAAGAAGAGGTGGTGGTTGACGATGATGATGTCGCTTTCCAGCGCCCGCTGGTGCATCAGGGTAATGAAACAGCGGTCGTAGTTGGGGCACTTCTGGCCGCTGCACAATTCGGTGCGGGCATCCACCTTGGCCCAGGCGGTGGCGGACTCGGGGAGGCTCTTGATTTCGGAGCGGTCGCCGAACTCGCTGGTCTTTTCCCACTCGCGGATGATCTCGAAATCGGCGACTTCCTCCAGGCCGGTGAGCACCGGGGTGTTTTCGGCGTCGTAGATCTTCTGGCGGCAGGCGTAATTATTGCGCCCCTTCATGTAGCAGACCTTCAGCGGGCGCGCAAAGTGCTGCTGCAGGAATGGGACGTCCTTGAAAAAAAGCTGCTCCTGCAGGGTCTTGGTCCCCGTCGAGACGATGATGCGCTTGCCGGAGAGCAGGGCGGGCACGAGGTAAGCGAGCGTCTTGCCGGTGCCGGTACCGGCTTCGACGATCAGGTGGCGCTTATCGGCGAGAGCCGATTCGACGGCTTCGGCCATCTCCACCTGGCCCGAACGGAACTCGTAATTGGGGTGCCATTTGGACAGCGTCCCGCCACGGCCAAAAAACTGCGGGGCGTTGGCGGTGCGGGCCTGAGTGGGCATCGGATGGTTTGATTGTAGGACAGGCCTCCTGGCCTGTCCATCTCGCTAGATTGAAATCATCGGCGGAAGCGCCCCGCGTCTATAGGATCTCTTCGAGCTTCCTACGCAATTCCGCGGAGAGGCGCGGACTTTCCCCGCCGGTGGAAATGGCGATGTGCACGTCGCCCCGATGCACCCGGGCGGGCACCAGGAAGCCGCACTCTTCGGCGGAATCGGCGATGTTGGCGAAGAGCCCGCGGCCCTTGGCGGCGATGGCGATGCGGTGGTTGGTCAGCCGGTCGTCCGTGGCGGCGAAGACCAGCAGCGCGCCGGCCAGGTCCGAGGCACGGAAGTGGCGCCGCACCAGCCGCACCGGCAGCTCTTCGAATTCGGGCTCGCAAACCGGTGCGACCACGGTGATGCGCGCGCCGGCCTCCAGAAGTCCGCGGGTCTTGCGCAGCGCGACCTTACCGGCGCCCACCATGAGCACCGGGCGATCTTTCAGATCGAGAAAGACGGGGTAGTGTTTCAATTCCAAAATGTAGCATGCGGCGGATAGTGAGGCCCATGGAACGGCAGCTTTAGATGCGCCAGGGATCGCGCCTGCGACCCCTGGCGCCTGTGCCGCCAGATTCACTGCACCGCGATCGGGTAGGCCGGAGAGCAGTACTGCTGGCCTCCGGTGGTGGCGCAGACCTGGACGGTGAGTGGGCTCGTGACGCCCGCGGGGACGGCAACGTTGACCTGTTGCACGCCTGGGGCCGTGGGGGCTTCACCGGCGTAGAGCGGGACGAGATCCTTGCGGTCGCCGATTTGTACGCTGACGGTGGCGAGTTTGGGGATCCCGGTGGCGAAGATCTGGAGGATGTCTCCGGATTTCGCGGCGGTCGAGGGCGTGTTCTCCTGGTTGTCCTGATTGAGGACGCCATGAGGGAACACGGCGGGCCAGGCCGGGGCGAGGGGGATCGCCAAGGGCGTGCTGCTCACGCCATCGACGGTCACCACCAGGCTGGCGGAGGTCTTGGAGCCCAAGCTGGACGGGACCTGGAGGTTGATTTGGGTATCGCCCGAGTAGATCAGGGTAGCGGGAGTGCCGTCGAAGGTGACGGCGACGCTCTTGCCGGAGAGGTGCGAGCCCATCAGGGTGGCGAGCGATCCGGCAACCAGGGGCGCCACCTGCAGGGTAGCGGCGTTCAGCACCTGGCTGACGATGACGGCCGGTGTGACGGGAGCGGGAGGGGCCGGCGGCACAGGGGCCGCGGTAACGGTCAGGCCGACGTGAACGCTCTGGGCGCCGGCGGCGCCGGCATTGACGATGATGTCGGCCTGCGAGAATCCGGCCGTGAGGGCCTTGGTGTTGGCCGTGACCCGCACGGTGGCCTCGTTGGTACCGGATGGCGTATCGAAGACCAGCCAGCCCGTGCCCCCGGGGTAGTAGGCGACGGAAATACTCCAATCCATGCTGCCTCCACCGGCGTTGTGGACGAGGAAGCTACCCGGGGGACTGGTCATGGCGCCACCGGCCCCGACCGCGCTGATATGGATGGGCGAGGCTTCGAGGAGGAGTTTGGGGACGGAGACAACGGGAGCGGCGCAATCGCCGAAGATCTGGCAATCGCTCTGCATGGCGACGGCGGCGAAGCGCGGAATGGGGGCGGTCGCCGAAGCGGTGATCACGGAGGAGACCGGCGCCAGGGCGATGGTTTCCTGGGCGACGGCGGGAGGGGTGAAGCGCGGCAGCGAGATGAACGTGGGGAACTGCGCCGTCTCCTGCGCGGAGGGGTTGGCGGCAGCGACTTCGTAGACCGCGTAGCCCGAACCGTTGGTGAGGGTGACTTCGCTGACCGAACCGAGCGTGACGGGGCCGGCGCCCTGCGGCGCCGCGACGGCATAGCCTCCGGCGCCGGTAGCGTCGGCGCCCAGGACGCGGACCAGCACCAGGGCTCCGCTACCGGGCATGTACTGGCCCACGGCCTGCGGCAGGTTCAGGTCGCCGCCCGCGGTGGGTTGCAGCGCGTCCGAGCCGGCCACGGCGTCGGGGATATAGAGGTGTGTCGTGGAAGGGAAGCCCGTGTACTTCACGAGGAATCGCGTTCCGGTATCGGTTTCCGCGGTGCGGGCCTCGAAGGCGGTGGCGAAGCCTTCGGTGACACGAGTGGAGGTGAAAGCCGTTCCCGCGGCGAAGAGGCTGGGAAGATCGAAAGTGTCGGGAACGGGCGATCCGTAACAGGAGATTCCGGTACTGGACAGGCTGGAGAGCAGACCGGCCTGCGAGTAGGCGACGACGAGCTGTGATTGATCCACGGCCAGACTCGAGGACAGGAAGGCCGTGACCGTGGCTGGGACCGCGGACGTAAGCCCGAGCTGGTTCATGGCTGCGCGCACGTTGGAGATCCTGAGGTTGACATTGCCGCTGGCGGGGGCCGTGTAGGAGATCCCGTTGAAGCTGATGCTGTTACCGGAAACCTGGCCGGCGATCGCGGTAGGTACGAAGCCGCTCCCGAGATCGACAGAGACCACGGCGTCGCGAGTCAGGTTGTTGGCGTCCACCCGGTTGGTGACGCTAACCGAAAAGATTACGGTAACGTTGCCGCTGAACAGCGTCCCGGGAACAGCGCCGGAACATTGCAGGACGATATCGCCCAGACGCTCGGTCAGGCCTTCGGCTCGCACCAGGGGGGGTGAAGTGGAAACCTGACATCGTGCGGTGGAGGACGGTTGTTGGCCAAATGTGACGCAGAGACTAATTTGAAGCAGGCAAATGTATAAAAAAGTGTGTTTACCATTTACCATGAGATGTTTCATTTAATACCATTTTATCACGCTATTTACATCGAAAATGCTTGGCTTCGCCGGCCCTTCGTCCGTGGAGCAGCCCCGTAGCGTAGCCTTTCAGGCTGCCATGCCCCCATTCTTTGGGGGCATTCTTCCGGGTTTCCCATCCCATTCCACCACGGACCTCTTCCGTCGCCTTGGGCTCCGCGCAGCGCGGGCACCTGCGGGGAGCAACCGGAATTCACTGCGGTCCGCGCCTGCTATCATGAAGGTTCATGTCCAATGCCATTCCCACGGTAGTCATCGTGGGCAGGCCCAACGTAGGAAAGTCCACTCTTTTCAACCGCATCACAGGACAACGGCGCTCCATCGTCGGGGACGAATCCGGCATCACGCGCGACCGTATACATGGGACTGCCGAACACGACGGCCGGCGCTTCGAGGTGATCGATACCGGCGGCATCGTGGTGCACGACCAGGAGTACATCCCGGGGCAGATCCTCCGCCAGGCCGAATTCGTCTTGAAAACCGCCGACCACATCATCTTCCTGGTGGACGGGCGCGCCGAAATCACCGGCAGCGACCGCGACCTCTCCCAGATGCTCAAGCGCCTCGGTAAGCCCGTCTCGCTCGCGGTCAACAAGATCGACTCGCAGGTGCGCGACGGCCTGGCCAACGAGTTCTTCGGACTCGGCATTGCCGACGTGTTCCCGGTATCGGCGGAGCACGGCATCGGCGTCGACGCCCTGCTCGACCGCGTGACCGGAAGTTTTGCGCGCGGCGCGCCGGTGGACGATCCAGCGGCCCCGCCGGCCCCGGCGGGCATCAAGGTGGCGATCATCGGCCGGCCGAACGTGGGCAAATCGACGCTGCTCAACGCGCTCGTCGGCGCGGAGCGGGCGATCGTTTCGCCCATCGCCGGAACTACGCGCGATTCGGTGGACCAAGCCGTGATGCACCAGGGCACGGAGTATATCTTCATCGACACGGCGGGCATCCGCCGCAAGGGCAAGACACGCGACATGGCGGAGAAGATGAGCGTCGTCATGGCGCGCCGCCACATCCGCATGGCGCATGTGGTGCTGCTCATGCTGGACGCTACCGAAGGCGTGGTGACGCTCGACACCACCATCGCCGGCTACGCCCATGAGGGCGGGCGCGCGCTCATCGTCTGCGTCAATAAGTGGGACGAGATGAAGGGCCAGTCCGGGCAGAAGAAGAACGAGTTCGAACAGCAGATCCGCGACCAGTTCAAGTTTCTGGACTACGCGCCCATCGTGTTTCTTTCGGCCAAGGAAGGCGCGGGAGTGGGCAAGCTGTTCAAGCTGATTCGCGAGGTATACGACTCGGCTTCGCGGCGCATCACCACGGGCGAACTCAACCGCTTCGTGGCCAACCTCCATTTCGAAGAACGCAAGATCTACTACATCACCCAACACTCCATCCGCCCGCCTTCCTTTGCCGTGTTCACCGACAAGGGTCCGGCGCTGCATTTTTCGCACGAGCGGTATCTGGTCAACCAGATGCGGAAGAAGTTCGGATTCATTGGGACGCCGATCCTGCTGCAGACCAAGTCCAAGAAACGGGCGAAGTAGCGGGCATCCCCGCAATTGCGCGCGGCATCCTTCCCGGCGCGCTTCTAACCGCTATCCGCCCGTTAACCCCGGCGGCATTACTCGCGCGTAGATCCCCATCGACTTCCGCGAAATGGGGCGTTTCTCGTCAACTGGCCACGATTCGGCCCATTACCGTCGCCAGGCCGACTTGGCGGGACTAATCCGGGTTGCGGGTACGTTCTCGGCTCGCAGGAGTGATATCTGTGGCGCGGGGAGCGTTCCGTGTCCCCGGTTTCCCCCCGCCGCGACCGCCCGAGAAACTCCCGCCGGTTAGGCTGCTGTATGGAGCGATGAGGCCAGCTTCGCGCGTAGGAAAGCCATGCAGCCCGGCACCTGTCCTACGCTCAATCCGTGGAGTAGGAGCGGCCCTTTGAAGTCATACTTGCGTAACAAGCCCAGGTACCGGTCGTAGTCGAGCACGCCCTGGCCTGCGGCTTTGTGACCCGCTTCTCCGTCGTGGTCGAGATCCTTGGCGTGAGCCAGCACGATGTCCTTGCCCACGAGTGCAAAAGCCTCGTCGAGCATCTCCTTCATGCGGGGCAGTTCACCCGCGTGGAAGAGATTCGCAGGGTCTATCGTGACTTTCAGGTGGGGGGAGTCTATCTCATCCAGAAGGCGGCGGGCTTTCCGGGCTGAATCGACCACATTGCTCATTTCGGGCTCGAAGGCCAGGACAACGTTCGCCTGCCGGGCGATGTCGGTCGCCTCGCGCATACAAGCGGCCATATCCCGCCACGACTCCGGCGAGTCGTTGTCCGGATGATGCCGCCACATGTTGTTCGGGTCACGCGTGCCAGTGCACACATGAATCGAGGATGTGCCCATCTGCGGGCATGCCTCGGCCAGGACCCGTAGCCGCCGCAACCCCGTCCGGCGGTGTTCCACATCCGGGTGACTCATGTTGAAGGTGCCAGTCACGCTGGCAATTGCGATCCCGCGAGCCGACGCTTCGCGGCGGATCCTCTCGGGCAGTTCCGCAGGAATCTGATCGGGCATCTCCGGCAGATTGGCGCATACCATGCTCATCTGCACACAGGCGAGCCCACAGGCTCTAGCCGCATCCAGCCGCGCTTCGAGCGTCCCCGTGGTGAACGTGGTGGCGAGCAGGATGCCGATCTGTGGGGACTCAGGCTCCACGGCCTTTACCCGATTTTGCCCGCAAGTGGTCCCGACCGCGATGGTCCCGGCCAGGTAAAAGAAATCACGTCGGCTACGGCCGCCGTTGTGAGCAGGCATGGATTGGAACCTGATTATCGGACTTGCCATTTCGGACTCCGGGTCGTGCTCAGTATACACCCAGCCGCCTTCCTCAGATCCTGCGAGTCGCGCTCTCCCTCCGTGAGCGGTCTTCGCCCTCGCAAGGCGGAGTTGTCGTCCTCCGACCGCCATAGAAGGTGAATGAAAGCCGACTTACCATTCCTAATCCAGATAGGCTTAGCCCGGATTTCTCATCGGTCGCGGCCAAGACATCCCGGCAAGAGTGCCGGCACGGCACGCTGAGAGCGTGCGCCACGGTTAAGTGGGAACAGACTGTTGACGGCCGGCGTGGCGCAAACACTCGTGTTTGCCGCATCGACACTCGTGTCGATGCTCGACCGATGAGAAATCCGGGCTAAATCCCGTCGCCGCCGGTGAGTGGGGCTTCCGACAGGCCCAGGCGGGCGACCGCCTCCATCCCCTGCTGCACGGTTTCGGCGCGAACCAGTTGCCCGGCCGGCACGGCTTGCCGCAAAAGCTCCCAATCCGCCGGGCCGGCGGGGGCAACGATGGCGATCAGCCCAGCCGCCAGAGCCGTGTGCACCGCCTGGCAGAGGCTTTCCGGCTGGTGGATCACGTGGACCATGTAGCCGCGGTCGAACAGGCGCCGCTCCAGAAGCCAGGCAAGGTCCACACGGTCGGGCGGCAGGCAGATGGCCAGCGGAGCGTGCCCGCGCACGGCGCGGCGCTCGGCATCCGTCACCCGTCCGGTGGCCCCTTGCGGAGCTTCCGCCTGGAGGATCATGCCCGCGCCCATGGTCTCGTTGGTGATGGGGTCGATCAGGATGAAACTGCCGGTGAAGCGATTCTGACGGTACGGGTCGAACAGCAGGGGACGCTGCGCTTCCACGCTGACCACGCCGATGCCGTTCAGTTCCAGGCCGCGCGCCGGTTGGTGTTCCAGCGTGTTGACGTCGATGCGGTAGCGGATTTCGCGTATCCGGGCCTGCGTGACCTGGGTGGTGTGTTTGATCAGGTACCCGCGGTTGGGCTCCAGCGGCTGCTGGTTCATCCACACCACGGTGGCGTCGAAGCGCCGGGCGGAGTGTGGCAGGTTGCCGGGGAGCGCCAGCATGTCGCCGCGGCTGACATCGATCTCGTCCTCCAGGCACACGGCGACCGACATGGGGGCGAAGGCCTCATCGAGTTCGCCCTCCCAGGTGACGATGGATTTCACCCGGCTGGTGCGGCCGGAGGGCAGCACGGTGATAGCGTCGCCGCGGCGCACCACGCCTGAGGCGAGCGTCCCGGCAAAGCCGCGGAAATCCAGGTTGGGACGGATGACGTACTGCACCGGGAAGCGCAGATCGGTGAGATTGATGTCGCGGGCGATGGGCACCGTCTCCAGGTGCTCGAGCAGCGCCGGACCCTGGTACCACGGCGTGCGCTGGCTGCGGTTGACGACGTTATCGCCGTCCAGCGCGCTGATCGGGATGTAGACGATGGCACTGGCCTCAATTTGGGCATCGATCTGCGCGGCGAAAGCGCAAAATTCGTCGCGAATGGCGTTGAAAACGTCCTCGCGGAACTCCATCAGGTCCATCTTGTTGACCGCCACGACGAGATGAGGAATCCCCAGCAGCGCGGCCAGGAAGGCGTGGCGGCGCGATTGCGGCAGCACGCCGTAGCGGGCATCGATCAAGATGATGGCGAGGTTGGCGGTGGAGGCGCCGGTGGCCATGTTGCGCGTGTACTGCTCGTGCCCGGGCGTATCGGCGATGATGAACTTGCGCCGCGGCGTGGAGAAGTACCGGTAGGCCACGTCGATGGTGATGCCCTGCTCGCGCTCGGCGCGCAGGCCGTCGGTGAGCAGGGAGAGGTCGAGGCCGTTGGTGGAAAGATTGCGCGTGGCCTTGCGCACGCTGGCCAACTGGTCTTCGTACACGCCCTTGGAATCGTAGAGCAGGCGGCCGATCAGGGTGCTCTTGCCATCGTCCACGCTGCCCGCCGTGGTGAAGCGCAGGAGTTCGGTCTGCCCGGTAGCTGCCAGCCATGCTGTGGCGTCGTCATGGTTCAAGCCCGGGTTCAAGTCCGGGCTCACGTGCTCGGCATTCCGGACTGTGTTCTGGAACACCGGCATTAGAAATAGCCCTCGCGCTTCTTGATTTCCATGGAGCCTTCCTGGTCGTGATCGATGACGCGGTTCTCGCGTTCGCTGCGGCGGAACTGAATCATCTCCTCGATGATTTTGGGCAGCGTGTCGGCCTCGGAACGGATGGCCCCGGTGCAATAGGTGCAGCCCAGCGAGCGCATGCGGCACATCACCATCCGCGGCGCTTCCCCGGGTAAGAGCGGCATGTTGTGCTCCACCGGGATGAGCGCGCCCGAGCGCACCACCATGGGGCGCAGTTTGGCGAAGTAGAGCGGCACGATGGGGATGTTCTCGTGGTGGATATAGTGCCAGACGTCCAGTTCGGTCCAGTTGGAGAGCGGAAAGACGCGGATGCTCTCGCCTTTATCGAGGCGGCTGTTGTACAGGCTCCACAGTTCGGGGCGCTGATTCTTGGGGTCCCATTGGCCGAAGGCGTCGCGGAAGCTGTAGACGCGCTCCTTGGCGCGCGATTTTTCTTCGTCGCGGCGAGCGCCGCCGAAGGCCGCGTCGAAGTTGCCGGCGCTGAGCGCGTCGAGCAGGGCGCGCGTTTTGAGCAGGCCGCAGCACTTCTGGGTTCCCAGGCGGAAGGGGCTGGCGCCCTCGTCGATGGCCTGGCGATTGGTGTGGACGATGAGCTTGACGCCGATCTCGCCGCAGAAGCGGTCGCGGAACTCGATCATCTCCTGAAATTTGTAAGTAGTATCGACGTGCAGCAGGGGGAAGGGAATGGGGCCGGGGTGAAATGCCTTCTGCGCCAGGCGGACCATCACCGAGGAGTCCTTGCCGACGGAGTAGAGCATCACGGGCCGCTCGAATTCGGCAGCCACCTCGCGGAGGATGTGAATGCTTTCGGCTTCCAGGGCGCGCAAATGGCTGAGAGTCCGATCGGGCATGGAGAGAGAGTTTACCGTTTCGTGTGATACGGTTTAATTTTAGGATACCAAATCAATCATGCTAAAATCTATCGGGTTACTGGTGATTGGAGCGCTGCCGGTTCTTGCGCAGGATACCGCCATCTCCGCCGAACGCATTCGCGAGCACACACGTTTTCTGGCGAGCGATCTGCTGGAGGGGCGCGGCACAGGAGCGCGCGGCGGCGAGATTGCGGCCGAATATATGGCAACTCAGTTGGCGTTGGCCGGAGCCAAACCGGCGGGCGATAACGGCACCTATTATCAGAAGGTGCCGCTGGTGGGCATCGAGACCCAGCCGGACGCCACGTTGGGCGCCGCGGTATGGGGCAAGGGCCTGGACCTTCGTTGGGGCGACGATTTCGTGGGTAACAGCCAGACCCAGCGCCCGGACACGCGCTTCGAAGGCGAAGCCGTGTTCGTGGGGCACGGCATCACGGCGCCCGAGTTCAAATGGGACGATTACAAAGGGGTCGACGTGACTGGCAAGGTGCTCATCATGTTCACCAACGAACCGCCGTCCACCGATCCGAAATTCTTCGACGGGCGCGCGCTCACCTATTACGGCCGCTGGGTTTATAAATATGAAGAGGCGCTGCGCCGGGGGGCCAAGGCGTGCATCATCATTCACACCACGGAGACGGCGAGCTACGGGTGGGACGTGGTGCGCAACTCCTGGGGCCGCGAGACGCCCTTCATGAAGCTGGCCGCGGGCGAACCGGCGCTGGCCTTTCAGGGATGGGTGACGCGTGAAGCCGGGGAGAAGTTGCTGGCCCTGGCGGGCAAGACCGTGGATGAACTACTGGCGGCTTCCGAGAAGCGCGACTTCCGGCCGATTCCGTTGGGAGTCCGCGTCCGCGGCAGCATGCCCGCCAAGATACGGGATCTCAATACGCGCAACGTGGCGGCCATGGTGCCGGGCAGCGACCCCAAGCTGAAGGACGAAGTGGTGGTCTTCAGCGCGCATTGGGACCACCTGGGAATCGGCACACCCGTCAACGGCG